>OGCG01000459.1_pt1 | contig 25474 bp, 50 predicted proteins | sample 1570061 | NCBI WGS metagenome assembly OGCG01 (sample SAMN06268698, study PRJEB24515) | hot springs metagenome | isolation source: Joseph's Coat, Yellowstone National Park, Washington, USA | place: USA:Joseph's Coat, Yellowstone National Park, Washington, USA
ATCATCTTAACAGCATTTCTAGGTATCCAGTCTATTCCTTTACACAAATCCTCACTTAATTTAACGGGATAACATCCATTTCCTATTATCTTCCAATAAAAATGTGTACAACTACACCGCGGTTCTTCCACACCATTATTATACCTGAACCACAGAACGGTACCGTCTATGTCACATTTTACTTCTGTCCCGTCTTCAGTTCTGTTCTCATCTACCAAACACATCACCTAAGAAAAAGGAGTAAACAAAAAATAAAAAGTTTAGATGTCTTGAGTTATGGTTTCGTTTTTTATTTCTTCATTAATAGGATTATTCTTATCTGTGAAGGTTTCACATTCATCAAAGTATTCACAAAGAAATTCTTTAAAATTCACTCTTTCTCACTGTTCTTATAGGGCTTTTTGTATCCGTTAGTGGTTTTTTTGTATCCGTAGGTCTGTCTGTATCCACTGTAACTATTGTTCTTGTATCCGTAGTTGTAATTTTTCTTTCCGTTGTAATCTCTTTTTATGTAGGGCTGTTTTTTGGGTTTTTGGGTTTGCTTTTTCTTTTCAGTTTCTTCTTCTTGGTCTTGTTTTGTAGTCTCTTCTTCTTGTTTTTTCTCTTTTGCTTTTTCAACCGGTTTTAATTCGGTAAGTTCTGGAGTAGTAGGTTGTGGTAGATCTTTGTTTTCTAGAGTTTCAATTTTCAAGCTGAAGATGTCTTTGTTCTCAATTCTGTTCTCTAGCTGTAAGAAGAGTTTGTTTAGGTCTAGGGCTTTGGGTGTTAAAACCTCTTTGAACTCGTCTATGTCTACCATAACTATACCTTGTTCATTTGGTCTCATAGTCTTTAGTGTAGCGTCGGTTACGTCATAGTATGTAAAGAACTTACCGGGCATACCAAAAAATACGCCCGGTACTATCAAAAGGCTTTCGTTTTGGGTTTCGATTAAAAAAGAATAGATACTTGACTTGGTTAATAGTTCCAGTGGAGAGATTTTGTTTGGCATAGTTAAGTATACTCACTTAGAGTTAATAAATCTTTTTGGTTTTAATGGTTCACGCAATTCAATCCACGAGGCATAAAGCAAATCATGAACATCATAAACATCTATGTTTCTACTTTGTGTTATTTCCATAACATCAAGAATTTTTTGAACTACTTCATCTAGATAGAAATACTTATCTTGAGGGTATCCAAATAGATACCCCGGAGTTACATAAACTTTTCCTTTAGGGGTATTTATTAAAAAAGAGGACTTAAATACTTTTCTAAGTAATTTTGTTATGTGATAAATTCTTTGCATAGGATAAATTCTTAAAACCATTTTATAAGTCTTTTAACTTCCTTTCAATGTGTTTTAATCTTTTTTCTATTCTTTTTATTCTTTTGTTGATTATGTTTATTTTTTTTATAGTTTCTAGTACGAGGATTCTTACGAGTGTATAAATAATCAGTAATGCGTAAAATAAACTCGAATCCAATGAGAACACCTATTAAATCGATTAATTGGATACTCAACTTAGATACCCCTTTTTCTTGAGTACTAAAAATCTTCCTAAAACTGTTCTGAATTCTGAAAGAGAAATTAGACCATTTTTATAGAGGTATCTTAAAGAATTTACACATTCTTGAAAGTCTTGAGGGCACTGTTTATAACAATAATTACATTTTAGAAAAGTAATGTAACTACGAATTTTATCAGAAGGAGAGTTATAATACGCATCAATTAAACTACAACCCAATTCCGGCTGTTCCATTACAAGTCTAACGGCATGTTCAAAATTATGTACTTTTTTAGACGTCATTGTTATCATCTTACGAATACTTTTAAGTTTGCTCTACATCATAAATTTATGCGTATAATTTTAACCGATAAATTTGATTTAGGAATGTTTAAAAAATACCCTATAAAAGTAATTGTTGATAAAATTAGTAAAGAAGAAGTTTGTTTTAACTTAGAATTTTCTCAAGAAGAAGGAGAACTAGTTAATACTATTACTGATGAAGAGATGTTAGTACAACTAAATGATTATTGTGGTCTAGTACTCGATAAGGGAAAAAACACAGAGGTTAAACTAGAAGGAAATGATAGAGTCTATGTAGTAGAGAAAAAAGAAGATAAATTAATAATTTATGAAATTCTTACAGATGACTGTTTACTTGATTAGCTACTATTAACATTATTGATACTACCATTTGCATTATAGAGATTACCGCCAGTATTTAACGTAAAAGACCCTTCCAGATAAGAAGAGCTTATTATGATGTCTTCATAAGATTTTTTTCCTGTTATAGTAGGGGTGTTTCCTATTTCAAGTTTTATTTCTTTTTCACCTAATCTAAGTCTAATTTCAAAGTCCGGTATGTAAAATAGGAGTAGAAAGAACGCTAAAATAATTATGGCAAACACTTTTTATCACCTTAGTATAGTTTTTTCGCCGTTTCCTTTTCTGAAGATGAAGTAGACGCCGGAATGATTAAACGGTGTGTTATAGGGGTGCTAGGTTCTGATGGTGTAGGAGAAGGTTCTGATAATCTAGGTTCTGATGGTGTAGGAGAAGGTTCTGATAATCTAGGTTCTGATGGTATAGGAGAAGGTTCGGAAGGTTGCGGTATCGAAATTGGTGGTTGTGGTTCTGAGGCGGTAGGTTCATGAATAGGTAATACTATTTTGCTAGGCTCACTTGAATTACCCACTTCTGAAACTGTTGGTCTGGGTAAAGGTTCTGATGGAGTTGGTATGTGGTTTCCAGTAGGACAAGCTTGTTCGGCTAATAATCTAACACACTCAAACTTAGAAGTGCATGGTAATCCACTGGTATTACCGGTATTGGTACATAAATCTATCAATTCATGACAAGCTTCACATGACATTTGTGCGTTAGAAGCTATACAACTTGCACATACATAGGAAATTGGGCAATAAACTGATGAACAGTTGAATTGACATCCTTTTTCTTTGATGAGTTTTAGGGTATTTAGACATTCATCACAATTCTGATTATTTTCGATACAGAATCTACAGATACTTAAACTATCAACTAATTTTTGGCATTCTTCAGAAGATGAAGATTCCGAAGAACTAGATGAAGATTCTGAAGAATTTGATGTAGAGGATGAATTAGATGATGTAGAAGATGAAGAACCGGATGATGGGGGGGAAGAGCTGGATGGTGTAGATGAAGAATTAGGTGATGTATAAGATGATGGGGGGGAAGAACCGGATGGTGTAGATGATGAACTAGAGCTTTGTTCTTTATTGTTTATTATCTCATTTATTTCGCTTTTTATTTCTTCTATTTCTTCTTTTAATTTATTTATTATACAATTTAACACGTTTATCATGTTATTTACCTCACTACAACAACTATCAAACTCGGATGAGATAAGATCTAAATCAGATGACAAAGCACCCATCTCTTGTTGATGGAGTATACTTTGTGTTTCTAAATACATAATTTCAGAATTTAATTCCGCTATTTCCGAAGATTGATAGTAAACTACCTCGCTTAGATAATCTATCTCACTAGTAATTGTTTGTCCAAATTCATTAAGGTATGACAAATACTCTATGTAAACAGTTAGGGGGTCGCCGGCGATTTTGGGAATAGTTGTGTAGTTGAATAAAAATGGAAAAGCGTAGGTAGCTACAGTGAGAAAGAGTGCTAATCTTCTTATGTCGTATTTACCTCCATTTATGTATGAAAGAAAATCTGTAAACCCCAATTTATTAAATTGCCAATCTAAACCTTTTTTGAATAATTCCTGAATTTGTTGTGTTTGTAGAACGAAACTGATTGCTTCTCTAATACTTAGGGTATGAAGTAATGCGTCAATAAGTATGTAATCATTTTGTTGTATAGCGTATTTCATTATGATCTGAAAACTTGCTGGATTTAATCTGTGGTATCTATACCACAAAAAAACTGTTCCACTACCAGTTATCGTAAGCTTAGAAGTCTTTTCTGATACCACGGTAAATACGTCAGTTTTGATAGCATTTGATGATAATGAGATGTTTCCATAGACTAGGGCATCTATTATAACATCAAGAGGTAAAATAAGAGGATTTGAGTTATGATAAGCGAAGTTATAGACATTAAATTTGTTTCCATAGGGGGTTATTGTTACAAAGGTTTGTTCTGGTGTATCACCAATAGTCGAAATTAAGTCTGGTAGTAAGGTAAGAACTTTGTTGTTAGAAGTATACATACTCTCCATCTTATTAAGGTTAATAAACAGAATTGTATTCACTTTCAGAATTAAATGTAGAAGGACATAATTGTTGTGCTCTAACTATTTTACAATAATTGTATTCGCTTACAGCATGGTTACAAATCTCTGAATTACCGGTGCTAAAACACTCACTAAATAATTCGTTTGTTTCGGAGTAACATCCTAAATCACTAAAGTTTTCGCTTGGATAACACTGGATTAAAACTGTTTTACAAATTGTACACATGTTTTCAAAGTATTGTTCACTACTTTCACCATACTCACTACATAGATGGCAAGCATTTGCTATTATACATGGATAGTCACAACACGGAAAAGAACAATAGTATTCGCTTATAGTTTCTATAACGTCAATACATAAATCACAATTTATTCCATCACTTATACAGTCTTGACAATAGTATAAATTATTCACGGAGTTACAAGGGTCGTTAGTTGGCGGGGGGTTATTAGTTGGTGGGGGGTTATTAGATGATCCATTGTTAGAATTACAGTTACTATTTTGTTGTGTTGGATTTAGATTGTATTGGATACATGTTGGGATTACATCATTAGTGTTTTGGCACGGGGGTGTACATCCTAAATCTAATGTTAAGTTTAGAGCTAGAGTTGGGCAACTTCCTAACGCACACGAACAGTTCAATAAGTCTCCTATGAAATTCTGTATAAATTGGAATGGTTGTATACAAATAGAGGGGCAAGTTGAAATTGGTTGTATTGAAACGTTAATACCAGGTATAGTAATCTGTAGACAGAATCCTAGATTTATACATAAAGTTAAATAGGCTATGTAACAAATTACATCTATTACTAAATTATAGAATTTATAAAATAAAGTTGATAGTAAACCTACACCATAACCTAATACATAGAAGGCGTCACCGATTATTTCATAGATTTTTTGTATAGTGCTGTTAAAGAAGCACGCATCAAGAAAACCATAAGCTTGATTGGGTAGATTGTATTGATTTTCTATTCCATTGCTGAATCCTAAAGCAAAATAAATAAATGGTAATGTTATAAAATCTATAAATGGGTATAGAAGATAATAAATTATTAATTCATAGAATTGATCAGCATTTACTAAAAATGTATACGCCATACAATAAAGAAATCTAGCGGGCATACTAACAACAAATAATAATAGAACCGGTAAATTGACAAAAAAATCGGCTATGTTAGTGATAGTAGGTAAGAAGTCACACAAGGGACTTTTAACATAAGTATTTGTTATTCCCGGGCAATTGATGGTTGGGGGTGTAAATTCTACTTGTGGTATACAAATAGGTTTTAAAGCACCGGTGGATAGATTGCACCCCATTTAATCACCCGGGAAACAGTTATTAACGTCAAAGGCTAAACAAAGCTGACGCCCAGTAGGTACAAGTACTAAGTTTACTAATTCCGTTACTGGTGTTAGCATTACGGTCAGTATGTAACCTATAAGGCAAAAGATTTGGTTTGGGATACTAAAGTATGGTTTAGCTTTTTGACAAAAATCTACAAAGAATTTAGGTAATTGTATACACTCAGCATTATTTTTACAACTCGGACAGCACGGAAAACATGTATTTGAATTTCCAGTAATCCAAGAACAGAATAATGTCGAGGGTGGAAGAAAATTCGCAATTAAACCGTATAATGGAATGTTAGTAAGTGAAGACAATACACAAAGAAAAGTTCTAGGAGGTAACGAGAGGATGTACAGAAGTATTATAGGTAAATTTACAATAGCAGATTTAAAGTTATCTATGTGTGGTGGAAATAAACTACAAATGTCTTTATCTATTGTTTCAACTATGTTAAAAAAACTCATTTTCTCACCTTAAATACTTTGCTCAATCTAATGTTTGCTAAACCAGTAATAAAGAAGATTATAATGGGAATTAATAATGCCGAAATTGATGGGAAGAATAGATTTATAATGTCACCTAGAGGCAAAGCCATCAAGTAAAATAAATAAAGTAAAAGGGAAACCGGTAAGAAGGGTAAAGTAATAAGTATTATTGGTAAATTAACTAACCATCCAGTTACAGTATGGTAATTATAAAGTGTATAATAAATACAAAGAATAAAGAAGAAATTAAAGATGTTTAAGTCACAATTTCTAAAATTATCGTTAGTACACATCGAAGAGATACTAGCATAACATTGACTCATGTCTTATTCTTTCTTATTTTTTGTACAATTAGGTAAATGATTACACCAATTATAGCAATTGTCATGTCTACATACCAATACTTCGTAAGTTCTTGTCCAATAAATTCTAACTTATCTAGAATTTTGTCTTTTAGGTTCATAATACCTTAGCCTCAACCATTAGAAGTGTTATAGTACTAATTCCAGTCATTATTAATAATAGAATTATTATAGTCAGAAATGTTGGATTTCTTAGAACTGTAAGAGCCATTTTTTCACCTAAAGGTAATTCTCTGAACTTTCACTTTGTAGTTGTTTTCTTAATTCTTCTAATTTTTTACGAGCTATAGGACAGCCACCAGAATTTTTTACATCAAATTTAATGATTTTTCCTATTAAAAATCCAGAGATAAATACCACAGCATAGAACAAAACTTGTTTATAATCCATACCTTATAAAAAATAAAAAAAGATTAGCTTGAAATTGTTATGTACTGTTTAATTAGTTTGTACATACCATCTACTAATAGAGCAAATCCGAGATTTCTAGCGATTTCATTTCTTCCCATGTACAATACTAATAACACACCACCGGCTATACTAACATAAGCCGGGACGTTATTTAGGAAAGATCTGTTTAAGATGTATAGTATTATACCAGCAATTATCGCATCAGTTACGAGATAGAATCCCTCTTTAGCATTTTCATCAAATCTATTTTTAGAAAGAACTAATACTCCAGTTTGATTAGAACTCATTTTTTCACCTACCCTCACTCGATTCTAATTTAACTATTCCTTCTTCTACTAATCTGGAAATACCTAATGCCGTTACACCCAAACCTACTGTTTCTAAGCTACCAGTTGTGAATAACATTAGAGCTATGCCTATAGCAATTACTACCATTTTGTTGGTAGAGATTCTTCTTAACATGTAGTATACTAAAGCTGACATTAAACCGAAGATTAATAATCCAACAGGAGACATTTCATTGAAATTAGACGCCATTTATTTATCCCCCGTATTGAACTGTACTAGACATTATACTAGCAATTTTATCGGTTATCTTTGCACTGTTGGGGGCATAAGTTTGAAGTAATGTCAAACCGGTATCCATGTTCTTGGACTTTAATAACGTAGGTAATTGATCTCTATAAGCTTTACCGGCTTTAATCATAGCTTTGTCAGTATTATACAACCTTCCATAATTAGTTTCATCTACTATTTTTAACATTATTTCTTTACCCTTTTCGGTATGTTTTATAAAGGCTGTTGGATCAGCCATAAACCTAGCATAACCTGATGGATCTTCACTTTTGAATTTTTCTAAATACTTTCTTAATGAGTCTGGTCTGTATTCACCTATAGTTTCTCCTTCTAGAGCCATTTCTTGTTGAACCCATGCGTTGTATAAAGTAGCACCCTCAAGTAAGCCCGAAACATAGTTATTTGCTCCGGTTAAAATGCCGGATAAGTAATTTATTGTAGCATCGGGATTTACTTGTACTACATTTCTTCTACTTTTTTTATGCTTAGCCATACCTTATCACCATTTTTAATCTATTATTTGTACTGGTATTTCTTTTTCTTCTTCTCTCCTTCTTCCCTTCATTTCTTCCTTTATCTTTGTTTTGGGAAATTGTACGTCTACTATACTAACCGGTTTCGCTTCTTGTTCTTTTGGCACCGGAGCTACAAAAGTAGTTAGAGTATTAATCATGTCACCGATGATGGGCGTAGCTAATTCATCTTTTAATAATTGTACTTTTTCTTCGAGCGGTACTTCATTCATTATCTGTTGATAATCCGCACTAGCTTGCGATACCTTTATACCTACAATTACTGATCTGATGTAATTATTCTCAGGGTCTACTTTATCGGGCAAGGTCAGACCGTTTAAGTATGTACTTTCTAAAGCTATCCATTGATTGAATTTGTAACTGTTTAATACGCTATTTATTTGCCACTTAGGAACATTTATTATGGCTCGGTAAAGCCATTTACCAGTCCAGTTACCGGGAAAGACTAATTTGTTACTTTTATGACCACCCTGTTTCTTACTCATTAAGTATCACCTTATTATCTTTTAAATAGTTTGAACAGTTTCTTTAAATACAGTTTGTGGAACGTATGATACTCTTTGTGTGGCATTAGAAAAATCGAAGTATAGAGCAAATCCTAAAATCATTACACCAAACAGTACTACTGTCGATAAGGAATTGGCGTTATTCAGATAGCCGGTAGTGGATAGTAACAGTAGTATGCTTCCTATTGCCAAGATAGCTAAAAATGTGGTCTGACTAATAGTCATTTGGATTCACCTTATTATTGTTTTTAAAAACTCGTTTCCGAATTTCCACATTATTATCATCAAATCTAAAATGTTTGTAAAGATAGATACAAATACCAAAAAATTGGGGAAACGAAAAGAAACGTAATAAACTAGAAGAGAGATAAAAAAGGATGATAGAATTATGAAAACCAACATACCTTATCACAGATTGAAACGTATTTTTGTAATAGGTGAAATTTCTACTTCTCTATGAGGCTTTTCCATAAGGATAGTAGTAAGAATTCTGTAGGTTATTTGGTTTACAATTTGATCATCAAGAATGGGGTTAGGTTTTGGCTCAAACTCTTTAAGGTAGGGTAAATAATCATAGAAATCGTCTACAACTACTGTCTTTTTGCCGGGTTTTGTTAAATAATAAACTCTATCTTTCGGGGGTATTCCGTAATACATGTAATCAAATAACTTTGTCATGTCTTATCTTATTTTTTATACGCTCTAAAAGTATCTGTGCATTTTTTTCATCATAAATAACTAAATCGCCCTCGCCCCTAATGATAAATTTACTATCCGCTAAATCATAAAACACTTGTTTTCTTAATTTCTTAACTCCTAATAGTCTTTTTATCTCTTTATCATGTCTAAAAGTTTTAAACAAAACCATAGGTCTAGCTATTTTTACTTCTTCTAGTATTAAGCGTGGAAAATCTTTCTTCATAATAATAAAACGTACTAAAAAAATAAAAAGATTAAGGAAATAAAGTTAGATTCTCATACTTATTGTCTTTTTTATACGTTATTGTTATAGGGTGTTTGATTGGATACAAACATAGATCGAATGCGTATAATAGTAATGATACTTTGAATCGGCATGGTTTATTTTTTCGAGTAGCTTGAAAATAAAACGATGGATTTCCTATTATAAAACCCTCGGATTCACTGGTAAATTCTTCACTATCTAAACACAATGTGAGTATGCCTAAACTACTAACTACTTTAGTTATAGTCCGACAGTAGAACACATCTTACTTAATTATTTAGCTGGCTGTTGATTTTTGTTTTCGCTTTTCTCGATGGAATCTTGTGTTTTAGAAATTGAATGTATACCCATCATAGATGTTACAGCCATTTGATGTGTATCCATTATGCCCCTTAATACATCTTTCTTATCTTGTCTGTCCATAAATCTGTCGTATGCCCCATACGCCGTATACGCTAAAATTGATGCTACCAAAACATAGAGGAAATCTTGGAATAGAGTTACAAACTCTGTCATACCTATCACCTTAGCAAAGTATAAAAAGGGGTTTGGTTGCTAGAATTTTTCTTAAATCTGCTGAAATTAAGTCATAACTTGTTAAAAATGTTATAAGGGTTATTTGGGCTTGTGTATAATTTTACATACAAGGCTATCATAACAATTAACCCTATTAAAGATACTATACTAAAAACATAGGGGTTCATGGGGAACACCCGGGATCTGGTATTAAGATAGGTAATTGTGTTTTCAAACTGTTGTTTATTACATCAAGTCCTCCTATAACAATCTCGCCAATACCAAATAAAGCCGAAGATTTGAATTTAAACGCCTGATTTGTTGATAAACTTAAAAGTAATGTTACAAATAGTATTATTATTCCACCTAAAAATCTACCATAATAAGCTTTTAGATTAAAACTTTTTATTATCAAGTATGATACCGCGTTAGACAAAATAAGTATAGCTATACCTACAACAAGGTAGACAATTCCATTTTCTGAGAATGTTTCATAACCGGAAATTACTTCAGCCGGTAAAGCTAACATTTTTTATCACCTTATTATCCCAAATTAGGATCTAACCACGCAAATTCGGGATTTGAAACAGCCAAATAATCTGTGATTCCAATAATTAGTTCAATAATTGATAAGATAGTAGCAAATCTACTCTCAAATAGTATAGCCATCAAGAACATTATACCGGCTTGTAACAAACGAGCGTCTTGGCAAACATTAAGTTTGAAATACTGTAACACTACATTAACAAAAGCGGAAGTGACTACGAGCAAAATTACGGCTATAAAGACATCCGAAGTATCTAATCCTAATCCAAAAGATGGCATAATCTCACCTTAAAACACTTAATAATCTTGTAAGATAGTTATAATAATCTTGTATACTTGATTGGTTACTAATAAAGATAAACTGTGGTTTGTATCTGTATTTATAAGAAGGGTTGTAGTACAGTTTCTCATAAGCCGATGGAGAATACTGTAACACAACTTTAGTTTTATTTTTAGGAGCGTATTTAGTATCGAAATACCGAATTACAGTATTATCTGGTGAACTTTCATACTCATAATCTACGTTACTAGATGGAGAATAATCCAAATAATTTTTTCTTATTATAAACCTATTAGGAGGAGTAAATACATCTTCTACAATAGGTTCGGCTAACCATACATCTAGAGGTAAAGGTGGAAAAATGATTGGGCTAAAAATTGGAAAAACGTTTGGGGGCAAAGGTGGAAAAGTATTTACTCTTATCATCTCCATTTAAACACCTCACTTAATAATTTACTTAAAAGTAATACGTGTGCTTGACTAACTAAGATTGGTCTTGGTTTGGCATTTATTTCAAAATCAACTTCGGGTTTAATTCTTATTATGTCTTCCGGTGCATGTTGTAGTACAAACGTATTAGGTATTCCATAAGTAGCATAAGTATAAACTGGATACGATTCTTGTTTAAAATTTGGTTTAAACATTAAATCTTGATCTATTTTAGGATTAATTTCAAGATTTTGGTCTTGTTCAGTTACTTGTTCGTTATTAAATAAGTATTCGTATTTATTATAAGTTCTAGGTTTATAAACTTCTTTTCTTCTCTGTGAAACTCGTGATTTAATAGTGACTCTGTCTTCATACTGATCATAAAGAATGGACTGAAAGAGGTTATTTATTCTGTTTTTTACTACTTTAGATAAAGGCTGTGCTTGATTATAGTTAATTGTTTCTTCTGTATTTATAACATCCCCCTCTTGAATAACATCATCATCTTCTCTAACTCTTAGTACATTTTCTGGTAAAGGTGGTAAAGGTTCATTATTAAGATTCAGAGTAATTTTACCGTTTTCATACAAAGGGATAATCTCTTTAATTTCACCCATAGGTATACAATACTGTATACCGTTACCATACATTACAAATCCTTCACTAGAGTTAGCTATACCAAATCTAACGGCATTTATCATAGAAAGAACTTGTTCGGGTGGAATTGGTATGTATTGGTCATTAACCCGGGCTAAAACGCCGTTGGGCTGAGGAAATAATTGTGCTCGTGGTAAATTTTCACACATTATTATCAACTTACTATTGTATAAAACGGTTTTTTAGCGTCTTATAAACCGGTAAAGTTGATAAACCAATTTAATTAGGTATTCAAAGCTAATTTCTATAAATTTTCCAAGACCCTTAGTAACATTAACAAAAATGAAAAACGATACTTTGTAAGTATACTTTATGATGGTAATGATAATCTTAGTTATTATGTTGCCTAATCCTACGAAATTAGCCAAATTATCACCTCTTAAATAGATGTATTAAATGGTCTATTATCATTTCAAAGTATCTAAGAGTATCAAAAACAAATCGTATAAATCCCTTTAATGTAGTTTTAACAAAAAATACCGTCGTTTGGACACTAATGTTAATGAGTGTAATTAATAAATCACTAAGAATTTCATTCAAACCTATTAAATCAGCCATACCTTAAATTTACATAAATGTTTTTGCTTTTTGTGAGCTCTCTTCCTCTTCGTCATCAACAACAGAAAGTGTATTAAAGATGTTATTTATAGCGGATTCAAGTCTTACTACCTCAAATAATGTAAATAATGTAGATGCTACGTTAAATCCTATAAGTAATGAAATTACTTCCATACCTTAGAAAAACAAAAAAAGTTATCTCAATTTAACTTTTACAGTCTCTACACAATCTTGTTGTGGATTACATTCTAAAACTACAAGATAACCGTTTTGACAAAATAAGTAAATCAAAAAATAGTTATTTATTTCATACCGTCTCTCTATTTTACAGTTACGTAAATAATTATGAAACTTTTTTAGTTTAGGCTTTTCATTCACAATCCTACCAACTCTCTAAATTCTCTAATTCTGTTTTCCATTTTGTATTCTTTTTCAAAAGTTTGTCTAGCTTTCATAGCATACTCCATGTATTTGGCTTCATCTAAACGATAAGCACTACCTATCGCATCTATAAAATCAAGAGGGTGTTCTTCGAAAAAGAAAAAGTTTTTTATACCTTTTATAGAGACATTACTGACCATAATCGGTATTCCGATGCCATTGTAGTAAAATTCATGTCCATCAACATAAATAGCCGGTGTTCCAAAACTATAACCTTCTAAAAGAGGAAGATGTGGTGTTTCAGCATGAGAAGTAGCTAAATACCACTTACTTCTTTTGTATAAGTCATAAAGCTCATTATCACTAACATTTTGTAAACTTTTTCCATAACATAAATTTACACATACTCTTACAGACTTAAAACCCCAAATTTCCGACAACCAGTTCCAATAATGCCCTTTTCTATCAAAATCTTTTTCATTAATACCTACTGTAATGAAATCGATGTCTCTTTCATTTTTTCTAAGTACTTGTGCTGAGGGATTAGGATCTGGTATAAAATGATGAACTAACTGTAAATCAATTCCAAAAGCCATAAAGTTCTCACGAACAAACTTGGATACTGTATAGATTTTGTATCCTTTTTTTACTAATTCACCAATACGTAAAAAAGGGATTGTTATTAATGCGGAATCACTCAAGAATACTGTATTATCTGGTTTTAAGTCATAGGTCTTAATCAAAATAGGAATTAGATTAAAAGTTGAGTATACTACAACTTTTTTTCCTAGAATAGGTTTTTTAGTTGTGTGTGCTAAAGGTATGACTTCTGATGAAATACCTATTTCATTTAATACTTTTTGTTGTCTTTTAGCTAAACGGTCATAAGAGCCGTTATTTGTTGTTGTTAAAAAAGTGATGTCGAGGGTCATGTACATTCACATGTAACCAGTAGGTTTAATACCCAAATTGTTTTGGTTTTCATCAATTGAGAAAAACATAGGAATGTCCAACATACTTATTTCCTTTCTTGTCTTTACTTCATAAACTGTTGTGGTGTATTTAACACCAAACCTATCAAGTAGTTCTAAGTATGAATTAATAGTATCATTTATCTTCTTAGTGAATCCATTTAAACCAATTGCTGTTTTTACTTCTCCACTTAAATCGGATAAGATTATCACGTACTCAAATTGAAACTTTTGTGCCGAATCCAAAATTTCTTGTAGACTAGGCATAAATGATTAATCAAATTAAATAATAAAAACATTACATAACTAGAGAAATTTTTATGTTTTGACTCAACTCTTCACTTATGCCATCTGGTAGTTTGATTCCAAAGGACGTAAGAAAAAAGTTGGGAATGTTTGAGAAATTTGCACCACAAGAGGTTGTAGATCAGATAAAAATTTTAACAGAAGCTGAAAGAAGTTTTGTTATTCCGGTAAGACTACAAATGGAAGATAAAGAGAAGTATCTTATTATAGCCGGAATGTTACTTAATGATAAAGTTCCTGTTAAAGTATCTTATGATGATGTAGATCTACAACTAGTCGAGTATGCTCTGAATAAGGCAAAATCGGCTTTAGTTGAAAAACAAAATAAAGAAACATCTACAGAAAATAAAGAAAGTGATGAGAGTAAATGAGTGAGAGATTAAGAAAATTTTTTACAGATGAAGAGCTAAAATTTATCGAAGAGCTGGCAAAACAAAAAGGAGTTAAAGCTATCGATGTTGTTTACATGTTAGCTAGAGAGATGATACAAACTTATAATCTAAAGTTTGTTAGTGGACAACAAGTACTAGCTCTTTTGGACTTACTTTCAATAAAATTACCACAATGGTTTGCATTACAGTTAAATCTAATAGGGCAAAGCTCTTTACAAGTAAAGACCCTATCGAAACAGTTAGCATCAATGGATCAACCATCACTTGTGGATAGACTTATAGAATTGTTAAAGACTCCTGAAGTGTCAAAACTATTTTCATCATTTTCGCCGTTCTTGAGTATGTTTTTACCAAAAGAAGGAAACGAAGAAAATACTGATGGTAATAAAACTGATAACGGCGGAGAGTGGTTATGAAGATTTATCGGTTTGGAGATTACACTATAAAAATTTATGATACTGATGATGAGTTAAAAAATAGCGTGCTGGAAGGGTACCGATCACTATGTCCTAACAACATGGGAAAACCTAAAGCAATTGAAATTATTGGTAATGACATGCCACATTGTGAGAAAGAATGGGTATTTTGTCATCTTATAAATAGTGTAGACCAATCTTATAAATTGATACTAGAAGAGGTGAAGTAATGTTGAATGATGAGTGTTTAGAATTACTATCAAAACTTGATAAATGTATAAAAGATCCGGATTTTCAGCTAATCATGATGATGAAGTTCCTAAGAACTCTAACACCCTATCTACAAGCGGTAGGTGAAAAAAATGAGCGAAGTGGTAATGAGTGAACTTGTATGTGAACCGCCATACCTAATAAATCGTGAAAGCGGTGAAGTTATCGATTTTTGCATAGAACCTAATGATGTTACCCAAGACAAGGAATTAGAACATTATAGCATAACACCACCAATACCTTACGTACCGTCAAAGTATAAGGAGAACATGAAAAGGTATAATAAATGGCTGAAGGGAAAAGAAAAATACCTAGAATTACTTCAGAGATTTGATAAAAAGATAAAATACATTAAATCGTTAGCATGTTAAATAAAGAATAACTCTATACCTATGATGTTAATCTTTCTTTTTACCTCTACAATTCTAAGATAAACTTTTATTTTTTGTATCTTCTTTTTTCCTATGTATGAATTTGTCATAGAAGGAGAAAAGTTGCAAAGCTTGATTGTACCTAAAAGATACAGGGAAGAAATAGACATTAAAAAACCTATAAAAGGTGCTTTAATTGTTGAAAAAACAATACTACATTTCTATTCATGTCAATTGGATGATGTAATTTTTGGAACGGCAATAGAAAGTAACATAGATAAAAAGAAAGTATTCATTTCAAGAGAATTCAATAAAGTGTTTAGATTAGATCCCAAACAACTTTACAGAGTAAAATTAGAAGACGGAATAATGACAATTTATTATTATAACGGAAAACCACTACTTGATTTGCTAGGAATTTTTTTGTAAAATAGTATTCTTTTATCTTTGATGTTAATCTTTTTATACCCAAGCCATCTATTATTTTTTTGATCGTCATGAAAATAGGTTTTAGCCGAATAGACGGATTCACCATAAAAGGAAAAGACCTAAAGAAAACAATTTTTTCTTCCTTCGGAATTGTTGTATTTGAGGGAAGAGAACTTATTTTTAAGAGTCTACCAGACATGAAAACTAGTGTATACAGACCTACTAGTGATAAGTCCGAGACCAAAGTTGTATTCTTGTCTAAGGATTTTGATAAGATACAATTATTAAATGATGATGAAAACTACTTAGTCTTGTTCTTCGACAGTAACATAATAATTCACCAAGAGAACATCTATGGAGAAGTAGTGTTGATGATTAGTGGTGAAAAATTATGATGAAATTAAGCATCAACATGTTTGTTTTGCCCGAAATTTGTGAATGTAATAAGTATTATAGGTAAACGGCTCTAATAAGGTACACTCTTACTACCCCAATACTAACCTTTAAATACTCAAACTAATTATCTATTTTTTGACCGTTATGCAATTAAGGTATGGAAAGATAAATGGATTCCACATAAAAGGCAAAGCCATAAAAAGATTAATTTTTTCTAGTTCCGGTGTTTTAAGTTATGAGGGTAAAAGACTAACTTTTCTAAGTCTTCCAGAAATGAAAAAAGCAATCATAGAGCCCGTAGATTACTCCGCCGAGGAAAAAGTAGTATTCGCCTCAAACCAATTTGAAAAGATTCAAAAATTAGATGAAGATGAAGTCTACCTTATAATTTTCACCAAAGGAATGATGCAAATACATAGAAAAAACATAGAGCTTGATCATGAAATAATTTGGGGCGAAAATTTGTAGAGAAACCCTCTACGACCTTAAAACTAACTTTTAAATAAATAAGGTATTAATTACTTTTTGACTAAACATGAGACGTAAATTCAAAAAAATAAATGGTGTAATTGCTAAAGGCAAAGATCTTAAGTTATTAATTCACAGACCTTCTGGTATCTTAGTCTATCGAGATAATGAGTTAGTATTCGTAGGTATTGATGACCCGATCAAACTAGTTTTACCACATTTACCCCAAAAAGCTGAAGAAAAAATTGTATTTATCAGTAATGAATTCGACTCAATACAGAAACTAGTCGATGATAAAGAGTATCTACTAGTCTTTAACGATGGCTGTTTAACAATTCAAGACAAAAATAACAACATGAAACTATTATTATCGGGAATTACAATTTAAAAAATAAGGTATCTTTTTTTAATTCTAAGTTATCTGTTCCTTATGAAACTAAAAGGTAAAACAATAAAGGAATTTTTTTCGAGCCCTGTAGGGGTATTTATAGATAAAGAGGACATGATAATCTTTATCGATTTTGAACAAAAAAAGAGTAAAATTATAGTTAAACCAAAAGACCAAAGAAACAACGACGACAAAAAAATAATCTTTAGTAATGCGTTCGAGTCTGTTAAAGTTTTAAATGATGAAGAAATGTATGATGTAGATGTAGTATTTGATGCTATAATGTTTACACATAAAAATAAAGAAGAGAAGATTGATGTAGAATTGGCTATTTTAGGAGAACGGTATTAGAAAAAATAATTTTAAAAGTGCCCATAATAGTCTTTTTTCTTCTTTTGTCCCGGTTTTAAATCAACTTATAAGATAGCCATGTTATCGCCAAAAATTAAGACTTGTTTTATCAAAGGAACTACAATTAGAGAACTAATCTATCATAAAATTGGTGTATTAGTTTATGAAGGCAAAGAACTGTTGTTTATTAATGGAGTAAGCCTTAAAGGAAGAAAAGCGTTGGTTTGCCCTGATGCTAACCAAGAAAAAGTAGTATTCTTGTCTAATGAGTTTGACTTAATTAAATTATTACCTAAAGAGGGGTTTTATAAAATAGAATTTGGCGATAATTTTATTGAATTTATGAACGTTGAGGGCGAAACACAATTAGTTATTAGAGGAAAAAGATTATGTGGTTAGAAAAAATAACCCAACGACACCATTTCTTTTTTCTTTAATTTGTTTCTTTTTTCTTGTAAGTTAAGTATACATAAAATAAGCCGGCTGTTATACCTGTAAGTACTAAAGCGTCTTTCCATGGTAACTTCTTACTGAAAAGAAGAAACAGATTTATGACTAAATCAACGTCTAAAAGATAATTTACAAAAGACATAATTTACCCCTTAATGTGTTGTAGCTTGTGCATTTTTTATGTATTTTATTAACTTCTTTCCTATAAAAAATACTAAAACTACAGAAATTATAGCAAAGAAAATTATAACAAATAAATTACTTGTTATGACCATACCTTAATTATTTTAAAATAGTCTTTCCCTTGAGAGATTTAGTTATACCTTTTAGTTTTGATGATGTTTTTTCTATAAACGAATTAAGCACTTCTATACCATCTTTGGATAATTTACGAGATACATCAGAAACGAGCCTCTTTGTATGAAGTGGAAAAAGAGTAGTCATTAACTCTCTGTAAAGTATAAGACTAACATAAGGAAAAAATAGATAATACAAAGCCTTTGTTTGGTCTGTAAATAAATAATTCCTTTTGTAAGCATCAAAAACCCCTATTAGTTTGGCTAACTCATCAGCCGTCTCATAATCATAATCAAACTCTTTATCAAAAACATAATAAGGAGTAAAAATTGTATTATTATGTAAAGAAACATCTGCAATGCCATTTCTAAACTCAACAACAACATCTTCCATTATAGCTTTAACACCTATTCCTTTTTTGAGAGCCTGAGTCATTATAAAATCCGGTAAATGAAGATAATTTATCATGTTCTGGTATCCTATAATTACCCCCGAAAACTTAATCTCTTTATTCTTTTTTGTTAATGGTTCTTTCCCCCCATAAAGATCCTGACTCTTGAAAGTAGTATAAGGTAATAATTTACCAGATAAGGTTTCCAAATAAGTTTGTGTCGTTGTAGAAAGATACATGTACTTATCTTCATCTATTATCGAAATTTCTCCTATGTTGGTAATGTAATTATACTGTTTTAACGGAATTTTTTCTACTTCATGCCTTATTATGTTAAGATTGTGTGAGATTATGCTTTCTACTTTATCTAAAAGCATAATTTACCATCAGTTATTTACCATAATAATTTATAAACCTTAACTTACAGTTTTTAATAGAGATAACTATGACCCATAAATTCGTTGTAAGAAAAATAATCTTACCTAAAAATGTACAAAACCTAGGAATTGAAAAAACAGAACCTACTCTGGAAAATACTATAAAATCTGTATTATCGTATTGTAATGCATTGCCTACTCTGTGCAAAATCAATGAAGTGAACGAAGAATACCACAACAAATACGAATTGGTGTTTTATTTTGATGTAGATAAGTATAGGTTTTTTGATGTGGAAAGCCCCATCAGTCTCTTTTATGGTAGAAAATGGGGGGATGAAGTATCAGTGATTCAAATGTATTATGCTAGATTTCTAAGAAGTATGGTAACATTGAGTAAAGCCGAAGATTTATTAAGACTGATGAACATCGAAATAGAGTATTTACCATCATTTGTTGAAACAATTTATGAAAAAATTAAAGGTGAAACTAGTGGATGGTAACTTAACAAATGAACTGTACTTAGAACTTGTAGATAATGAAAAATTTAACAGTGAATGTATACACGTTACAGATTTATTAAAAGATAAATACACAGAAACCCCCGAACAAAGCGTATTCGTACGAGGAAAATTGTATCATTTTGCTATTGAATCATTATTATTGAAATTACAACAAAAAAGAAAACTCAAGGTGTTAGAAATGGAAAATAGCCGAGAATTATCATACAAAGTAAGAGGTAAAGAATTCAGATTATGTTTTACACCGGATACCATTTTACAAATAAATAATAAGATTATTTTGACAGAAATAAAAAGTACAATAAAAAGTAGAGATTACGCGATACTACAGACTTCTATTTATAAGTATTTATTAGAAAATTACTCTCAATACAAAAAAATTGATGAATGTATGTTGATAACAGGAGACTTACAAACATACAAACTACATTGTGATTCGGATGTTGGTAAAGAAATTCTTGAGGATAGATTAGGAAATAGTCTCCTACTTTTCTTTTAATTATAAAAACACATCTAAGACCCAATCCTATCTTTTTTCACTAACCTTTAAATACGGTCTCGTTTTTTATCTTCAGTAAGGTGAAACCATGATTTCAAAGTTCATAATAAACGGAAGAGTGCTACAAGACTTGGTTGTACCACAACAAGAGAGAACTGGAAAAGAGGGATTTTATACTATCTCCGGAATGTTAAGTTATAATGGTAAAGAAGTACAGTTTTTAGCATGTAAAACAATGGGACTTAGAGCAACGCAAAAAGTTAAACCTATCAATAAAGAAAAAAGTTTATTCAAAGGTAAAGACTTCAGAGACGTATTTAGACTTAGATACGATCAAGACTATGTTGTGGTTATAAAAAGTGACGTAATAGAGGTTTACCATACGCCTGAAAAGAACGATAATAGAGTATTAGTAGCAATTCAAGGAGGCGAAGTATTATGAGTGGATTTGAAAACTTTTATGAGAAGTTATACGGAAATCCGCCTATCGCTGAATTCATTATAAATACTAAAAGGCTATTCGAGATACTAACCCCTGAAGGAGTTGATAACCCTCTCTTGACTACAATAAAAGGAGTCTTGGTCTTTGATGGGCAACTTGTAACATTTGTGAATTGTAATACACTAAAACTTATGTCAGCCCCGGTAAGTGAGGGTAAAGGAGTAGTAGCGTTTGCTAGTAAGATGTTCAATCAAGTATTCAGATTACCAAAGAACAAAGACGTAAAGGTAATAATAAAGAAAGACGTTATCGAATTCAAAATACCAGAAGATGAGACCTACTCATTAGTTGATGTATTAGGATACGTTATACTAAAGTAAGGAAAGCCCAAAAAACCTTAATGTTATGATTTTTTAACCCTTTTTTCAATCTTTTTATTATGGATAAAATTAGGTATTCTCTATCTAAGAAATTCGACTTAGACCTTTTTATACCTAATTCAATTCTACGTATAGGAAAAGTAAACATACCAAACAAGAAAGAAAATAAAGAAGAAAAAGACAAAAGCATAGGAGTTTTTGACATTGAATCGAACGGCAAAGAATTGTTATTTGGATTTTATGATGGAAATAATTATAAACATAAAATCATCAGAACTAACAAAGATGTTGAGGAAACACTTGACTGGTTGATGTCTGTAGATGTTAGTTATTTTTATGGTGACTATGATCTACCAGTTACATTATCTCCATTTCTAACAATTTCTCAACATAGTTCATTAAGAAAGAAAAACTTAGGTGACTCCATTTATGTTATAAAAGGAAAAAAAGAGTACATCATAGAAAAAATGAAAAATTTATACAAAATAAAAAATGGTGAGGATGAAAGTCTCAGTGTGAACTTATTAACCTTTTATGCCGGGAGCCTCTATGATTCGTATAAGTCATTCTATCAGGTTATCAAAGAAACATTTAAAGATGATGCATTTGACGAGAAAATTCTTAAAGAGTGGAAGGAAGATAAAGAAAAAAGAAAAGATTTTGAAAATGTAAAAATGAATAACCCGGAAATCATTAAGTATAATAAACTTGACGTAATAGCTACCTATCAATTGGCTTTAATTTTAGATAAAATCTTTCCGATGAAAGTGAAAATAACATTACCAGCTACCGCGATAAGTTACATACTAGAAAAAACCAAAAGTGACTATGTATACTATTATTTTAATGGAAACAAATGGTATGGTATTCCTAACAATACAGTGGCTGTAAACATTCTGAAAAGACTGTACAAAGGAGGATTATTCGACTCAAATGAGCTAGGTGTATTCCGTAAAGTATACAAATACGACATAAATAGTATGTATCCATTCATGATGACATACCTTCCCGAGTTAGAATTGGTAGGAATAACCGACGACCCTAAAAATTTTACAATCGATACGCCACTACTAGATAACACATGGTTCAATGAAGATGTAAAGTATCTACGTATCTATTACCTTTGCTATAAAGATAACCCTAAATTTATCGCCTCTAAGGAAAACCAGATGCTCCTAAGAGTACAAGAATCTTGTACAAGCGTTTTTGATTTTGAAATCTGGCGAAATAATGACTTGTTAATTAAAAACTTTGAACTAAAAGGAATGATAGAGTTTAAAGTTACCAAAAAAAGAATCTTTAAACCCATAATAGAAGAAATTTACTCTAAAAGACTTGCTTTAAAAAAGGAAAAAAATCCATTTGAGAAAGTCTTTAAACTTATTATGAACTCATCTTATGGCAAATTCGGAGAAAGAATACTAACCACAAATAGTAAATTTAAAAACGTAATTTACGCTAGCATGATAACAGCTTTAGGAAGAACTTACATACAAAATGCTGACCCCAATTCCATAGCATACTTAACAGATTCTATCTTTACATTTAAACCCTTGAAAACTGACCTAATAGGAGATAAATTAGGACAATTTAAACTAGAAGGAGAAGGTTCACTTTACATTATTGGTAATGGATTGTATGTCCTTGATGATTCAAAAGAAAAACTTGTAAAATACCGCGGTTTCAAATTCCCATCTGAAGAAAATGCTGAAATAATCATTAAAAGTATCGCCGAAAATTTATCAAAAGGAAAAATCATTAGAGTCTCAATTAATACTCCTATCATGATTAAAAACATCTACACATTAAGAGTACTTAATAGTGACGAAATTAAGATAGGTACATTAGGAGAACAAACCAAAATACTCTCACCACTTAACACAAAGCAACGCTATGAGTATTCAAACGGAGTATGGTTAGGTAAAATGTTTAAAAATGGTGAAGACGCTAAAAAATACAAAAAAGAATTTACCAGAAAATTAGAAGAAATAGAACCTATTGATTTAAATACTATAATTCAAAACTATAAGTGACCTATCATGAACTCTCAAAGGTATGGAACTCTACTTAAGAAAAAAATAATTGAAACCTATCCGGAATACGTGAAAAAATTTCCAAATTATAAAATAGCCTTAGACATAATGGAAAATGTATTTAATGAAACCAAACCGTCAAAAAGTTTAGTTATGAACACCTATGATGATTTAATTAGAAAAGCTATAAATACACCACCAAAATACGTAATAGAAATAATTCCAAAAGTTGAAAGCACTATTTTGGGATGGAATAGTGATTATTATTTTGACAATTTTTACTTGTGGACAGATTTTACCAAAACTGATAGAAAAACCATTACGGCATTAGAACTATTAGCTGAAGCATCCGCTAGACTGAAATTGTTCCTTAGTAGTAGATTACACTTAATCTTGTATAACCTAACAGATTACTATAATCTTAGCATAATTGAGGCTTTAAAACTAAAACAAACATTTCCTATAACACAACTAATGAACAGAATAAGAAGTTATCTACAAATCCCAGTAATAAAGTATAATGATAATTCCAACTTAGCAGAAGATCTAGAAATTATGAAAGAAAAAGTAATTAAAAATCCCGAAAACCCTAGAGTAAAAAAGTATAATGAGTATGTACAAACTTTCCAGCAAAAATCCGGAATACAAATCACTACAGATGAAAAAATAGAATTTATTGCCCAAAAACTTCTTGATGAGTTAGTAGGTGAAGATTATGATGAAATTGAAAGCTAGCTTTATTACTCCATTAAATCCTCTTTCAGAGGTAGAATAAAATGAACCTTGAACCGTTAATGTTATTAGTTATAGGACTTAATGTAGCATTTATGACATTAATAATGATTATTGGTGAAAGTGAAATCATACGACTTGAAAGAGAAATTGACGTGGTAGTAGAAGAATTAATAAAACTAAAACAAGAAGTAGAAAAGAGAAAGTGAGAGTATGGACATAACTTACCTAACTTTAATAAGTTTAGGTCTTTATACATTATTTAATAGTTTAACTGTAAAACTTATCGATAAAGACATAGATAATTTAAAAAAAGAATTAGAAGAGCTTAAGAAAAAAGTAAAAGAACTAGAAAAAATGAAGAGGTAAAAACATGATAGAAGCTATTGTTTTCTTGTGGTTACTTCTCATGATTTTCATAAACTATAAAATAAGAAACATAGAAGAAAAGTTAGATAAACTTGAACAAATGTTAAAAAAGTGAAGAAAAATTAAAAAGAGTGAGATAAAATGAGTGTTAGTTTATTAATCCTAGAAGGACTTGATGGTACTGGAAAAACGACAGTAGCATCTAAATTAATCCAAATGAGCACATACACATTACCCATACATTACATCTACTTTCCAAAATTAGAATCTGAAGAAATGACTTATGATTATTTCTTTCAAATAATAGAAGCTCTAAAATACCTAAAAGGTGTTGTTGTAATGGATAGATCAATCCTTAGCACATTTTCTTATGGAATAGATACTCACAATAGATTAGCAATGTTTGACTTAGTTAAAGATTATAACCCGATAATAGTGTATTTTCAAACTGTCTATGACCACAGCAAACTACCTTTAGATTACATCAGAATTATGGATAGATACCAAAGAGGTATTGAATTATTAGAAAACTGGATACACATTCCGGTAATAAAAACAGACGCCTATACATTTTTAACAAAAATCAATTCCTTAGAAACATTAGAAAAATTACTTAAAAATAGAACATTCGCCTTGTAAACACTTTTTAGTCATACCACTCCTTAATCAATAAAGGCGTTTTGAATTTTTACAAATTGTAAACCCTAAACTGATGTATACCCTAAAATAAAAGTAAAGATGATACATAACAATTTGTCGATTTTTTACACAAAAAATTGAAAATGCCGTTACATTTTTTGTGCAATAATGAATTTAATGGGGGTAAGACGTTGCAATAGTAATGAAAAAAATTCAAATGCCGTATGATAAATTAGGTCTAACGAGAGGAAATGGAAGAAATAAATGCGTTAAAAAAATTGTAAAACGAATAAGTAAGGTAACCCGGAGAGAGGGGGTAGGGGATACCCCGTTTTTCCTACAGGTATCGTAACAGAAAACTTGATGTTTATTTCATACTAGTAATTTTTGTAGTATTAAATCCTTTTTAACGGAAAGAGGTTTATCATTTTTTTAAATAAAAAATAAGATAAGTAGAAAAATTTAAGAAACGTCCCTACAGAGAGAAGAGGTAATACAACCGATAAAAACAACAGTTAGATTTTTAAGTAAGAACTACAATTATGTAGTGTGAAAAAAATGTAACAAGTTAAACTAAACCCATCTAAATAAATCCGCTCGTCGTAAAATTTGGTATGCTCTATGGAGAGGTAGAATTTTTTGGGTAAACCTTCTATCTCTCTGTAGAGTATGTTGAGTTTAGTAGAGAAAACGAACGTATAGAGCTTCTTTGGGTTTTAGTAGAAATCTATATATGGAACCTGCCCTTCTTCTTTCCTCTTGATTTAGATAGGCATTTCTTGAGCTCATAGCAAGCCCATTTTCTTCTCTTT
>OGCG01000460.1_pt1 | contig 25469 bp, 22 predicted proteins | sample 1570061 | NCBI WGS metagenome assembly OGCG01 (sample SAMN06268698, study PRJEB24515) | hot springs metagenome | isolation source: Joseph's Coat, Yellowstone National Park, Washington, USA | place: USA:Joseph's Coat, Yellowstone National Park, Washington, USA
GCCTTCATGACTATTCTCTCGATGATTGAGCTCCTGAATACCGAGACTTTGTAATCGTAGTTTTCATGTTTCCTATCGCCACTCCTAACCCACATTAGCTTCAGCCTGCCGAGAATATCTGGGTTCTCTAGGAACAAAATCCTAACACCGTGGTGGTAGGCGTAGTTAAGCATTTCATGAATCCTCATGCCAATTATACTCCACGCACTGTGCCTGGGGAATCCACGTGCAGTCACCTCACTGAACCAAAACGTCTTATAATCCCTCATCAACAATTGCCAAATTAACCCTATCGGTGTTAACATCGACACCGCCAATGAGTTTGCCGGCATTACGCCTATGCCTAGCCATGTGCTCGTAGTAAACATCTAGTGGTATTGTTATGTGTACTTCACCACGAACCCACAGTTGGTTGCCTCTGACGCCGTAGTCCTTAACCACAACCCTACCCATGTACCCAACACGCTTGGTGGTGATTGCACCTAGGAGCTTCTCGTAACTCCTCGGTATTGTTGGTTTAACCACAACCCTACCAACCGCCCCATCAAACCTAATTGTCGTAATGTGGAACTCGTAATTGAGCTTTAGGGTAATGCTCCTACTCGGGTACTCCAACTCACTCTGCTGAAACATGAGCCAATTGCTTAATTCAACACCCCCGAAGTCAATACCTAAAGCTCTACACGACTCGTAAACACCCATCACCAGCGTCACTGCACCATCAGCATACCTACGATTCGGAACAACCCCATAGGCTATTCCCCTAAACGTATTTATCCAGCCAATCTTGGTGCCAGGCAAGACCTGCTGCTGCTTCACCAGAGACAAAACCCTATGGGTGGCTATCTTGAACAACCAAGCAGTGGATAGCAACTCCTTAGCCACATCCCCATCAACATCAAACGGAAACCTAAGAGTTAAGTAATCCACAAAGGAACCCAAGACCCGCAGAGGCAAGGAACCCCCGGTGACGGGTGGGGAGTCGCTGCGGTGAGGGGGCCCAGGGAGACCGCCGAGAAGGAGACGGTGGGCTAACACCTACCGCCTCCAGAGAGACGGCGCTTCCAGCCTGCCAAATGATGCTTGATTTCATGCTGTGTAGTTTTTCATTTCACATAACCCAGCTTGTTCACAAGCTCCTTAACCTTCTCAACAAGCCTCCTCACATCATGGGCAGCAACGTCATCACTTGGGTATGGGCTAAACACCCCCTCAGGGTCTGGCCCATTGTACTGGTAGTCGTGAAGGTCTAGTGCAATGTTTGTGTAGACATCAATATCACCGCCTATGATGCTTGCTATAGCCTTTAACTTAGAGGTGGGCATTATGGCCAGTATCCACATGACTGCCTCTACACGCCTACCACTACCCCTCAACCTCTTAACACCCGGAAAGACCTTCCTAAGATCATCCACCTTATCCACCGCGTACGCCGCCACCACAGCTTTCCATGCTTGAAACGCCTTCCCAGCAGCGTTCCTAATCAACCCCTCCTCAAGGAATTTCTCAGCTATCTCAGCCTCGTAGGAAGCTTCCCTAAGCCTCACAGCCCTATAATCCTCAAGGTTATACCACGGCTTTGGTAAAGCATCCACAACTCAAATCTAATCACTGGGGAATTAAATCTTAACATTATTTAAGGTAATTCCCTGCATCTAAATACATTCAACGTTAAATCTATGGAGATTATTAACCTGCAACCTACAAGGTGAAGATCCGGTAGTAACTTTAAAATACTTTACTTAGAGTTCATAAGTCGTAAGGGTTTTGAGGTGAAGAGGGTTAGCGACTGGTTAAGGCAAGCTGAAAGGGATTTGGAGGAGGCCGAGTATGCTAAAAGAGGAGGTTACTATGAGCTGGCGTGCTTCTTATCTCAGCAGGCTGCGGAAAAGGCAGCTAAGGCCCTGCTCCAATACCTAGGCATAGAGAGGAGGAGCCACTCAGTACTTCACCTGCTCCAGGATGCTCCAGGCGAGATAACGCAGTGCGCAGTCTACCTGGATAAGCACTACATCCCGGCTAGGTACCCTGACGCATATGTTGAGGGAGCCCCCTACGAGTATTACACTGAGAGGGATGCCGATGAGTGCTTAAACTGCGCCTTAAGGATACTCAATTGGGTTAAGGGGAGGGTTAAATGAGGTTGATAATACTCTTCGGCTCCAGGGCTAGAGGTGACTTCACGGAGAACAGTGATTTCGACGTTCTCATAGTCGGGGATGAGGTTCCAATAGACCCAAGGAAGGTTTCTGATGAGCTTTACATGTGGGTTGTGAGGATGTTCCGCGGGGCAGTCGACCCAATTTTCATGAACACTGAGGTATTCCTAAGGAAGCTGAAGGATGGTGTACCATTCATCCTGCAGGCGATAGAGGAGGGGGTTGTCATTTACAGGGAGGAGGGGTTCTGGAGGGAGGTGATGGGGATTTACTCAAGCGTTAGGCCACTGTACGAAAGGAGGGGTAAGGACTGGGTTAGGGTTAAATAGACTCTACCAATCCCTAAAGTGGCTTGGCGGCTAGCGGAAATGCTTAATAGGCTTTTGCGTAGAGGGGATGAATCTAAATGGGATAGTTGGTAAGGGTTTCCTAAGGAGGATTGGGGGTGAGGGGCTCCTATTAGCGGCAGCCAACTCGCTAAGTGGCATAATTTGGGGAGCCAACTCAGTATTACTGTCAATCTACATGCTTAACATTGGTATGAGGCCAACACTCATAGGACTCGTCATCGGGCTCTTCTCGCTTATGAGTGCACTGGGTTCACTGGTTATAGGTTACGTGGCTGACCTAATGGATAGGGTTAGGTTATTCACAGTGCTTTCACTAATAGGTGGGTCACTGGTGCTGTTAATGGCCACAGGTGTACCATTCATAGTTTCCACAGCCTACCTACTCACAGCCCTGTTCAACAGATACGTTGTGCTCACCGCCATTGTAGGTGAGTACGCTAAGCGAAGGGGGGCCTCGGATGAGTTGTTCAGCCTCTCATCAACCTTTAATGTAGCCTTCAGCGTGGTTGGTTCCCTAATAGCCTCATTACCCAGTTACCTTGGGCGACTGGGCTATGGCATCGTCTTCACCATAGAGGCCTTATCCATATACTTAACGATACCCATGGTTCTGGCGGCTGTTAAGCGCATAGACAAGTCCATACTAAAGGCTGGTGTTGATAGGTTAAGCCTAGGGGACTTGGGTAAGTTACGATCATCGTGGTTGCTGAAGAGGCTACTCCCAGAGGCCATAATAGGGCTTGGTGCTGGTGTTATAATACCGCTCTTCAGCCTTTGGTTCTACCTCAAGTTCCACATCAACATTGCTAACTTAAGCATAGTGTACGCTATATCAGATGCAACACTGGCACTAGGCACGTTAACCGCACCTGCCGTATCAAGGTTCCTACGCAGCAGGGTCAAGGCTGTGGTTAGCCTAGAGGGCTTGGCCACGGCAATACTGGCTGTAATACCATCCATATACAACCTACCTGTACTATTAGCCCTATTCATAGCTAGGAACACGCTGATGAATATGGCTAACCCACTATTAACGTCACTAATCAACGAGTTGACGCCTAGAGAGGAGAGGGGCAGGGTCTTTGGTATATGGAACATGTTATCTTCAATACCTCGCACGGTGGGGCCAGAACTAGGAGGCTACTTAATCGACATCGGTTACCTAGATCTACCACTCTACATAACCTCAGCGCTCTACGCCACAGCTGTAACCCTATTCTACATACTACTTAAGGGTGTTGAGGGGACTAGGAAGATTGAAACCTAGTCAATCACCAAGTCGCAATGTCCATGGTTGTTTAAGTAAAATTACGCAGGTGCCAAGCGTTAAGCCTTAATTCCATGTAACACCCTTTACAGTTAATTGGAGCAGAGGCGTGGTTAGCCATACCAAGGAACCACCAGTGAAGCCAAGTGATCCAGTGATGAGAACTAACCCACTGTTGCTTATCGGTAACAATTATGAGGTCTCTACAATTACCGCTGGCCGGGGAGTGCGCATAAACTTAACGTACCCTGCATTAAATATGAGCAGCTCAGGTCATTTGAGGTTGAGTGGTATCCGCCGTGCTTGCGATAGCCGGTGGCCCTGCACGTATGTCTAGGCCCAGCTTCCTTTTAACCAAGTCCTCAAGCTTCATCTTAATTAAGCCATTATCAACATTGGATACGAAGGATAGGGCTGCTGAAACCTCCTCGGTGTACAGCCTCAGTATTGCGTACTTCGTCAAGAGTTCCTGCTCCTTCTCCTTCCTGGCTAGGTAAACCTTAAGCTTCCTGGCAGCCTCCCTCACGGCCAACCTAACCTCCTTCTCAACCTCAGGTACATCGGCGATGGCCTCCTTACCCGCTGAGGCGTAGGGTACCTTGGTTGAGCACACGTGTACAACCACGGCTATGGGCGCTGGGAACTTAACCTTATACTGGCTCCAATCAACCTCATCAATCACATGCCTAATCACGTCACTACCCTCATCCTGCAGTAAAGGCACCTTATTGGCATACCTGTACAGCAGTGGCCTATCCATAGGCATCAATGAGCCACCCCAGGCAATGGCTGCCTCAACTATGAATGGGTGCCCTGAGTATGATGCAGGCTTCCTGGTGGTTACGAAGACGGCCTCAGGCTTAAGCACGTTGAGTATTCCACTTGCCAGTATCTTTTCCCCGATTGGTGATAACCAATCAGCCCTAGGTCTCCTCCAACCAGTGAACTGCCTCATCTTCTCGGCCAGCATCCTCAACTCAGCCTCACTGAGTCTCTTAACGTGCTTACTAGCCCTAATGCCAACAGTCTTCAGAAACTCCTTAACGGTCTCGTCACCCACACCGTCGAAGTTCTCCTTTAGGAAGTCGACTAAGGGTATGTCACTGTTCCTACTTATTAAGTGCCTCAAGGTCTCTAGGTCTATGCTGCTTGGGTGTGGTAGGCCCTCCACCGGTGGCTTGGGCAGTAGTGTAGTTGTCCTGTTAAACCTAAGCACCTCGCCGCTTGGCTCAATGAGTATTATGTCGGCGTATGGGGTTATCATGGCAGTCCTAACTAGGTACTCCTCCACCCTACTCTTAGCGTACTGCCAATTACCCTCCAGGGTTACCTTAACAGCCGTGCCGTGCCACCCATACTTATTCTCAACCCTGGTGTGGCTGTGTATAACTGGCCTATTCCTAACGGTGTCTATGCTAATTTCGTAGGTGTACACGTACTGTGAACCCCTCATGGAGCTCGTTACCTTAACGGGCATACCTGTGGTGGATTGAGCATAAAGGACGACCATCTTAGCCCCAAGCCCGAAGATACCCCTGTGCTGCTTTATCCTGTACTTCGAACTGTAGAATATTTGACCAAAGACGTTTGGTATCTCCTCCTCAGGTATGCCGAGTCCATTGTCCTCAACATAAATTGAGTAGATGTCCTTATCCTCATCAACATACCTAATCGCAACCTTAACGGTGGGGAGAATGCCGTGGTTCTCAGTGGCATCTAGGGCATTCTCAACAAGTTCCCTAACTGTCTGGTACATCGCCCTGCTTGGGCTTGAGAATCCGGCAATCTCCTTATTACGCCTAAACCACTCAGCCGGTGTAAGTGACTCAAAGGCGACATCAGACATATACATAAGCCACATGCATGAAGCACTTTTAAGCCTTTCTACGCCCAGCAATGTAATACACAATTCAATTACTTAATAATGAAAAATTGAGAATAGGGGTAAGTACAGGTTAACAATTAACAAAAATATTAACCACCTCTGGCACGTATTAGAAGGGCAATTGTGACTAGGGTTACGGCTAGTAGCGCCAGGGCATAGTAGGCTATGTAGCTAACCCCCCACTCAACCGTAATGGTCAGCGGCATATCAACGGTGGCATTAACTGTTAACGTATGGTGGAGTACACCGTTAATGGCAATGCCGATGGGCTCTATTATCGTCATGTTTGCGCCTACCCGAGCCCTCGTCACCTTAATGACAAGTAGGTCACCGGCGTTAACCCAATTGACGTAGCTCCTGGTCCAAGTCCCATTAACATTAATGGCGAGCGGGCTCGAGACGGTTACTAGGTACTGCCTAAGCCACGACACAGTTAAGTTAAGCGGCTTATCCACCTTAACTACCCCTGATTCGTTGAGCGGAATTAGCCTAGTCCCATTACCTAGGTTAACCGCACTGAGCGTAACGTTAAGCACACTACCCTCATTAAACCACCCACTGAGTACCTCAACGGTCGTATCATTCACTGTCACGGGGGCCACGCTAACCAGGTTAACCATGTACTGCCTAACCCAAGCAATAGTGACATTAATGGGTCCATTTATGATCAGTCTGATTCGGCTTTGGTTAAGTAGCATTAACCTACTCCCATTGTTAAGCCAGTAGTAGCCAGGGGCCTCGATGAACAATACGCTTGACTCATTAACCCAACCTGTGAAGTTAACCGTGAGCGAACCATTAACGAGCACTGGAACTGGGCTAAGCACCCTAACCAGGAACTGCCTAACCCAAGTCACGGTTAAGTTAAGTGGCCCATCAACGGTTACCAACGTTGACGTGTTCAGCGGCCGTAACCTAACATTACCGTTAATCATGTAGTACCTTGGGATAGTCACATTGATGATGCCGCCCGCATTAACCCACAGTGTTGCATTGGCCACGCTACTCCCATTAACGGTGATAGGCACTGGGCTAGTGATTTTAACAAAGTACTGCCTAACCCACGTGACCATGGCGTTAATGGGGCCAGTTACGGTTAGGCTAATGGTTGAGGCGTTAAGGGCCATAAACCTAGTGCCATTGTCGAAGTACGTGAACCTAGGTACCAGGAGCCTTATAGTGGAGCCTTCGTTAACCCAATCGATGAAGTGCAGCATCAAAGTACCGTTAATGCTGATCGGCACTACACTACTTACGTTAACAATGTACTGCCTAACCCAGCCTATGGTTAAGTTAAGTGGTTTGGTTATGGTTAGGTTAATTGCTGTTGAATTCAGGGTTATGAACCTTGTTAGATTATTGAACAGGTAGGCGTACCTAACTTTAATAATCACCCTCGAACCAGCCTCAACCCAACTAACCATTTTAGTAGTGGTGAATGTGCCGTTGGGTAGGGTTACGTTGATCGGGAATGTTGAACTTAGGCTCAGTAGGATGTACCTACTGTAATTACCAATGATAACGTTAACCGAGAATTCACCACTGGTGGGTGTTATGGTGATGGAGTTATTGCCCAGCAGCCTAACGGCGCCATTTTGGTTAACCAGGAGCCCCTTGAAGAGGTAAAGCACCCCACTACCCCTTATGACGGGGGGTAGGGTTACCGTTGTCTCATTGAGTATGTAGAAGCTTAACGAGGTTCCGTTTGGGTAAATTACCTCAACGAAGCTTGTCGGTATCGTCGGTTTAAAGGCACTACTTAACAGGCCGTAGTACGGTATACCTACAGTGAGTTGCACATTACCGTTTTGTGCTATTGAGGCCACGAGGTCGGTGACCGATTCACCTGTGTTTAAGCCGAAGTTGTATATATCCTGGTAGGGCGACCAGCCAAACCCATCCCAGTACATTATAGCCAACTGGGCATACATGCTCTCAAAGGTGGTTTGTTCACCTGAGTAGTATCCACCAAAGACAAGCTCAACATCATAGGACCCACCGTTGCCGGTTAGGCTATAAGGTGTGGTTTCTATGAATGCACCACTGGCGTTGACGCCCAGCGTGACGTTGTCAAACCACTTAATGACCGGTGGGCCATATATTGAACCGTTCCTAATTAGGGTGTAGCCGAACATAACCACCACGGACCCGTTGATAACGCTCACGTTAACCTCAAGGTAACCAGCCAAGGGCAAGTTATACCTAGCTCCCTTACCTAGGTAACCGTAGTAACTGCCAGCGGAATACGTATGAACACTCCCTAAACCTTTAATCAAGTAACTTGAAACATTAGCATTAGGTTCCGTGAAGTTCCAGATGTTGTCAGCCACGTTGAGTACCTTTGCGTCGGTTATGAACATTAGGGCGTCCTGTACCCAATACTCCTGCACACTACCATTACTCAGTTTAACCATGACCACGGCGTTTAACTGAAGGCTGGCGCCACTCATGGGGGCCTTAATCACGTTGACGGCGGTGTAGCTGCCATTCCAAGCCCTCATCGATGATATTGAGAAGTAGCCTAACACAGCCGTGGTATTCATGGGCATCATGGAGGACACCCCCGTGGGCGCTAACCCAATGGCGCTAACCCTAGCGTTAACAAGTTGACCACACTTAACTGGGTAGAGGACCACGTAGTAGGTGCCCGGTGGAATGCGCACTAGGTAAGCCCCCACGTTCACCTGTGTTGAATAAAGCGAGTAGGTTGCCATGCCTCTACTCCACTTGGTGTATTGGCTGGGTGTGAAGACGTAGAGTCCATATGAACCACCCGTTACCTGAACTAGTAAACCCTGGCCGGGGTTAATGGTTACGTTTGGCCAATAGTACCAGCATACCGTGGACTGGGCGCTGGCTGTGATGGCTATTGCAACCACTAGTAGTGGTGCTAAGGCCAGTACCCACGGCCTGTTCATCATCCCTCAACCCAGCCCTTACGCTTACTCTCCCTAAGCTGAAGTCGAAGCAGTGATGCATAGGCGCAGTAATACCTCAGCATTACCCTGGCGATTAACATGCGTAGTTTCATGCGTCTGAGTATTGGTTGAGCTTTAAAAACTAAACTACATTAAACCACAGGGGTATTACTTTTAAATAAAGGTAGGGATACCTTAAGTTGTAGGGTTCTGTATGGTACCTGAGTCCTTCATACCCAGTGGTGTTAAGAGGAGGGACATTTACCATGGCGGTTGGATCGACCATGATAAGGATGGCTTAATGTCCCCCTTCGAGGACCCCAGTAGGCCCATTGACGATAGGGTTGAGGACCTGCTAAGTAGGATGAACCTTGAGGAGAAGGTTATCCAGCTCAGGTCAGCCCTAACGGATAGGCTTGACGTCGGTAACCTATCCGTGATTCTTAGAAACACCGAGCCCAGTGAGGGTGCGGTTAGGGCTAATGAAACCCAGAGGAGGTTCCTGGAGGAGACTAGGCTTGGAATACCTGTCATAATCCATGATGAGTGCCTGCATGGGTGCGTGGCCAAGTACTCAACCGTCTTCCCGCAGTCCATTGCCCTAGCCGCCACTTGGGATGTTGACTTAATGTACAGGGTGGCTAAGGCTACGGCTAGGGAGACTAGGGCTAGGGGTATTAGGCAATGCCTATCACCAGTGGTCAACCTAAGCTTTGATGCTAGGGCTGGTAGGACTGAGGAGACTTATGGTGAGGACCCATACCTGGCCTCCAAGATGGCCTACGCCTACGTTAAGGCCCTTAGGGAGGAGGGTATTGTGGCAACCCCCAAGCACTACATAATGAACTTCGTTGGTGATGGTGGTAGGGATAGTGCTGAGATTCACATGAGTGAGAGGTTCATTAGGGAGACTGAGCTCCCCGTCTTCAGGGCTGCAATTAAGGCCGGTGCATTGTCGGTCATGGCGGCCTACAACTCAATAGACGGCGTACCCTGCTCAATGAATAGGTACTGGTTAACCGAGGTGCTTAGGTGGGAGCTCGGCTTTGAGGGTTTCGTGGTCTCTGACTACGGCTCAGTGACTGGTATAGCGAATAGGCATTACATCACTGATAAGCCTGAGGAGGTGGCTAAGCTAGCCCTCGAGGCCGGCTTAGACGTGGAGTTCCCAGGCTACGTGTACTATGGTGATCCGCTTGTTAAGGCGGTTAAGGAGGGCTTGGTGAGTGAGGAGGTGCTCAACGAGGCTGCTAGGAGGGTTTTAAGGGCGAAGTTCCTGATAGGCCTATTCGACTCACCCTACGTTAACCCGGAGGAGGCTAAGGTTATTGGTAGTGAGGAGCATAGGCAACTGGCCCTTGAGGCTGCTAGGAAGGCGATAGTGCTGCTTAAGAACGACGGCACGCTGCCCATTGACAAGGGTAAGGTTAAGTCCATTGCGTTGATAGGCCCATTCGCCGATGAGGTTAGGCTTGGTGGCTATAGTGCAGTGCCGAGGAGGGTCATCACGCCACTTGAGGCCTTTAGGAATAGGGGGGTTAACGTTACCCATGCGAAGGGTTGCATAGCTGACATGGACCCAGACTACCCAATACCAACAAGGTACCTGACACCCATGGGTGAACCGGGTAGGCGTGGGCTTAGGGGTGAGTACTTCAACAACCCCAACCTAGAGGGTGAGCCAGTTGGCGTTAGGGTTGATGCACCTTGGGAGGGGTTCTTCAGGCTTGACCTCGGCTACGATCCACCATACCCAGGCCTGGACCCAGGTAAGTACTCCGTTAGGTGGATGGGCTACATAACGCCACCGGCCACGGGAACCTACGAGTTTAAGGTTTACGCTTCTGGTGGTGGGTTTAGGCTGTTTGTTGATGGTAAGCTGCTCATTGACTCGTGGGGTGTGGTTAGTAATATGCCTAAGTCAGCCACCATTAGCCTAGAGGGTGGGAGACAGTATGAGGTTAGGCTTGAGTACGGTAGGTTGAACTACGGCTACGCATACATTAAGCTCGGTTGGGATCTAGTGGACGACTCAATGATTAGGGAGGCCGTTGAGGCTGCAGCTAAGGCTGACGTTGCGGTAGTCTTCGCCGGCATAATTGAGGGTGAGCAGAGGGATAGGGCTTGGTTAAGGTTGCCGAGGTGCCAGGAGAGGCTAATTGAGGAGGTGCTTAAGGTCAATAGGAACACTGTTGTAGTGTTAACAACGGGTTCACCGGTGGTGGGTGACTGGATGCTTAAGGTACCTGCCATTGTTGAGGCCTGGTACCCAGGTGAGATGGGTGGGGAGGCTATAGCCGAGGTCCTACTGGGTGAGTACAACCCCGGTGGTAAGCTACCAATAACCTGGCCCATGCATGAGGGGCAGGAGCCACTCTACTACTTCACTAAACCCAGTGGTAGGGTATATGACTACGTTAACATGCCTTCAACCCCACTCTTCCCCTTCGGCCATGGTTTAAGCTACACCACCTTCAAATACAGTGACCTTAGGGTCAGTGTTAATGAGGATGAGGGGGTTGTTTCAGTGTCCCTAAACGTTGAGAATGTGGGTAAGTTAACCGGTGATGAGGTTGTTCAACTTTACGTTAGGGATGAGTACTCAAGCATAGCCAGGCCGCTTATGATGCTTAGGGGCTTTAGGAGAATAACCCTTAAACCCGGTGAGAAGACCACTGTCGAGTTTAAGCTAACCCTAGACGACCTAGCCATGTATGACACTGAGCTTAGGCGTATAGTTGAGCCTGGGACCTACCAGGTGTTGGTTGGTTCGTCATCAATGGACATTAGGTTAATGGGTAGGTTCACCATAAGTCAACTAGCCAAGTCCCTAATCAAGGTAATTAACGTGGCGGCTGATAAACCAAGCGTTAAGCCTAATGAGGTGGTTAAGGTGAGGGCAGCATTGAGGAATGAGGGTAAGGTTGGTGACCCAGCGCCAATCAAGCTAAAGGTCAATGGCCTAACCGTGGAGGAGCATAGGGTCTACCTGGACCCAGGGGAGGAGAGGACCGTGGAGTTTAAGGTTAAGCTACACGAGCCAGGTAGCAACGTCGTAACCGTTAGTGCACCTGATGGAGAAGCCTCAGTAACAATCCAAGTAACGGCGTAGGAGAGAATCACCCGGCAGTTCATTAAACCATCCTTATTTTTAATAAGCCCTGAGGAATATTAATAAACATAACTAGCCCTAAGCGTGCATGCAACGCGAGGAGGTTGTCGAGTACAAGTCCTTCGATGGTGCAGAAGTTACGGCCTTCCTGGTTAGGCCATCCACTAGTGCTAATTCAGCGGTTGTGGTCGTTCACGAAATATTCGGTATAACGGACTTCATAAGGAACGTCACCAGGAGGTTAGCCTCACTGGGCTACCTGGCCATTGCACCAAACCTATACTCCAGAAGGGCTAACGTGTTCACTGAGGAGAGGATTACTGGGGTTATGAGGAGGTTCTGGTCTATACCGCCTGAGAGGAGGGCTAGCGGTGAAGCCGTGGCTGAACTCATGAGGACTTTAACCGTTGAGGAGCAGGAGATTGTTAGGGAGCTGGTGGTTGATAGGGTTAAGACTGAGGAGAGGATGATTAACGACTTGGTTGCCGCATACAACCACGTTAAGGAGACCTATGGAGTAAGTAAGGTTGCCGTGATGGGGTTCTGCATGGGTGGTGGGTTAGCCTTTGAGGCACTAACAAGGGTGCCCTTCGACGCCGGCGTTATTTACTATGGAAGGAACCCAAGGAACCTTGAGGACTTAGCCAAGGTGAAGGGTGCAATCCTAGCCATCTACGCCGGTGAGGATCCATCAATAAACCAGGGCTTACCAGACTTAATGAGGGCCGTCATAACCTATAAACCACGCTTCGAAATGGCCTTCTACCCAGGTACACGGCATGCCTTCGCCACCGAGGGTGGGCCTGTGTATAACGAGGCGGCTGCCAAGGATGCCTGGGAAAGGACTGTGAACTTCCTCAGGAAGTACATTGGGTGACCTCAATGAGCAGTACAGGTAGTGCCATCACAGACTGCTTCCTAACCTGGGTGGATATACTGGAGGAGACTGAGAAGAGTAAGGTGGGTGGTGGAAAGGGTAGGATGCATGGACCCACCGGTAAACATGAACATAAACCCGATTAGGCGCCATGCCCCTTAACGGTGCCGGCTGAGGCTAGGTATATGCCTATGAACATTATTAAGGCGCCGATAACCTCGTTTATGGTTGGCCTAATGCCCATTATTATGTAGTTCAATATTAATGTTAATGCCGGGACCGTGAATATGTAGGCTGTAACGTTGGCGACACCCACCGAGTTAACCATCAGGTACCATACTAGGAAGAGGACAGAGCCGCCAATTACCGATGTACCCATTAGGTAATCCATGAAGTTGAACCCCCAATCAACGCTCAAGACAAGTCTATCCCCATACATATACATGGCCAAGGCGGCAATGGCCATGACTACTGAGCCGAAGATGAACATGCTTGAAACCACGATGAGCCCATTATAGTTACTCAACTTCCTGAAGTAAATACTATAAAGCGCCCAAAACAACGCATTAACCACGGTTATTACTGAACCCAGTAGCGAGACACCCCTGCTCACTGCCGATAACCCATATATTAAAACGCCGATGAGCCCCAGTGCAGTGCCTAGTATGCTTGCCTTCGACGGCTTCTCGTTAAGCAGCAGTATTGATAGTGGTATTGCGAATAGAGGCATTGTATAGCCGAATATGGCTGATGAACCAGGGTCTATGTAAACCAGGCCATAGGCCCACAGCGCGGTGGCTATGGATGAGAAGAGGCTGAGCAGCACGACATCCCTATTGAAAATTATGTGGTAGTCACCATTAATAATCATGGATATCATAATCAACACGACACCAGCCAACAGGTACCTTACGGACATGTACACCAATGGTGATGAGTAGTCTAAGCCAAACTTAACGAAGAAGTAATTCGACGACGCAGACAATGCGTATATGGTCATGTAGATGGGGACCCACCTCCTACTCATTGAAGGAGGCATTGGGTACACCACTATATAAGCCCTACATCATTAATGAGATGATAAAAACCATGGATTTTAACGATTTAACCCCGGACTTTAATGTATTACCTCCTTCTCAATGCTATTACTGCCACTACTGCGGCGATTACGATGACTACCACCACTATGCCTATTACCAACGCTGTTGATATCACCGGCTTGGTTACGGTTACTGTGGTTGCTGTTGTGGTTGTTGATACTGCTGTTGTTGTGGCGGTGCTTGTTACTGTAGTTGTTGATGTAACAGTGCTAACAGCAGTAGTCGTTGTTGTTGTAGTGGTTGTCGTTGTCGTGGACGTGGTGGTTGTTGATGTTGTTACTGGTGTGTACGTTGTGTGGAAGTATGAAGCCACACAAGCCTGCAACTCAGGATCCGGCGTTGGCAAACCAATGAAGACTGCCCACTTGTAGAGCTCCGGATTAGTCCAAAGACTACCGTTAACAATGGCCTGGGCTAACGCAGGCATGACTCCAGGGGGTGCGAAGGCGCCCATGAATAATTGCACGTTGAACTGTGGGTTAAAGCCATCCCAACCCCAGCCAATACCCCAATTGTACAGTAGTGAATATGCTGCCGCGGTGTACTTGGGGTTGGTGTACGGCATACAGTCATAGGCCCACATTGGGTCAATCATGTTCTTCGGGAAGACTGCACCGAAGTCACCCTCAGCTATCTCAACACCCGGCACCCAGTATTCGAACCATGCGAAATAAGCCTTAACCAAGTCATAGTATGTGCTTGAACCCGGCATGGCTGCACTTATGGCACTCTCCCAATTCGAGAAGTTGAAGTAGCCGAATGTTGAGTTTACGCATGTTATAATTGTATTGTTTGGTATGGGTAGGTTCGTGACCAATGGCTTACAGTACCAACCAGTAATCTGACCATTCTGAACAATCGGGTAAGCGAATGGGGTTGTACGACCTGGTATGCACCATGCTGATGGGTAAAGTGCAGGTGCCGTACCGTAGGCGTAGTCGTAGTATATCCATGACTCATCAACACCACCCTTATTAGAACCAGCATAGAACCAGTCAGTGGCCGTATCAGGTAACTGGCAACTGGTGATCTCAGTGCTATACGTGCTTGACTCAATAGTCACTAGGGTAGTCTTAATGCCGAACTCAGTTAATGCTAGCGCATCAACTTGAGCAGCCTTAAGCCAAGCTAAGTGAGCCCCCGAATTAGCATAAAGCGTTAACGTTAGTGGTGTTCCGTTTGGTAGGTACCACTGCCCATTCTTATAATACAAGCCGGCTGACTCAAGGAGTTGAGCTGCCTTAGTCCAGTTGGGCTGGGTGAAGTTGACAACCATAGCCCTAATATCCTCAGGGAAGGTTAACCAGAAGCCGGCCAATACATTGGGCGCCGGCGCAGGTACATTAATGTAGACCGGTACGTTAACCCAAGAGGGGCCGAAGGCTAATGCAGCCTCAGTCCTATTAATAATGTAGAGGAAGGCTTGCCTAACCTGCGGTATGGTGAATGGGTAGTAGAGTGGTAGGTTGAAGCCAACTATGGATATGTCGGGCATGGTGTAGTACGTGTAGCCAGACTTGTTGAAGACTGCGTAGTCCGGTGGTGTTGAGAACCATGATGGTATGTAGAAGTCCTTACTCTTAACGGCTAAGGTAAGCAGCTGTGTAACCCCACCTGAGAGCCCAATGTATATGCCTATCTTCGGGAAGTATTGCCATGTGTGGAATGGCAGTATCTCATCCCACGTGGCCAACAGTGGCTTGCCATTGAAGTACTCGGGCTCGAGTTGAATCCATATTTCACTCGGGGATACTTGGGTAACGTAGTATGGTGAAAGGCCCCAATACGGAACAACCATCTCACTTATGTTCTTCTGGCCGAAGGTCCATGCTTGTGAGGCGTTCATGGTCTTAAGCTCATTAACAACCTTCTCCCAAACTGGCCATGGCGTAATTATCCACTCTATCAATGGCCAAACCCAACCAGTGGCGGTCCAGTGATCGAAGTGTATTGATATTGTGTAGTTGTTGATGACTATTAAATCCTTATCCACATTCTGCGGCATTAGGTATGGGTAGAACCAGTCAAAGGCCTTAACACCAATGTAGAATTCCGCGTAAACATCCCAGGCGGTGAAGGGTATCGTAGCCGAACCATTAAACCAATACAAACCACGCCTAAGGTAGATTATGACCGTGTGGTTATCTGGAAAAATAGTCCAATTCTCAGCCAAAACAGGCCACCACTGACCAGTAGAGTCATCAAACTCGGCAAGAGGCATATAGGTACCGGCCCAACCTATTAGGTTACCCGACGCATATGGGTTCCACCATGGTGCAGGCCAGGGGGTTAGGAGCACGTAGTTCCATGGAAAAGCATCCTCAACGGTGAAGGTTGGATAAGACTGCTGCGCATACGTTACATTAACACTCCATATGGATATAGCCACCAGTACCACGGCCATTACTAACAGGTATTTCAAGACTTTAACCATGGCTCTCATTAACGATGGCATTATTTTTAAATATTGCCGTCATTAGGCATGCATACTTATGCAGCGCAACACCGCTTTTACGTGTACTAATACGTATACATTTTTTAATCATTAATTAGTAACCATGCCCTTCAAGATTGATGGCGGGCCCGCCGGGATTTGAACCCGGGTCCTACGGCTTAGAAGGTGCGGCGGCACGGTCCGCGGGGATATTATTGAGTATCTGCAAAATTTTTAAGCTTTATGCCGTTTCATTGCATTGCGGCTCTGGCGCATCATTGTAAGGCGCATACCGTAGTTTCTGTGACCTCAGGGGTCTACGTGAAAATATGATTTCATGGCATAGAAGGAGGGCCCTCCCCGCGGAGCCGTCCCTCCGCCGCTCTATCCATGCTGAGCTACGGGCCCTAATGCCTTTAGCTTGAGCCTGTATAAAAGTTTAACCCATTTAATGGGCTTAGCGCTGTGGGTACCTGCTTCTTGCAACCTTCCTTATGTCGAAGATGAAGATTGGCTTCCAGCCCAGTTTACTTAACCTGCTGCTTAACTTTGTTATTAGGCTCCTTCCGTATGATGCCAGTAGCACTAGCTTAACCTCACCATCCCTCATGTATAGGCGTGTAAGTATGATGCCCCTGCCCATTGGCCAGTCATCGTACTCAAACCCAACATCGCTGGTTGCCAGCGGCCCATACTTATCAATGATGCCGCGTAGCTCGTTCTCAACTTCATTTAGTATTGTGAATTGGCTCTCCTCCACGTTGATTTCACTTAACCCAACGGCGTTTAGGTCAAAGTAGATGACGTGTCTATCGCCATGGACCTCGAATAATGCAACCCCCTGCATATCTTACAAGACAACCTGAAGGGTAGGGTTTATAAACCTTGCCCCTGATCCATGGCCCAGCCTTAGGCTATGGACTTGCATGGGGGTTTTAACGGATCAACCACCCTGAGCCCAAATAGGTAGCAGTAGCCCTTATTCCTGCCGTAGTACACGCAGTCATTGCAGTCATCAGGCCTACCGTTAACCACCTTAAACCTAAGCTCCCCAATGGAAACCTGAGCCGGCTGTGGGATGGGTGCTGGTATTGGCTGTATGGATTGGGTTAACTGGGGCTGTGGGGCTGTTAACTGTGGTTGCTGGGCAAGTGGTGGTATTGAGGGGGGTTGCTGAGTCTCCTGGGGTGGCGGTGGAGGTGGTGGGGCCACTGGTCTCACTGGTTGGGGTTGAATAACCTGCGGAGGTGGAACCTCAATTGGCGGGGGTGGTGGGGTGACTGGCTGCACTGGCTGTGGTGGCTGGGCTGGTTGAGCCGGCTGGGGTTGTTCAGCAGGTTTGGCCGCAGGTAGCTCCAGGTTGAACTCATCCTTAAGCTCCCTGAGCAGGGCAGACTTAACCACGTCGATTGTTAACTCATCGCCCTCAGCCACCTTCCTATCATTAATGACTAACGCTGGGAACGTTGAAACCCCATCCTGCCTCATCCTAACTATGAGGGACCTGTACTGACCTGGTATCTTCCCCTCAGGTTGATCAAGGTACTTAACCACTTCACCCGTGACATCACCCCTAACCTTAATTATCGTTAACCTAACCTTATCCTCACCAATACCCCTCTTGGCCAATTCAACCTTAATGTCATTAACAATACTCCTCAGTTCATTTTCAATAGCCTCAGTCTTCCCCGCAATGGAGTAGAACCTAATTATCATTAACTAAACCTACCAACCTGCAAATTTATATTCTTAGCGTTTTTTCTAAACCCCTGAAACGGCTAATGATAATTTTTAACTTAGCTTAGATTCCATGGACTTAATTATAAACTCTAACCATCGTAACCCGAGTTCTTTTACCATAAAATATCAATAATATAACAATTATTAATATCATCAAAACCAATGTTTAATCATCATAATTTAAATGTGTAGTAATATTCAAATAAAGATGTTAGGTAGCATAATGTTTAGAGATTTTACTACCTAACCTATTCGTGGCTTCAGCAGCATTATAACATATTCCTCTTAAGATTATTCGAGACCTACACCATCGTAAACAATGGGTAGTTTACGGATTTTAGTGAATATTGAGAAATGGTAACCTCTTTAAGGGTAGTTAAGTGATGTTGATGCCTTTGACATTGTTAGGTATCTTGAGGGGTGTGAATTGCCATTGTTATGGGTGTTTAACCGGATGTATGGGGATTCTTTGAGACTCGGTTAAAGTGGGGGTATGTGTTTTATGATTCTGGGTGTTGCGTTAACCATTGACTTAACCATCTCCCTTAAGGCCTCCCTATAAGTTAATTTACCGCCTGTGGTCTTCTCAATGATGTTAACAACACCTGCTTGGCTAAAGCCTGTTAGCCCCATGAACCTGCTTAGGAATGTTGCATCAATGCCGTAAACCATGTAGGCTGTGGTTAAGGCGTACTGGTTATCCCTTAGGTAACTCCCCATTAATTCGCTGTAATGCTCAGTTGGATTACTATGCCTCAGCGACAATGCCGACAATGCACCACTCAGCATTGCTTGAAATATCCCCTCCCCAGTGACTGGGTCCGCCAGTCCCAGGGAATCCCCGGTCAGCATAACCCTGCGCGTAGCCACTTGGCTAGGTGGCCTGTAGGGTATTAGGTGCCCCATTACCCTGCCGAGTCTCAATCCAAGTTCGTTAACGTAACTGGTCAGCAACCCGCTGTACCTGCCCTTCAGGGCTGAACCTAACCCAACATCGTAATCACCACCACCCAGTGGGAAGACCCAGGCATAGCCCCACTTAACCCTGGTGAAGTCCAGTATGCAGGCATCTATGCCTAGCTTACCTGATGCAATGTTCATCAATGCTACGGCGTTGGACCTAGGTACCAGTCCAATGGACCTACCAACCCTTGAAGGGGCGCCATCAGCCCCAATCACCCAATCAGCCTCGTAGATGCTCCTCCTGCCAATCACCTTAACCCCACCACGCCCCTCCTCAACCCTAACCACCTCATCATTAACGTACTCCGCGCCATTCCTCAGGGCCTCCCTAAACATGAATTCGTCAAGCCTCTCCCTCCTTGAAACCCTAATCAAGGGTTCCCTAAACCTAAGCAGGTAAGAGCCCGCGTGCGTTACGACAACCACCTCACCGCACTCATGTTCAATGACCTCGCCTAAATCAAGGTTGAGGATCCTGGATAGGGCAATTGTCTTAGGCGTTAAGCCGCCACCACACGGCTTAACCCTGGGGTGCCTAGCCTTATCAATAATGGTAACCCTGACCCCAATCCTAGATGCCAACAACGCCGCTGTATTACCTGCAGGTCCACTACCGACGACGATGAGCCTACCCAGGGGCATTCTGATTAACTCACTGGACGCTATTTAAAGACCCTGCCTATGCCTAACGCCAAGTAGCTTAACCAAGAGCACTACTGCAGCCGCCAATGGGATGAGTAGCAGGGTTGTCTGTAACCATGGCTCAACACCCTTGACTAGGACTACGTAACTATAGGTTACTATGCTCATGTTACCGGCGTAGAGGGTTACGTTTATGATGTATCTGCCTGTTCCGTTAACCTTAACCCTTAACGCCGAGCCGCTTAACCTATGCGCAACTCCCCTGGGGTTGATGATGGTTGTAATCCACTTACCTCCGCTAGGCGTTGGTTGAATTATTAAGAACCCGTTACTGTAGCTGGCAATGGCCCTAGGGACCCATAGGTATGTGTTGTTCACGGTGCCATTAATCTGTACCACGAACCCTCTTAACTCATTGTAAATCTCCCTGATGCCGTAAACACCATTAACCGACTCGCCAGTGTCGAAGGACCTGGTTTGGGCGCTGGGTGGCACATACCAATGGCCATCATGTTCATACATTAATATGGCTGTTGCGTTCCAGTAGTAAACGTAAAGTTGGGCCGCCGCCGTATAGCCTGCCACAACCCATTCAATGTCGTTACTCAACCCACCTGGGTTAAACCCACCCACGGTTATGTAGGCTTCAGTTGACTCATCCATCACAATTACTGAGTCGTATCTGATCCAACCTGTGTCTATGCCCGTTGCGTTTAACATGTAGTAGTAGCTAATGTTAATGTAACCCATTGGGGTCAAGGACACTGTTACCATGCAACCCACGGTTATGGGCGGCTTAACAACCATTATGGAGGGCTCAACGTGCCTGTAGTAGTATGCGTACTGCTGGTTACTTGGGTAAACCCTACTACCCCTCACGTGGCTCAGCATCAGTGGGGCCTGTGGGTAACTCACGTTCCATAGGTCATCCCAGAACCAGACCATTAGGCTTGAGCCCGTTAAAGGCTCGAGGTGGGCTATGTCCTGGACCCAGTAGTAGTACCTGCCATTGGTCACCACGGCGTTTAGTTGAATACTAGCCACGTTGCCACCCACGAAGCCCACTGAGGTGAAGGAGGCGTTGTAGAGGGTTAAAATACCCATGACGCCTTGGGCTGAGTACGAGTAATTCAAGACCCTGCCGTTGAGGATCATTGTCCCGTTGTCCGATATGCCTACTGCATTAACCCCCAACGCCAGTGGTAACTTGATAAACAGGGCAATGGCAATAATAATTGTTATTAGTGTCAACATCCTCATTGGTTAGTTTAAACCAGAGGTAGCTTAACTACCCTACCCTCTGCACTGCTCTTATACACGGCCTCTATTATTTCCTGCGCCTTAACCGCATCATCAATTGTTATAGTTAATTCGCCATGACCCTGAATGACATCAATTAATTCATCTAGGGCCGTCTTACTAGTCCTATCCAGGTTTGGCTTTACCCAGGACTTTTGGTCCCTTGTGTAGTACATTAGGCCAATCTCAGTCCTCACCAACGCACCCCTATCGCCATAAATCTCCAGTGGGGACCAGGGTAGGCCTTCGGTTACCTGCACCCAGCCCGCGTCCAGTATGCCCAAGGTCCCCCTTGAAAACTTAACCAAACCCACACCCTCATCATCAATGTTGTAGCTTGAGGTGAAGTTAGTCACTAGCCCGTGAACCTCAACCGCCTCATCACCCAGTATATACCTAAGTAGGTCGGCTCCATGTATACCGAGGTCTAGGAACCCTCCACCACCTGAGTATTGGCTTACGGCGAACCACTCACTCCAACCCTTAAACCACCTATCCACAGCCGCTGAGTGGGCTACCCTAACCCTAATCATGCTTACCCTGCCCAATGCCCCACTATTCACCAACTCCCTGGCCTTAATGTTCTCCGGGTTGAACCTTGAGTTGAAGCCTGTGGTGAAGAGTACCCCATGCTTCTTAACAATGTCCCTTATGTTCAATGCATCACTTAGGTTAACTCCAATCGGCTTCTCGCAGAATATGTTAACGCCGTTCTCGGCCAGTTGCCTAACGTACTCGGCATGCCTTGAGGTTTCAGAGTCAACCACTGCCACATCTGGCTTAAGCTTAATTAACTCATCCATGCTCCCGAGTAGCCTCAGGTTATACCTACCTGCGTAGAACCTACCCCTCTCGACGTTATCGTCATAAACCCCCACCACCTCAACGTCACCCCTCTCAGACCTCCTCCTAAGCAGTTGCTCCGCATGACCTGGTGCATGGACGTGGGCGAAGCTGACTATGGCTACCTTAACAACCATCACTGGTTCACCCTGCCGATGATTGGCTTAACCTCGTCCGGTATCGTTGGCTTAACCTCAACTCCACCCTGCCTGGCTGATTCATATACGGCGTCTAGTATGAACTGCTCATACACGACCTCCCTTGGGTCTATTGGTGATGGCTGCCCCTTAACTATTGCATCTATGAACCTGCCTACCTTATCCCTCCAGGGGTCTCTGTTGGGTAGGTTAACGGTTACCGTGGTCATGTGCCCCCACTCATCCCTGTAAACCTCAAGTGGATTCAGCTTAATGCCTCCCCTGGTGCCCATGTAGAATGGCCTACCCAAATCATTGTTATGCATGGCCCAGGCCTCCTTCATTATCAACACACCGCCGTTCCTAAGCACTATCTTGGCAACAACGAAGTCCTCAACCTCAAACCTATCCACGTCCCAGGCACCCCACCCACCCTCAACAATGGCATCCTTATTCCTACCAATCGCGGTGAAGATATGGGCGCTGACCCTATCAACCTCGGGGAAGCCGAGTATGTTCATTGCGTTGTCTACAGCATAGCACCCTAAGTCAAGCACAACCCCACCACCAGCCATTTCCCTAGTGTAGAAGGTTGGGGTTGTGGGTATCCCCCTACGCCTCTTACCATCAGCCAGGGTTTCGCCGTAGTAGAACTCACCCAACAGCCCACTGGCCACGATCCTCTTAGCCGCCATTATCTGGGCCTCAAACCTGTTCTGGAAGCCAACCTCAAGGATCCTGCCCGAGGACGCCGCCGCCCTATACATCTCCAGGGCCTCAGCCCCCGTTGAGGCCATGGGCTTCTCCACAAGGACGTGGACGCCATGCTTAAGGGCGTATATTGCGGGTTCGGCATGCAACCTGTGGGGTGTAGTTACGCTCACGGCGTCTAGGCTAAGCTTGTCAATCATCTCCCTGTAGTCTGTGAAGACGTTACTCTCCGGTATGTTCCACCTCCTGGCGAACTCAAGACCCCTCTCCTTAATTATCTCAGCAACCCCTACAAGTTCTACGTTAGGCAACTCCCTGTAGTACCTGGCGTGTACGTTAGCTATCCCACCAGCCCCTATGAAACCAACCCTAACCTTACCACCAACCCCCGTGCCCGCTGATGCCATAATACGCACAGCCCCCTGGATTTAAACGTATTCAATGTGGGTGAATTAAGGCTCGCCTAACCTTAACCATGCACCTTGGGCAGAAGCCAGGCCCCTTCCTGTCCGTGTCCATGAGGGTGTTGCTGAAGTGCATCACGCAGCTTGGGTTCTCGCAGTGTCCAAGGCCCAGTGTGTGGCCAACCTCATGAATAACCTCCTTAAGTATCCTGGTTACTAGCAACTCCCCAAGTAACCTAGCCGTGAACACCAGGGCGTAATCACCCTCAGCAACACCAAAGACGAAGTTTAAACCGGGCACGTAACCGTCAGCGTTAACCACCGCAACATACCTGCCGAAGCCAGGGTGCTGGGCCCTTAAGGCATGGCCGATGACGCTGAGGAGTAGGTCAGCCCTAACCTGCCCTCTACGAGGGTCTAAGTAACTACGCCACAGTCCACTTAAATCAGCATTAACAACTGTAAACCTGATGAGACCATCGAAATACCTCGAGGCCATTAGCGCGAAGTCCCTGGGTAACTCAACCTCACTCACTATTAACGCATCCACACTTCACAGCGGCTTTACGTGTTTATAGGTATAATTGCTTGGTTACTATCCATTAAGGCCATGGTCAACAATGAATATAACCATTCCAGGTAATTAAGGTAATGCCCAGAGACATGTTGATTTAGTTTGCGGAAGATTTTTATACCATATAAAGAATATTAGCCCTGGTACCTTAATATGGATAAGGAGAGGAAGACCACGGATAAGGAAACTGAAACGAAGAGGAGCGAGGTAAGTAGGGAGGTGAAGATTGAGAGGGAGGCTTTTGGTGTTGATGTTCTTGATTTTGCTCTTGAGGGTGGTGTTCCTAGGGGTACTTGGGTTGTTGTTACTGGTGAGCCTGGTGTTGGTAAGAGTATTTTGGCGATGCACTTCGCCTGGTCAGGCCTTCAAGGTGGTGAGCCTGTGATTTACGTGACTACGGAGTCTAGTTTTCGTGATGTTGTTAGGCAGGGTGGTCAATTCAACATGAGGTTCATGGACTATAAACCAGTGAACCTAGTGGACGCCTTAACTGGGCGTGTTAAGGTTAAGCCAGGTGAAGTAAACCTAGTAGTCATCGACCTATTCGGCCTATACAGGCAGTATAGGGAGATGCTTAAGGCTAGTGAGGGGGAGGAGGGTTCAAGGAGGCCGAGTAGGGCTCTTAGCATTGAGGTTCTTGAGGCTAGTGTGGCTAAGGCGTATGAGCTATTGGGCTTTGAGGAGGGTAGGCCAAGTGAACCGAGTAGGCTAATCATCGACTCAATGACGGCTTTCTGGGCTGATAAACCAGCAATGGCTAGGGCTTTTAGTTACAGGCTTAGGCAGGCATTGTACAGGCAGAACATTACTGCCCTCCTAACAAGCCAATACGCACCAACAACAGAAATGAGCTTCGGCTTCGGGCTAGAGCACATTGCAGACGGCATAATACACATGTGGATGGACAACGTCACGGAGGTTAAGGAGGTTAGAAGATGGCTAATAATAAAGAAAATGAGAATGACAAACCACTCCAAAAAAGCATACAGGGTGGATATACAGCCTAACAGGGGGATAGTGCTTAGTGAGGCTTAAACCCCTAAACCTCCCTACTCCTAATTTTCCTGCCTCCTGAGCCTGTATTGTATGCCCGAGTCTAGCCTATCTGCCGAAACTCAAGTCGAAACCATTACCCTAAACATGAGGGAGTTGAGGAGAAGGTTGGAGGGTTTTGATAGGGATGAGTACACTGGTAGTTGGGCACTGAGGATTGGTGGGTTGGGTAGTGTGTTTGTTAATAGGAATGTTGTGAGGAGGTTTAAGGGTATTGAGGGTGTTCTTCATGCCCCTGACAATTGGCTAGCAAGCATCAGAATGAATGGTGAGGCTTGGCTGTATAGGATTGCCTCGCCAGCCTACGTTGATGTCCCAGCTGAGGATGTGGTTAATGCTGTGAAGAGTGTTCTTCCTGGTGTTACAACGTTTGGTCATTGGGAGGGTGAGCGTATTTGGGTTGAGGAGGGTGCTGTTTACGGTTCCATTACTGGCATTTGGGGGAGGGGTAGCCACCCGAGAGTTGGTGACTTCGTTTACATCACCCACATTACATGGGGGAATGATGGGTATACGGCATTCCGCATCACACGTGTTTTGGGGGATTTTGCAGTGTGAGAATGGCTTGGTTGTTGGAGAGGAATTCATTAGCAGGGTGTTTCATGCACGCCTCAATAAACCACTCGGTGAGAAGATTAAAGACGTCTTGGATAGGATTAAGAGTATTATCACTGGGAGCAGGTTCAATAATTATGATGTAGAACGCTTAATGAAGCCCGTTGATGCGAAGGTGATTGAGGACTTGAGTAAACGCTTCAGCGACTTCCCAAGGCTCTATGCCGGGTACCGTGCACAGTATGGGGACACTTTACTAGCAGTAATGCAGGCGCTCGGCTACATTGCCACTCACGGTAGCAATCACAATGCTGAGCGTGCGATAAGCAGTATGAGTAGGCTTGCCAGCCTAAACTAACCCCAAACCCGAGGTCGTGGGTTCGAATCCCACCGGGCCCGCCAGGTTTTTATTGGTGGTTGCTTACCGCATTGAGTAGTCTTAGTGA
>OGCG01000462.1_pt1 | contig 25401 bp, 24 predicted proteins | sample 1570061 | NCBI WGS metagenome assembly OGCG01 (sample SAMN06268698, study PRJEB24515) | hot springs metagenome | isolation source: Joseph's Coat, Yellowstone National Park, Washington, USA | place: USA:Joseph's Coat, Yellowstone National Park, Washington, USA
CCAGACATATGTCATTGAAACATGCTATTAAATAACCCAGAAATGGGAAGCTTTAGCGTTAGAAGGTGTCACCTTTTTTGCACGAAAATGAGTAAACATATACTTACAGTCCTAAGGGAAAAGCGGTTCCTTTAAGGTTCATCATAGGTTCGTGGTGCACAGCCCTGGTTTCAGCAGTTAACGAATGCCTTTCTAAGCCAGTTTAGCTCTGTCCTCCTTCCCAGTAATTATAGGGCGTTTGTTCTAACATGCTCTCTACTGAATGTTTCTCATTAAAGCTCACTAAAGTTCATTTATTTAATAAAGGTAAGAGCTTTATTGCTCACATATTTGCAACTTTGTATAAAACATACCAAAAAAGATTTTACAAATTATAATTTTATTTTTTATAAAGTGGCTCCTATTCTAAACAGCTTTGTGCCACAAACTGGACATATACCAGTAACTGCGTGTTTTCCGTTTTTCATGATTACTTCCTGCGGATTTTTTATCTCTCTTTTAGCTCTACATTTTACACAATATGCTTGTACCATTTGCAAATAAAGCGTATAACACCTTTAAAAATGTTTTTATCCCTGAATTTTTTATATTCTTTGTAATGCCTTCGTTTTTAATTAGTACATACCTTAAAAACTGCAACTAATTAGCCATTGAGTTTAAAAAGGAGATATATAATCCGCTATTTAATGGAAGATGGACCATTTAAGGTTAATGAATATTCTTCGTTAGACAAGGAAACTCTAAGGATAATAATGGAACGGTCGACGCCAGAAATTATTGCTATAAAACAATCTGTAGAAAAGATACTTAAAGACGTAAAGGAAAGAGGCGATAGGGCCATTGCAGAATTTTTAAGCCAACAAATAGGAAAAAACGTTAAAGAAGATGAAATAATTGTTGAAAAAGAAGCCATTAATAATTCATGGAACAAAGTTGATCCACAAGTTGTATCTGCCATAAAAAAGATGGCCATTAATATTAAAAAATTCCATAGAAGGCAACTTCCTAAAAACTTTATGATAAGCACTCAAAAGGGAGTTTATGCCGGAATGATGTATTTCCCAGTAGACTCAGCTGGTTTATATGTACCTTCTGGTAAGGGTTCATTCCCTTCCGTTTCATTAATGTTGTCCATACCTGCAAGTGTTGCTGGTGTAAAAAGGATAGCCATAGCTAGTCCTCCTCACGAAAATAAACTGGAAATGGATCCAGCGTCCATAGTAGCTGGAGTAATTGGCGGCGCCAATGAATTCTATATAGCGGGGGGAGCACACGCAATTGCAGCTTTTGCCTATGGAACTAAAAGGATTCATAAGGTTGATACAGTTGCTGGGCCAGGGGGTCCCTATACCTTTATGGCAAAGATGTTGGTTTATGATGCTGCTAAAATAGATTTACCGGCGGGTCCAAGTGAAGGGATGGTTATTTCCGATGGAGACAGTGATGCATTGAAGGTTGCTTGGAATGTGCTAAATGAAGCGGAACATGGCCCTGATTCAATAGGTCTTCTATTAACAACCTCAAGGAAATTTGCACAAGAAGTTGTAAATTTAATGAATAGCTTGCTTGAGAAAATTTCTGAGCCTCGAAGAAGTTATTTAATTAAAAGCGCCAAAAAATACAGTGGTGCTATAGTTTTTAACACTATAGATGAAATGGTCAAGTTTGTATATGATTTTGCCCCAGAACATCTGGCCATAGAAAGCAAAAATGCAGATAAAATTTTTCGAAAATATAAAGACATGCTTAGAGCAGGAACAGTAGTAATTAACACCCCATTTTCGGCTGGTAATTATGGTATTGGGCCAAACTCGACTCTACCTACCAATGGTTTTGCAAGAATGTACTCTGGTTTAAATGTCATGAACTTTATAAGATCAATGACATATGAAAAAATAAATCCTACAGGTTGGAAAAATATGGTTGACGTTGTTACAACTATGGCCAAATACGAGGGCTTTCCTTCCCATAAATATGCCATGGAAGTTAGAGGTAATGTAGGCGAGGTTGATTGATGTGGAAAAATGCAATTAAAAATTTATCTCAAAGCCACGGTTATGAAGGAGGAATTTCCGCAAGTCAGGCCGCCAAAAAATATAATGTGGCTATAAAAAATTTTGTAAATTTACAATCAAATGAAAATCTTTTTGTATCAAAATCGTATTTAAAATCAATTTTAAAGAATGCAGTTTTAGCGACAGATCCCAGACTTTATCCAAAAGACGAATTAGGTAAATTAGAAGAAGCTATAGCATCCTATGTAGGAGTAAAAACAGAAAATATTGTATTGGGTTCGGGGGCAGATCAGTTGATAGACCTGTTAATATCATTGCTTGGCGTAAGTGGATCCATTGCTTATTCAATACCCACTTACTCATATTATGGGATAAGTGCTAGCATAAGGGGAATAAAGACCATTGAAATACCGTATAAAAATGATTTCTCTTTGGATATAAACCTGTTAATAAATAAAAATCCGGACATAATTTTTATTTGCACCCCTAATAATCCAACTGGGCATTATACAACGGCCGAACAACTAGAGGAGGTCATCCAAAGGAGCAATGGTTTGGTAGTAGTGGATGAAACCTATGCAGAATTTCTTGGAACAAGTTTTATACAATTAATTGGTAAATACGAAAATTTGCTTATTTTAAGAACGCTATCTAAATCCTTTGGCCTTGCTGGGTTAAGAGTTGGGTATTTGGTTAGTAATGCAGTACTTTCAGCAAATCTTAAAAAAGTACAGCTGCCTTTTGTAGTTTCATCTTTGGCTGCAGAGGTTGCGGTTACTCTGCTTCAAAAAATTCCGTATTTTAAATCAAAATGGATGGAAGCTCAAATAACAATGAAAAAATTCTTAAATGAAGTGGATCCACAAGTAGAAAGAACGCCAACCTCCACATATTTTGTGACAATTTCAACATGTAGATCTAATGATAAAGTTTTTTTGGAGTTATTAAAAAATGGCTACATTACAAGGATTATTAAACCGTTTATGAATTATAAAAATCCCATAAGGCTGTCAGTTGCTCCCTGGAAAATGATTTCAAATTTACCTTCTCTTATCAATGAGTTAAACAGGTGTTAATTGCGTTTTTTAACGTTATCCCAAAAAATGAGTATGTTAATAAAAGTTAGGAGTTTGGGAGAAGCGGTAAATATCAGCGTTTAGATGCACTAACTTTTGCACTGATGCCTGTGCTCTACCCAAAAAGGAGAAAACGCTCAACAACCTGTCTAAGAAATCAAGCAAATCTGCTTAACATGTAAAAATTTTATAATTACCATTTATTCATTAAATTCCAATTTTTTAGCGCATTTTTATCGCTTAATAAAATTATTTTATTATTAATTCATTGTATTATTATAAGGATTAAACTTAAAAACTCCTGTACTTTTTAAAAATGTTGCGGGGGTTCCCGAGCCAGGTCAAAGGGGGCAGTAGTTATATAATACACAAGCTGCTCAAGCTCAAGACCTGCTGGCGTAGGCCTTCGTGGGTTCAAGTCCCACCCCCCGCACTGTTTAAATTTGACTTTTATTTTCTTCAGACATATATTTTAAAATAGCCATTTTTAGTGTCTTGACAGGTAAAGCAACGCACTTTATGCGATTTGGCCCCAGTTCAGTTATGCCCAATTCCTTCATTAGATCGGTTTCGGTTATTTTTAATGCTTCTTTAAGTTCTGACCCCTTTGCCATTTCTGTTAATAATGAGGATGAAGCCATTGACAGCGCACAGCCGTGCCCCTGAAAACCTATATCTTCAATTTTATCGCCCTTTATTTTAAGAAATATTTTGACGGTATCACCACACGTAGGATTGCTGTCGCCAAAAATTGAATCGGCATTTTCAATTTCCTTCATATTTCGCGGGTTTTTATAGTGATCCATTAGGTTTTCTATAAAAAAATAACTCATTGTAGTTTCACCAACTCTTTTAGAGCATTGGCAAGGGCTTCTATTTCATTAGGCATATTATAAAAGTAAAGGCTGGCTCTGGCGCTTCCGTCAAAAAATCCAAAGCGTTCATGCAAAGGTTGTGCACAGTGGAACCCTGACCTTATGGCTATTGAACGCGAATCCAAAAACGCTGCAATGTCATGAGGATGATAACCGTTTAGTTCAAATGCCAATAGAGATGCTCTGTTTTCAGCTGGACCGATGTACTTTAATTCACTGATTTTTTCTAACTCTTCTAGTAAAATTTTACTGAGCTTCTTTTCATATTTTTCTATTTCGTCCATACCTATTCTGTTTAAATATTTTATTGCTTCTCCAAATCCTATGGCGCCAACAAAATTTGGCGTTCCAGGTTCAAATTTCCACGGTACGTCGTTCCATTCTTGACCACTTTTATGTACCTCCTTAACCATTTCCCCACCACTAAACGGTGGCTCTAATTCATCTAACAATTTTTTATTTCCATACAAAATTCCTAACCCAGTGGGGCCAAGCATTTTATGGGCCGACAGTGCATAAAAATCGGCCCCAAGGTCATGCAAATTAAGCTTCATATGGGGCGCCGCCTGAGCTCCGTCAACGGCAACCATTGCCCCTTGTGCTTTTGCCTTTTTGACAAGCTCCCTTGCGTTAACTATTGTTCCAGCTACATTTGAAACATGTGCAAATGATAATAATGAAGTTCCTGGAATTTTTTTCTCAAAATCAGCTTCACTTATTTCGCCATCTTCATTAACTTCAACCGTCCTTATTTCTGCTTCTGCCAAAGAGGCTATCTTCCTCCATGGTAAAATGTTGCTATGATGCTCCAATTCGGTTATAGTTATTGTTCCTCTTTTTAGCCTAGGCAAAAGTGCATACGCTATAAGATTTATTGATTCTGTCGTATTTTTTGTAAAGATTATTTCGTCGCTATCAGCACCTAGAAAAGATGCTATTTCTTTTCTGGAATCTTCGTATTCTTGTGTAGCCTTTTCGGCCATTGCATAAATTCCTCTGTGCACATTAGAATTATAATTATTGTAAACTTCAACTACTTTATCGATAACGCTTTTGGGTCTTTGGCTGGTTGCTGCACTATCCATGTAAATGAGCTTAGGGTTTGACGAAAATATAGGAAATTCAGAGCGTAATATATCGACCTTATCTTCAATCATTAATTATTTCACTATTTATTTTGTCTTTTATCGGTCTTAAAATTCCTTCCGCCAAAATTTTTGTTGATGTATCTTTATCCAACCCGCGCGACATAATGTAAAACAGCTGATCTTCACTTAGACTGAACGTTGCTGCTGCATGCTTTGCTACTATATCGTTTGAATCCAGTTGCATGCCTGGAATATTGTTGGCATAAGAACTTTCACTTAATAAAAGGGCTTTTTGTTCTATATACGATTTGCCGCCCGCGCCGTTTGCAGTGTTGTAAACCAGAGCCTTTTGATAGATTTTAGATGACCCTCTAACTACCGCTCTTTGGTATGCATTGCCTTGTGCGTGCCTTGCATCAAGCATAATAAATGTTGTAGCATCTATTTTATCTGTATTTCCAGTATCATATCCATAATAAGCCTCAGAATATGCGCCCGACCCCTTTTCTATAATATTTGATTTAAGCCTGTAATAATTTACCCTAGATGCAATTTCTGTAATTTCGACCCTAGCTCCTTCCTCTAGAAAATAATAAATGTTCGATGAGACACTGCCACCATTTATTATCCTTATGTGTTTTAATGTGGAGTTCTTTTTAATCCTAAAAATTTCAAAATCACTTAAAAATGAATTACTGCCAACATCAAAGATATCAGTTATAAATGATGGTTTTTCTCCTTCAACCTCTACTTCTTGAGCTAAACCGACGAGCCCATCTTTAACTGACACTTTGGTTTTAAGGTTAGTTTCCTTTAAACTAAACAATGCAACTTCCGGTTTAATGGACGCGTTTAAAAAATACATTTTATCATAAAAATCTTCCTTTATTTCATATTTTTTATATGTTGGATTAATGCTATGTACTATGCTTAAAACGCCTGAACCAAGCTTTAAAGGATCAATATCAGGTGGTAAATAGCTTCTTAAGAAAAGTTGGTGTGTTTCAAATGGGTATTTTTTATAATTATTTGCTGCATCATCAGTTACATTTTCAACATTCAACCTACTGCACCGTTTAGTTCTAGGGATATTAGCTTATAAAGCTCTGTGGCAAAATCTATAGGTATTTCTTTTGTAAACTGATCCATGTATCCCATAACTATCAACGATAGCGCATCAGATTCCTTGAGTCCTCTGCTCCTCAAGTAAAAGAGTTGCTCTTGTCCGACCTTCCCAGCCGATGCTTCATGTACCACTGTAGCAGAGTTTTCGTTAACCTGCTCATATGGGTAAGTGTTCGATCTGGAATTTTCGTCCATCATAAGTGAGTCACACCTGACAGCGCTTTTTGAATTTGTTGCTCCCCGCGCAACATGAACGAGCCCTCTGTAGGTTGTTATTCCGCCTTTCATTGATATGCCCTTTGATGTAATAGTTGAACTTGTATCAGGCGCATTGTGATATATTTTTCCACCAGAATCTATTATCTGGCCGCCTGATGCTATGCTCAAGGAATTGATAATCCCGCTGGCTCCTTTTCCCAACAAATAAATGGATGGATATTTCATCGTTATTTTGCTCCCCATATTCCCATCCACCCACTCCATTTTCCCGTTTTCGTATACGTGTGCCCTCTGCGTTACCAGATTATATATATTCTTTGACCAATTTTGTATTGTAGTGTACCTCACATGTGCTCCCTTTTTAGCTATTATTTCAACAACGCCTCCATGCAAAGTTGAATCTGAGTAAAGAGGGGCGGTGCAGCCTTCTATATAATGCACATAACTATCTTCCTCTGCTATAATTAATGTCCTTTCAAAATTCCCCACGTCAGGAGCATTTAATCTAAAGTACGCATATACAGGCTTTTCAAGCCTTACTCCTTTGGGAACATATACAAAGCTTCCACCGCTCCATACCGCATATGTTAATGCTGAAAATTTGTTATCGTTAATGGGTATTACCTTACTGTAATATTTTTTGACTAACTCTGGGTACTCGCGTACAGCGGTATCCATGTCGCTGAATATAACTCCCTGACTTTCAAGTTCCTTTTTTAAATTGTGATAAACCACTTCGGATTCAAACTGTGCTCCTACGCCAGCCAGAAAATTTCTTTCGGCTTCAGGAACGCCAAGCCTTTCAAAAGTATCTCTAATGGATGGGGGTAGATCCTCCCAATTTTTTGCCTTACTATCTGTAGGATTGGCATAAAAAATAACCTTGTTGAAATCCAATCCACTTAAATCCGGGCCCCACAATGGCATTTTTTTGTTTACGAATTCGTTTAGCCCCTTAATCCTCATTTCTTCCATCCAGGAAGGCTCATTTTTTAATCTGGAAATTTCCTTGACTGTGTTTTCATTTAAACCGTGTGGTAATACGAACTTATAATCTGCCTGCACTGAAAAGTTATATTTGTTAAGGTCTACTTCATAGCTCATAACACTGTTATACTTATATTGTCTTATAAATTTGATGGAAATATTTCCGGCTTTATTTGCTTAATAAATAAAATTAATAGGAAATATTTGCTAAATAAAAAAAAGAAAAAAGGGTTTTATGGCATTATCATTGACATTATTGCTTTTTCTGTATGTAGTCTGTTCTCAGCTTCATCAAAGTACAATGAATTTTCGTAACTATCCAGTACTTCGTCGTCGACTTCCTGTCCCCTGTCAGCTGGGCCGCAGTGCATGTAGTACGGATTGCCTGATTTATTGAGAAGGTCCATTGATACTTTCCAGTCCTTATATTTAACTTGGTACTGTTTTGCTGCATCTGGATCTGTCTTTGGACCATACGGCTCCATGAATCCCTTTGGTGACCATGCCTTGGGATATACGAATGTGGCTCCTTCAAATGCTGTCTTCATATCATACTCGACTTTAAAGCTCCCGCCATAACGATTGGCGTTTTCCTGTGCTGCCTTTATTACTCTGTCGTCTAATTCAAATCCTTTTGGATGCGCAAGAACAACTTCCATACCCATTTGAGTTGCAGCCAGTACTGTGCTCTGTGGAACTGCTAATGGCTTTAAACCACCAGAATAAGCATATGACATGACAAACTTTTTACCCTTTAGTTTTGGTTTTACTGTTCTAGCAGCCTGCATGTCTGCTAGTGCCTGAAGCGGATGATACATATCATCCTCCATATTAATTACTGGTATTGTTGCGTGTTGGGCAAATAAACTGATTATTTTGTTTGACCTTCCAATTATCCACTTTGCCGCGTCTGCATACATTCTTATCGCAATTGCTTGACCAAATCTGCTAAGTACTCTTGCTACATCAGAAATGTCTTCTGTCTTATATGGAACCCTATCCTCTGGCAATGTTGGTGTGTAAACGTCTGAAGCTCTTATAAAGTGGGCATGACCTCCCAGCTGGAAAATACCAGCTTCCATACTATTTCTGGTTCTTAGACTTTCGTTGTAAAACATTAGAAAAACTGTTCTTCCTGGCAAATATGGCGTCGGTACCATTGATCTGAACTTGTTCCTTAGGTCGTCAGCTGCATTCAATATTGTGTGTATTTCTTCTTGTGTAAAGTCTTGTGTGTTGAGAAAATCTCTTCCTTTCCAAACTCCAACGTAACTTGGTAGACTCATTTTCCCTCATAAAACCCTTTTTTTATTAACTTAAAAGCGTTACCTTAGAGGCGTCTTGTAATGACCTAAAACTCTCTTTCTAAAACTTTAAAGTGCCACTCAAGAGCAATGGAAGCAATTAAAAAGAATATGGCCGCTACAAAGTATGTCAGGCTATATCCTAGATAATAGGATATGATACCAGATAGGATTGACCCAGCAAACAATGCTAAATTAGTTAGAGAGCTATAAACCCCTAATGTGGCCCCTTGGTTTGTAGAAGGTAAATTATAATAAAGCAAGGAACTTATTCCTATATATATTGGAGTATAGGCCATTCCTAATATGGTAAATATAATAAAGGTAGAAAAAAATGCTGAAATTCCAAAAAGATAAGTTGCAGCTATTGATGCACCTAGCGCCCCTATTGTTCTTACAAATAACATATCAACTACATATCTAACGTCGGCGCCTTCTGACCTTTTTCTAATCTGTGGCATCATGCCGACAGAGTTGATTACAAGTATGTATGTGTTTACTACTAAAATCATCCAATAAGGAATTTGGTTAGAAGCAAGGTACGGGGTATAAGAGGTGAAAAATAAGTTTGTTGCAAAAAAGAAAATGGTTGCAGATATCATTATAACAGGTAGATCTCTAGAAAAAGTTGAATTAAATGACCTTCTTATAAGTTTGAAATCTCCCAACGTAGGAGCGCGTAAAGTTATAATTGGCAATTTTAAAATTCTATGTAAAAAGGAGTTGATGTTTTTAACTTCGCTTCTGCGTTCGAAAGTAATTTCTGGGTCTTTAATAAACTTAAATGCAAAAAGCGCTGAAATTGCTAAAAAAAGTATTGGAATATAAAGGGCATATATAAATGGCACTAATAAAAGCACGAGAATTGTAGGAACCATTCCTGAAATGTAGCCAACAACCATATATATAAATGAAAGAGAATTACCATTGCCCCATTGATTTTTTGGAAGTGTTTCTGTAAGTAGCAACCCAATTACTGGTATGGCAAATGAAAAACCCAGAGAAAACACAGTGTAAGACAGCATTATGGCTAATATATTTTTGTAAAGAACCATTATAATATAACCAGTAAACTGCAATAAAACGCTCATTAAAATTATTACTTTTCTTTTACCATAAATGTCGGCCAACCTTCCCGCAGTTATGGATGAAACTATTGGCACAATACTGTATAATGCTGTCGCATAACCCACATCCAGCACATTTCCGTGCAAAAATAGTATATACAAAGGAACTATGTTCACAATAACTTCTTGTGTAGCATAATACGGGATAAGGAATCTGTACCAGCTAGGTCTAGATTTGACGTTTTGCTGCACATGGTGTTTATGATTTATCCTTTTTTATGGATTGCGATGCAGTGCCTAGCAAGTCTTTATTGCACTTAGAGCTCCAGAAATTGGTTTAAAAAGCTAAGCTTTTATAACGGCCTAAAAATATAGTATATAGATTGTTAAATCCACAAAAAAAGTACGAGAGTTTAGGTTATGTTCTAGATTTTAGATTAAATGCTCAAGCTAAAACAATAAAAAACAAGTACGGAACTATTTTAGAAACGGTTGGGGCTGACTACTTTATGTTGCTTGAGCTTTTGGCTGTACCTTCTGCTAGTTTTGTAATAATGGAGAAAATCAACATTAGTAAAGAAAATCGCAGTAAAGTCTTGAGTGTTTTGGGTAGGTTAAAATATGATGATCTTTCACCTGTCGCTAAAAACACTCTGCCGCAGGCGGTGGAATTGATTGTAAAAGAAAACGAAAAGAACTTTGTAAACTTCTTTAATTTATCCGTTCCAATAACTCCCCGATTAAACGCACTCGAATTAATTCCCGGTATAGGAAAGACGCTCATGCTTGAAATAATAAAGGAAAAGGAAAAAAAGCCATTCATAAGTTTTCAGGATATACAGGAAAGAGTTGGACTTAAGGACCCAGCAAAAAGGCTCTCTGAAAGGATCATGGAAGAAATAAAAGGAAATCAACAGATATATTTGTTCGTTAAGCAAATATAGGCGTTGAACGAAATAGAAATTATAAATTATATCAGAAGTTCCTTTAAATATACCAAATTCAAAATGGATGATGATGTTGCATATTTGCCGCATAAAATGGCGTTGAAGGTTGATATGCTAGTTGGTAGCACCGATGCTCCTCCTGGTATTACATTTTATCAAATAGGTAAAAAGGCAGTAGCTTCTACAATATCTGATTTTGGTGTAAAGGGCGTGCGTCCAATGTATGGTTTACTATCGTATGCATTTCCCAAAAAATTATCTGAAAAAAACATCAAGGACTTGATAAATGGCACCAAGTACGAAGCTAAAAGATATGGATTAAAGTTAGTTGGTGGCGATGTAAATGAATCTGATGATTTAATTGTAGATTGTATCATGCTAGGTACGTATAAAAGACGAGTATCGCGCGGTGGAGCTAAAGAGGGTGATTTAATATATGCAACAGGTGAGTTTGGCCTAACCAAGGCGGGATTGGACCATCTTTTATTAAAACAAGATCTTGGCAACAATCTTAAAGAGTTAGCCCTAAAACAAGTGTATGATGTTGAGCCCCCCTATGAATTTTCATTGCAAGCAATAGAAAGTGGCTACATAAATTCATCGATGGATTCCAGCGATGGTTTAGCCTATACATTAAATGAAATGGCCTTGCAGAGCAAAAAAACCTTCATAATAGAAATATTGCCTATATCTGATGCTATTTCAAAAATGATGTTAGCATCTGGAAGAAACGTGTATAATGATGTAATGTTTGGTGGAGAAGAATATCAAATGATAATGACTGTTAAAAAAGAGTCGGCAAACTTTATCGAAGAGCTTGCCAAAAAGAGCCAGATAGTTATACATAAAATTGGGCATGTGGTTAGCGGTAACCCCGGAGTTTTTTTTAGCGCTGATGGTGGAAATCTTGTGCGCGTGCCCAAGCGCGGATGGATTAATTTAAGTGATAACATTTTTTGACGTTGCGATTTCAAATAACACTACTTTTTATGATTCGTCAAGTTAATGATTTTATCATGTACCTTACAATATCCATTTCAGTTATTACACCCAATAAAGCGCTATTTTTATCAATAACAAAAAGATGATCAGTTTCTCCATTGAGCATCATTTCAATAACTCCTTTTAGGCTTTCAGTTTCCAATACGGTGATTCCTCTTCTAATCTCCAAGTTATAAATCGGCATTGTAAGAATTCTGCTTGGCAAACTTGCCAGATAATCGATGCTTATGTATCCTTCAAAAAATCCGTTTGTATTTACTACAGGCAATATCTTTAATGCTTTAGATTTTAAAATATTGTAGGCATCCTGTACTGTTTTACTGTGCTCTATATAGATGGGGTTACGATTCATTATATCTGAGGCCCGGACTGTTTGCAGAACTTGCGGGTTTTGTTTTAGCGCCTTTATATAAAACTTTTCAAGTGCAAAATTACCTTTATCTAACTTGTTTTTAGGTTGATACTCATATATGCCAACATTCCATGAAATAAAATAGCTTGCAATCGATGTTAAAAGAACGGGTATAGCTATTTGCGCCCCAACGACTTCTAAGATAAACGTAACTGGCACTAGAACCAATTTATTTACCCCTGCTGCCATGGCAGCCATCCCCAATAGGGCATAATATACTGCATATGCTGGATTTATAAAAAGCCCAATCAGGTAGCCAAACATTGCCCCTATTTCTATGGAAGGAAGGAAAAATCCGCCACTTGAACCAAAGTTAAATGATAATAAAACCGTGCTAGCCCTTGTCAATAAAATAGCAACAACAGCATAAATGCCTATGCTACCTGCTAATGTCAAGTTCAACAGATCTATGCCTGGGCCAATTGAAAATGGCTCAAAATATGCTATTAAACCCACCATCAGCCCCCCTACCAAAATAAGTATTGGAAAACTTGCTTTCTTCATTAAATAGTTCGCAATAAAATTAATTGCCCTGTATAGCTTAACAAATCCTATACTTATAAATCCAATTAGTATCCCAAATACTAAAGAGGTCACTACTATTAAGATGCTTATTGATGGAAATTTATTGATATTTATATAAATTATTGGTGGCGTATTTAGAGCCAGGGACATTAGGTATGAAGTAGCTGTTGCTAGTGCTGCAGATAAAAAGGGCTCTTTTTCCAAATCTCCTTTATAAGGTAACTCAAGCGCCAATAAAAACCCGCTAAGGGGCGTTTTAAATATCGCAGTAAATCCGGCAGCCAACCCCGTCAGAATTATTGCTTGTGACGAAATTGACGCCCCAAATATGGATTTAATTTTGTTTGAAATACCTGCACCAATTACACCCGCGGCCCCTTCTGGGCCGACCGGCGCACCAAAGATATATGATGAAAGAGATGATATACCATAGATCAATGTCTCTTTTAAACTAAAAGAGCTTGGGTTTGTATGATAGTATTCTAATATTGAATCAAAAGAGTCCTTTGGACGCCTTTTGAGAAACATCCTAACTGGCAAACTTGACAATAAAAATGAAAGAAGTATAAACGGGAAAACTAGCCTAGGCAGCTTGTATATAGCTATATGAAACAATGCCCAGACATATAGAGACCCAGAATATGTTAGTGATACAACTAAGCCCACTAATACACCTATAACTAGTGGAATGATCCAATTTTTGATTCCCTTTATGTTATCCCCCATCTTATGCATAATAAACTTAGTTTATGGTTATAGGTAAATAAATCATTATGGTGTTAGACCTCACAACATCCATTTTTATAATTTTATTGGCATCTAATTACCATAAAAACTATTGGTCTTTCCCCTAACGCATAGTTTCTTATTTTGAACTTTGAGTCTAAATTTATCAAAGCTTTATCGAGATGTTTTTCCAAAATTAACTAAAGCATTAAAAGTATACCTATTGCTTTTATAGCTATAAAGGGCAAAACAATTCCACCTAGCCCATAAATAAGCATGTTTTTTAAGAGTGTTTTTGTTGGCTTATCGGGCTTAAACCCTATACCTTTCACCGCTAGGGGTATCAATATCGGTATTATTGCCGCATTATAAATTAGGGCTGCAATTACAGAAATGTGAGGTGGCAATTTCAATATATTAAGGTATGCAAGTGAAGAAATTGTAGAAAGCATGGCTGGTAGAATTACGAAATATTTTGCAACATCATTGGCTATACTGAATGTAGCTATTGATCCTCGCGTTATTAAAATCTGCTTTCCTATCATAATTACATCGATAATTTTTGACGGATCAGATTCTAAATCTACCATGTTTGCTGCTTCTTTAGCCACTTCCGTACCCTGATACATGGCCAGGCCCACATTGGCCCTAGCTAAAGCTGGAGCGTCATTTGTACCATCTCCTACCATGGCAATAGTTTTTCCCTTGTCCTGTTCTTCCTGCACTTTTCTGTATTTATCTTCAGGTTTTGCTTGGGCAATAACTTCATTAATACCAACTTCATTTGCTATGTTTTTTGCAGTTAATGGGTGATCGCCTGTAACCATAATTGGCATAATTGCCATTTTCTTTAATGATTCAATTTGAACTTTTACGCCAGGTTTAATTATATCCTTTAATTCTATTACACCTATTATTTCATCGCCATAAGAAATTATTAGTGGCGAATTACCCTTTTTTGCTATTTCCTCTACTATTTTATCAAAATCTTTCGGAGGCCTAAAAATTTTCTTCATGACGTCTGGTGCACCCTTAAAGACAGGGATTTCATCGTTCAGATATATCCCATTTAAATCGCTTTTCCTAATGATGTGTGATCTAGCATGAATTTCTTTCCCTCTTAATGCAGTTGGCCGGTAATAAGTGCCACTTTTCCTTGTCTTTGCTGAAAATTCCTCATAAGTTGAGGTAATTATTGAATCTAGGTCATCAGGTATATAGCCTGAGTTCTGTAAAAATCTTATAATTGACTTTCCTTCCTGCGTATCATCATTTAGTGATGCTATAAATGCTGCTCTTGCCACATACTCTACCGGGTTGCCGTTAAATGGCATAATGTTTACGGGCTCCCTTCTTCCTATGGTTATTGTACCCGTTTTATCTAGTAATACACTATCGACATCTCCTGCAGATTCTATTGCTCTGCCAGATTTTGATATTACCTTAATTTTCCACATTCGTGCTGTCCCTGAAATGCCTATTGCATCATGCAGAGCACCAATAGTTGTTGGTAGCAAACAAACATAAAAAGCAAGCAAAATTGCCGGGTTCGGTCTATATCCAAGCATATTAAGGATTACAAAAAGCGATATGATTACTGTGGTAAAAATGGCTGATAAAATATATAATATCAAATTTAATTCAAGTTCGCTTTGTGATTTGGGCCTTTTGGTTTTTTCAATCATATTAGCTATTTTCGAAATGTAAGATTCAGCAACGGGTTTTACTACTCTGATCTTTAACCAATCACTAGATAGCCTTGATCCCGCTATCACTTCATCATTAACAGATTTAATCACGGGGATTGACTCCCCCGAAACTAATGATTCATCTATTGCTGCGACACCATCAACGATTACTCCATCTACAGGCACAATTTCGCCACTATGAACTAAAATTATATCTTCCTTCTTAAGTTCTTCAGGCTTAATTAATATTTCCGAAGCTCCATCGTCAACTATTTTTCTAGCAAGGTTTGCTTGAGTAACAGAAATTAGATATTTAGCAGTTGCTTTCGCTTGAAACTCTGCTAGCGAATCTGCAAAAGTACCAAACCAAACAGTCAAAAATACCAATATGGCTATTGAAATATAAAACGTGTTTAACAATCTATTAATTGATATATAAATAGAAATAATGAAAAATGAAATCTCCGTCATAAATAATACTGGATTTAAATAAAGATATGTTGGAGAGAGCCTCCTTAATGATTCCCAAAGCAACGCAATCGACATCTTAAATTCCAATTATTATTCACCAATTAGCCATGGGACCTAAAACCAATAATGGTAATAAAGTAATTATTACTAAAAGAAATATAAATATAACTAATGATATGCTGAATGCAAATGTATCAGTTCTGATTTTTGAGGATGAGGCGCCTTTTTTCTTGGTAATGAACTCATTAGCTATTAGCAATGCTAGCATTAAAAATATATATCTTCCTAAAATCATCAGAATGCCGGTTAAATAATTTAGCGCAGCAAAATTGCCCAAGGTGCCATAAAAATCCGAACCGTTATTTTCAGTTGAACTTATAATTTCCCATAATGCTTGTGTGAAATTATTGCCAATATGTGGGAATAAAGATCCAGGTAAAATAAACGGCATAAAAAGAATGCCTATATAAATTAAAAGAGGATGTAAAAGAAATGCCAAAGAAGATAATTTTATCTCTTTTATATTTAATTTAAAATATAGATACTCTGGCATTCTACCAGCCATTAAACTGATAAAAAAAATGGTCAAAATTGTATAAACTTCAATGTTAATAAACCCTGTACCAATGGATCCTGGAGACATTGCTATGGCCATAGCTATTATATATACTGTTAACGCATGCGAGCTTAATCCAAAAAGTGGAGCCGAGACCAATCCTGTATTTGAAAATATGGATGCCAAAGTTAAAATTTTTGTACTAAAATCCCCTATTCTAAATGGAAACAACGTTTGATGTTCAAAAAGTACAATTATAGACATGAGCATAAAAATAAACAGCGAAGCTATCAACAGGGAAAGTCCTTCTTTTTTGTTCTTTAAATTGAGCCCAAATAGCCAAAATAACGAAAATGGAAATATTAGCATAGATAATGCTTGCACAAAATTTGTAAAAATGTTGGGGTTTTGAAATGTAATGGCTGATCCTAGCATATAGTAAGAACCCCCGTTGTTGCCTAATGTCATTATAGGTAATAAGGAACTTATTGGGCCTGCGGGTTCTGCTGTGTTAAAAAACGATGAAAAGGTTTGTGGGACTCCCATTGCCATATAAAAGATAGATAAAAACAGTGATAAGGGTAAAAGTACTAAAATCAATGAAGATAATACGTCCAGTAAAAAATTTCCTATTTTGCCATATGTCATTGACCGAATAAACGATATAGCCACTGAAAGTCCTGTCGCAGCAGCTATCCATTCCATAAATTGCAATGCAAATGCCTCTCCATAAGGCTTAAACATTAATTCGCTTGCAAAATGTTCTAGATCTGTATTTGTTATAAAAGATGAAATCGTATTGAATAACAATGATGGTGTGATATAGTAACCCGGATTAAGTGATGCGACCAAAATGATCCCTGATATTATCACAACTAAAAAATTAATTAACAAAATTGATAGGAAGTATTCCTTCCAGCTCATATCATCTGTACTTATTTTAATAATTTGTAAAATCCTTGATACTGGGTTTTCATTACTAAAAAATGCAAATTTTTCTAGAAATGATAAAAAATAGGATAGTGATATCACTAGAATTATAAATATCACAAATGTCACAATCCCCGCAACAGTTTCTAGTGATATCAATTATTAACACCTTTATTTCAAATTATCCTTAGAAACTAACCTATATTTATAAGGCTTGTGCGATTCGTCCCTTTCAAGTACCCCATCACCTACCATTTTTTTAAGTGTTCTACTAACGTGCTCCCTTGTTTTTCCAACAAGAGCTTGTATTTCAGAACTTGATAGCTCCTTATCCTTTAAGCTGCTTATGATTAGACTTTCTAGATCGTTATTATGACGTTCTGCTTGCGGCTTGGGCATGTTTAAAGTGACCTCATGGTTTGTTTCCATAAGGCTTTTTTCATTAATTGAATCAGTATAATTGCTTGATGATGTTTTTTTATAAATTAAATCTACCTTCCATGCTATATCAGCTATTTTGTTATTTTGTAAATTTATCACATCATTTATCATTTCCATATCATTAATTTTATTATTATAACGTAAAATATACGATATCGCGATTATTGATAGTATTAAAGCTATAATTGTTGTGATATCAGATATAATCGTGATATCAATCATAATTAGATCTATCATACAATTTATTTTTAAATATTGCTATAGCGCTATATATAATTACCATCAAAAGCGGAAACTATATAAAATTATATAGCTTAGGATAATTATGGATCTATATTTAAATGAAATAATAAGGAGATCTAATTTGACCAAACTGCAGGTTCAATCGCTTTATAATTTTCTTTTGAATAATGATTTACTATTTGATGATGAAATTAAATTACTAAAGTCAAAACCTAGCGGAGAAATTTCTACAATAAGAAGGCAAGCCAGGAAAAATATTAAAGAATCAATTTATACATTTATTTTAGGTTTCTATATAGGTTTTCTAAAAAAGGATTATATCCCTAATTTACTTGAAATGTCTGAATTATTAAAAAAACTTTCTGAGCAAAATGTATTTTCTGAAACAATGATGGAAAACTTAGATAAAATAATTGATGCAATGCTAGTATGATTTAGATACTTCTGAGATTTCCTTAAATTTATCAACGCCACCTCTTTCTTCCAACAAGTTTCCAATAACAAGCCCATCAGCCCCTGCCTTTAATACATCTGTGGCTCTTTCAATATTTGTAATTCCTCCTCCGACAATTAGCAAGCCTTCAAAATACCTTTTGGCCGCTTCGACCATATCCGACGGTATAGGCGTAGCAGTTCCAGATCCTCCTTCTAAATACAATAATCTAAAACCGTAGTATCTTGCTGCTAAGGCATAGAGCGATATTATTTCCTTATTACGTGGTATCGGCCTAGCATGACCGATATGGGAAACCGCAGAATCCCCATTTATCACTAAATATCCTGCCGGTATGGGTTCTATTTTATATTTGTATATTAGACCAGAGCCTAAAACTTGCGCTTCTACTACATAATATGTGCTCTCTGAATTCATAAGCATCATAAACAAGATGGCATCAGCGTTTTTTGATATGCCAGTTATATTATTAGGAAAAAGTATCACTGGCATATGTGATATTGATTTGATATTTGATATCACATCATCTAAGAATGTCACATCAGCCATAGTAGATCCGCCCACCAAAAGGGCATCAGCGCCGTTTTTTTCTAACTCCTTTATTGTATTAACTAATGTCTCCAAACTTTGATTAACAGGATCTATTAATGGTAGAATCAGCGCCTTCTTTTTTCTCTGTTTATTTAAGTAAGTTTCTACTGTGCCTAGCATATTTTGATTGTTCATGATATTTTCCCAGCATTAAAAGCGTCTACAAATTCATTATAAATATCTATATATTCTTGCTTTGATTCTGGCTTTTGGTATTTTAGCCCACAATTGCCGCATATTACTGTCCAACCATTCTCATTTTTTATTACTTTAACTGATATGGCGCCACATTTTGGGCATCTTAAAATATTAGGTATTGCTCTTTTAACTGGTTTAATAACTCTCCTCTTTTTTCTTGTCATATCATAAATTGCGCAAAGACCATTATATAAATGGTTATTTTTTAAACTGCTTTATTGCATAAATTTTTGGTTTTTGCCTATTATTGGATTAAGGGGGTTCCCCAAAGATCTTAAGCATCTAAGCGCTATAATCAATTCCTTTCTGTTAACCATGCTGTGCATGTACACATAATTTCATTAATTGCTTATCCCCCTTAAGTGTTCACGCACTTTCCCGCCTTGATACTTTCTCAATCCTGGTTTAAAATCTATTATTATAAATGTAAATTAATTTTATTATTCAATTCTTCTATTCTATTTTCTAGTCATAGCATGATTTCAGTTTATCATATGTTCTAACCAAGTGCTCTGGCAAAACCTTTACTTCACCTATTACAGGCATGAAATTTGTGTCCCCTCTCCAACGTGGCACTAAATGAAAATGCAGGTGCTCAAATCCTGCTCCAGCATCTTCACCTAAATTTGCTCCAAAATTGAACCCGTTAGGCTTTAGTTTATCTTTTAAACACCCCTCGCTTTGTTTAACCAATCGAAAAATTTCATTTACTTCATTTACAGTAAGTTCTGAAATTTTTGATATGTGCCTATTGGGAACAAACATTAGATGCCCATTATTATATGGAAATTTATTCATAATTATAAAACTGTACTTGCCGCGATATAAAATCAAGTTTTCTTTATCATATTTTTCTTCTGATTTTATTGCATCGCAGAATATACAGTTTTCAGGTATTGAATCTATAAATTTTATCCTCCAAGGCGCCCAAACTACTTTCATTTTTAAATATTAAAAATTGTGAGAATTTAAACATTTTTAACCTTAATAGTTAATCATGAAGATCATTGTCCCACAGCACAATGAAAGTCAAGGTTAAATATTCCTTTTATTAATAATGAACTTATGATTACGGATTTAAAGTTGGATGATGCAAAAAGAATGGCAGATAAAGCGATCCAAAAGGCCAATGAACTTGGTATAAAAATAAGTGTAGCTGTTTATGATGCGAATGGTCACCTAATCCTGGTTGAAAAAATGGACGAAGCTGCGTGGATAACGCCAGACCTTGCCATGGGCAAAGCCTTTACTGCAATAGCTTTCAGGTTAATTGGTGAAAAACATTCTGACTCGGGGGCTGTTGGCAGGAACTTTGCAGAAGCTCAATCGCTACTATTCAGCCTGTCACTTGCATATGATGGAAAAATAATGGGTAGGCAGGGTGGAATTCCCATTATTAATGATAAAAGGATACTTGGAGCGATAGGTGTCAGCGGAGGCAGCCCGGATCAGGATGAAGCGTGCGCAAAAGCCGGACTAGTTTGAATTTTCTCTTATTAATTGCACGCCACAGCATAAAATGCCTTGAAAAATTTTCCAATAAAATTGATCTTTATCTCATCCAGCGCTCCTTGATGGATTTTTAAATGATAGTATAAAATTGTTTCAAATTGGACTCAAAATTTATATTTTACCGCAATAATATTATAATTAATGAACGTTTATTCAAATAAAAGCTGGATTGACGAACTAAAATCCATTCTTGGTGAAGAAAACGTCAAAACCGATAGGGCCGAGTTGCATATATTTGAGCAGGGTGCTGTTGATTCATTTAAAGGTATGCCAGAGGTTGTTGTTCACATAACTAAGAGGGATCAGGTTTCAGACGTGATAAGGGTAGCTTATAAAAACAGCGTTCCCATTGTTGCCAGAGGCTCTGGCTCCAGTGTGACAGGCGCTGTTGTACCTGCTAGGGGAGGTATTGTGCTTGACCTGAGAGCATTGAATGAAGTAAAGGTTGATATAGATAACGGCATCGCTGAAGCAGAAGTTGGGGCCACAGTGCTCGACGTTGATACAGAATGTAGAAAGTACGGATTTTTCTTTCCTCCAGATCCTGCAAGCAGCCGAGTGGCTTCAATAGGCGGAGCCCTTGCAGAAAATTCAGGAGGCATGAGAGGAGCAAGGTACGGAGTAATGAGAGACTGGGTGCTGAAGATTGAAGTTGTGCTCTCCGACGGAACGGTTACTTATTTTGGAGAAAGTACATACAAAAACAGGGCTGGTTATGACCTTTTGGGGTTAATGGTGGGAAGTGAGGGCACGCTTGCCATAATAACCAAGGCATGGTTAAAGATAGTCCCACTCCCAGAAAGAATTATTAGAACAGCTGGTTTCTTTAATACCCTAGACGATGCAGGTGAAACCATATTTAGAATAAGGAAAGAGGGGATAAATCCGCTGATACTTGAATTTGCTGATAGGCATGGAATAGAAGCTGCAAACAAGGTGAGGGGCTATCATTATCCTGAACTGGATGGTGGCATGGTGATGGTTGATGTAGACGGGCATGGTGATGGGCTCGAAAAAGTTTCTGAAAGGGTAATAAAGATAATGAACGAATCCCATGCAGCTACCATAATAAATGCTGATTCGCCCCAAAAAATGGCCGAGCTCATGGATGTGAGGGCTGTGGCATTTACCGCTCCAGGCCATCTTTATCCCGGGTTTATAGATGGAGACATTGCCGTTCCACTCACAAGAATAAAGGAAGCGTTGAGGGGAATAGACAGCATAAGAAGAAAATATAATGTATTTATAGCTACAGTGGGCCATGCAGGAGATGGTAACCTGCACCCGAATGTAGGGGCAAACAGTGATGATAAGGAAGAATGGGAAAGGGCTGAAAAGGCGGCACGAGAAATAAATCAGCTTGCAATAGACCTGGGCGGAACAATTTCTGCAGAGCATGGCATAGGAAAATTAAAGGAAGATATGTTACTTAGACAGTTTGAAGTGAGAAACCAGATGCCTGTATATCATTATATGAAAGAAATAAAGAAACTCTTTGATCCAAAGAACATTTTAAATCCAGATAAGTACGCCTTGGGTGACATGTAAGTTGGAAAGCAAACATAGAGAGATATTCGCAGTACTCAACTTTACAAAGGAAACCGTTTTAAAGTACGGAAACCCCGTAGGTCTGTCACCTGAAGAATTAACATTGTGGAGCAACGGCCTAGATTTGAAAAACAGGATGCCTACAATATTTTATACTGGCATGTATTCCTATATGGGATATGCTGAAACTGCCCTGATACTTGAATACGTAATAAAGAAAGAAGGTCTAATGTTGTCAGACTTGCTCAACCTAGCGGGAAAGGCAAGGCTACTTGGATATAAAAGTACTATGAAAGATCTTTTGAGGCTCCTCAGATCCCCGATGGGAAAGCTGAGCTCCATTTTTGGCATTTCATCCGAAAAGCTCAGCAGGCTCAGGACCATAGCTGAAGAAACTGACTCCAGAAATCAGGTTTACTGGAACATGCTAGTCAAGGGTGCAAAATTGCTTCAAAAGGGAGGGGTTGATTTTGCCTATCTTGGAAGGGATGAGCCTGATTCTGGTGTAGCTCTTCACACTTTTGGGATGCTTGATGACTTTAGCGATTACGCTAGGGATGTTTACAAAAAGCTCAAGGGCTTTGGGGTTAAAGAAATAATAACCATGGATCCGATAACTGCTGCAGTTTTTAAGAAGTTTTATCCAGAGTTCGTAGATGGATTTGATATAGATGTGAAACATATAACCGAAGTGCTTAGCCTATCAGGTTCTGCACCCACGGGGAAAGAGGTTGTATTTCATGATCCATGCTACTTGGCTAGGCACCTTAAAATTACCGAACAGCCACGCAAGCTACTTGCAGAAGCCGGATATAAGGTCATTGACCCTCCTAATAGCAGGGAAAGGACCAGGTGTGACGGGGGAGGGGTTGAATATACGGATCCTGTGATTGCCATAAGAACGGCGCAAATAAGGTTCAATGAAGTCCTGTCAACTGGAAACAGCAACATAGTGACTTCGTGCCCGGCCTGTGTAATGATGTTCAGGGCTGCAAATTATTTTTCAGAAAAAAAGGCCAATGTATATGATATAACTGACATGCTCTTAACTGGTGAAGCCGTCTGAACATTGAAGAAATCCTTAGAAGGGAAACCCAGAAGTGCATACGGTGTGGATTCTGCGTTTACGCATGCCCCAGCTGGAACGCACATGATAAGAACGAATATTATAGCCCCAGGGGAAGGGTATCGCTGATAAAGTCAATGCTTAATGATCACGATTTCGACATTAGGGAAGCCATGGATTCCTTATTTACCTGCAATACTTGCATGAGGTGCTACATTGAATGCCCAACAGGCGTTGACGTGGCTGAGCTTTCAATTTATGCCAGAAACTATATCATACATCACTTATCAAAAAAATGATTGCGCTTTTCAACCTTCCTTTATTTTTCTTATGAGCTCTGGTATGTCTATTTCCATGGGGCAGACCTCCCTGCACTTTCCGCATTCAAGGCAAAATGCCGCCAAGTTCTTAGCCTTATCCTTTGGACCTGTTATCGCTGTCCATGGGATGCCTATTGCAGCCGTGTATATGTGTCCCCAGGCTCCATCCACTACCTGGAACACCGGGCACGAAAGCTGGCAGGCTCCGCATTTGATGCAGTAAAGAGTTTCCTTTAAATAATCATCCCTTATCCTGCCATTGTCCATAATGATCAGGTGAATCTCCTTTGGTCCCTGCATGTCATAAGCTCCGTTTATTATGTGTATGTAAGAAGTGTATTCGAAGCCACTGTAAACGGTTTGCGCTATAACCGCCTTCATGGCGTCCACAAACGTAGGATATATTTTTTCCACTGATGTTATCACTATCAACCTTTCAGGCAGTACCGAAGTCAGCGCACCATTTCCTTCATTTGTTATAAAAATGATTGACCCTGTATCAGAAGCAAGCGCATTTGCACCAATGATTCCAAAATCGGCCGAAAAGAACTTCTCCCTCATAAACCTCCTCACTGCCAGAACCATTGCCTGAATATCATTTAGTTTTTCGTTTACCACCGGTTCAAGCAGCCTCCTTGCCTTAGATTCAGTCATGTTCACGGCCGGCGTGACCATGTGGGCAGGTTTTTCGTTTGCTATCTGGATCAGAAACTCTCCTAGGTCAGTCTCATATACATTTACTTCCTCCCTTTCCAGGTACAGCCTAAGCTCAGATTCTTCGCCCACCATGCTCTTGCTCTTGACCACAGTCTTTCCTCTGCCTATTATTCTGAACACCATGCTGTTAAGCTCCTGTGCATCCCTTACAAAGTAAAAATGTCCTTCAAAAGATTTCTTGAATTCTTCAACCGCCTCTGGCAGTCTTGAAAGGTTTTTTTTCTTTGCTTTTTTAACTTCAGACGCCCACGTAACAGCATAGGGGTGCATTTCAATGGAATGTCGCCTGTTAATTATTTCGTCCTTTGTGGAAAGGTATGATCCCTTTCGTAGGTCGCTGCTATTCAGGCTATCCAGAAGCCTTCGGTGAACCTGTTTAAAACTCAGGGCGCATCACCTTTGAGCAAAATGGCATAAAGTTCCCTGGGCCCATGAGATGGTCTGATTATCTTGTATTCAATGTCACCAGTCCTGCTTGGACTCTGCACAATTTGTATACAGGCAGGCATCCTTTTTGTAGAAGACCAGAATTTTCCAAGGGCGTCAAAAACAGTTGGAAAAAGATCATCTTCACTGGCAAACGTAATGTTGATTTCAGGCAAAAAGGCAACATAACTCTTGAGCGCATCAAAATCGTAAAATATCAATGATCCACTTTCAGCTGCCAGGGCATCGGCTTTCCCTATGCCCACTTCAATAGTTTTTACATCGTTCTTGAGGTTAGGGTCGCTTGCGCGATCTTCAAGATTAACCGTCTGTTTAATGGTCAGGTCCTTTACCAAATTTTCAGTTCTGCTGTCAAGATGGGCATACATCAGTGAACTGTAACTCGAAATCAATTTTACAAGCAGTTCCTTGGCTTCATCAGAGTTTAGATAATAAAAATGACCGCCGTGCAGGGTGAAAACCTCCGTGAATTTTTTAACTGATTCATCCAAGTTCATCTCATAACCCTCTATTTTCCAGTCCTCTGACCTTAAAATGTCAATTTTATTGTTTACTTCCATAATAAAAATATATTTTTCTTAAATTTAAGGATTTTTGTTAACTTTTGCGGCTTCAGTTGGTACACCAATAGACATATGTCACCCCCCGACGCATGGAGGTGATATTGATGATAACCATCATGCGAGGGGAGCTTGATGATGCACACATCCCATTAATAAATAGTGAGGAAGAGTATGTGAAGCAGAGGTACTTTGCGGTAGCAAAAACCATAGCGCCAGAGCTGTTAAGGATTACAAGAAGTGAAGCTGCAGAAATGATTGGTCTAAGCAAGAGACAGTTGCAGAGGATAG
>OGCG01000463.1_pt1 | contig 25392 bp, 21 predicted proteins | sample 1570061 | NCBI WGS metagenome assembly OGCG01 (sample SAMN06268698, study PRJEB24515) | hot springs metagenome | isolation source: Joseph's Coat, Yellowstone National Park, Washington, USA | place: USA:Joseph's Coat, Yellowstone National Park, Washington, USA
GACAGTGGGGCGCCTCCTGGCACGCTGCCTGGGGTGGCCCTTCCTAGACAACGATGCCCTACTAGCTTCACACACCGGAGCGAGACTCGTAGAGGTGGCCCAAAAAGGCGAGGAATATCTCCACTCACTAGAAGTACAGATCGCTTGTGAACTCTGCAAAACCCCAGGACCATTTGTGGCTACAGTTGCGGCAAGCGTAGTAGAAACCGCGACCTGCCGCCTGGCGCTAAAGGAATCTGGCTTCGTGGCCTATCTGAAAGCAGAGCCCGATCTCCTAGCAAGAAGAGCCGCAGGCACAGAAAGGCCGTGGCTGGACAGCGACCCGGCAGCCTGGTTCTCTACAACACTTAGACGGCGCTCTCAACACTTCGAGGAAATAGCCGACATCGTCCTCGATGCATCACAACCTGCGGACCAACTCGCCTCTCAGCTCTGCCAAGCCATATTCGAGCAACAAAATGCCCAGCGGGCGACAGAAAGCTGAGCTTTCGTTGCCCGCCTGGGCTGGGCTGTCTTTGGTGCCCGGCGTCTTGTAGGGCACGTGACAACCGACGCTAAGCGTGCACTGGTGCTAACTTGAAGAGCCGCCAGATGCCTGAGTGGTAGTGGTGGTCGTCGAGGTGGTTGAGGTGGAACTAGACGAAGAGGTCCCCGAACCTATGCTTGCACACACCACCATTGATGAGTCGCCCTCCATATCAATGCGCGGGCCTTTTCCTCTCCAGGGACCACAGCACCCCTTCACGGGCTTTTGAGGGATGATCCACACCGAGGTCGCGTTGAGGGTGCTGTAGTCCGAGAGGTTCAAAACCCCCTTCACAAGTACCACATCACCTACGGCAACCGAGGTCGGGGCTGGGCTTACTCCCCTCTCCGAATAAACAGTGGACGAAGAGGTATCCACCGTAAACCGGAAGCCCTGCGGATCCTGCAAAACGAAGCTTCCTGTAGCTGTCGCCTCAACCCAGCCTTCTAGCTCCGGGCCGACTACCACCACGAGCCGCGCTATCGGCACTGGTGATGTTGTGGAGGTAGTAGTCGACTGGTCAGTGCTCCCCGCGGGTGCGCTAGTCGTAGTGGAGGACTCAGGCTCCACTTCCATCCGGGGGGCAACGACTTCCACGTCCTCTCCGGCGGTGAGATCAGAGAAGGAGATCTTCTGGTCGTCATTCCGGAAGATCGTCGAGGAGTCCACATCCACCGTCTCGGAGACTCCCTCTGGGGTGGTGAACGTGATGCTGTTGGAGCCGATAGCAGTTATCAACCCCCCGAATCCCCGCTCCTCCTCGGGAATTGGAGGCAGCTTGAGGGCGTCAGTTCCCGCTGGGATCATGGGGCAGACAACCCAGGATCCACGACCTCGCATGTCCCACCGAAGCCCTGAGTGATGGTCCCGCCCATGATCGTGCTGCGGTCTTGCCTGGGCAGTGGCCGATGCGACTCCATAGGTCCCCCCAACGAGGGCAAGCGCAATCGCCACGCCCACAAATCCCTTGCCACTAGTCCGCCGCACACCTCTGCGCAACATTGCCACCGAGAGTGCTATGCGTCCACTGTCTCGTGGCCTCACTTCCATTGGGTCCTCCTTCGTGCGCCTGATTGGGCACCTTCATTTCGGCTCGATTACTTGCCATCTTGAGGATGCCCACCCCAGCTGTAGGAAGCATCAGGAAGATGTTGCGACATTATTAACATCACTCTCCGTGGTCAAAGCACCACACCTTCCTAGCGGAGAGCCATGATATCAAGCTGCGAGGCAGCACGGGCGTCGCCCAGCCATTGAGGCCCTAGACCCTAGCTGTCCTTCCAACGAGTCGCTCGGCAATCTGCACTGCGTTAAGAGCTGCCCCCTTGCGGAGGTTGTCCCCTACGACGAACAGCGAAATGGCTGCTTCAGCATCGGGATCGCGTCGTATTCTCCCGACGATGCATGGATCCGTCCCCGCCGCAGCCAGCGGGGTCGGCAAATCCGCCACCCGCAGTCCGGGCGCCGTGGCGAGGACCTCCCGGGCCTCCCGAACCGACATAGGCTTTCCCAACTCGACGTAAAGCGACACCGCATGGCCTGTGAAGACTGGAACCCGCACGCAAGTGGCACTAACTGGCAGGTGGGGCAGTCCGAGGATCTTGCGCGTCTCGTTCCTGAACTTGTGCTCCTCGTCGGTCTCATCGTCTACAAAGCTCCCCACCACGGGAACTACGTTGTAGGCAATAGGAGCGGCAAACTTGCGCGGCTCGCCGAAATCGATCGCGCTCCCATCGAAAGTGAGTTCCGAAGCCTTGTCCCCAGCCCTTTCGATCTGCTCCCGCAGCTCAGCCACACCGGCTCGTCCTGCACCTGACACTGCTTGATAGCTAGAGGCGACCACTCTCACCAGGCCCGCCGAGTCTCGTAGGGCCGCCAAGGCTGGCATGCAGACCATGGTGGTGCAGTTCGGATTGGCGACGATGCCCTTCGGGATCAGGGAAAGTGCCTCGTCGTTGACGTCAGCCACCACCAGAGGAACCTCTGGATCCATTCGCCATGCAGACGAGTTGTCGATCACTACAGCACCTGCGGCAACAATCTGCGGGGCGTAGCGCTTGGAGGCGGCGGAGCCCATCGAGCACAGCGCTATCTCCAGCCCTCTGAAGTCCGCTTCGGCCGCATCCTCGACGACAATCTCGCCGTCTCCCCAACGAAGGCGACTGCCAGCTGACCGCTCGGACCCGAACAGCCTCAGCTCGCTCACTGGAAAGCCCCTGGAAGCCAGAAGCCTCAACATCACGCCACCAACCTGACCGGTGGCCCCAAAAACCCCAACCGTTGCCACCTAGTCGAGCCTAGTGGGACCTCAAGTCATGCAATTTGTTCGGCCCTCGAGACTGGAGGACTAGGGGCTTTCCAGCGCCATGCAACTTCCGCTCTGGCATTGCGCATACCCTTGTTATTAGATGATGCAACAGGGCGTAGCTGCGCTGAGTACATCGAAGGGGGAAACCGGCCTGGGATGCAGGCCCACAGGTCGGGTTCTGCTGGCACTCAGCGCGGGAGTCCGACGCGGGAGGGTGGCAATTGGATCGCATAGACCAGTTCGGTTTGCGAAGTCTCGCAGATGCCTACCTTCGTCATCTCGGCGATCGCGACATTGAGCTACTGGGCGGAAACGCGTCCCGCCGTGCTGAACTGGCACAGACATGGCGGGCAAATCCGCAAGTTCTAGCTCAGAGGCTTTCGGACAAGGAGCTCTTCGAGAGCCTTTTCGACCCTGAGCAGGCGGATCGAGCTTTCTTGATCGGTGCGAGCCCATTCCTCGTGTTCGCGGTGGCGGTGCATAGGACCCAAGCAGAGCTTGGTAACGCCACCTACGTAACAGAGTGGATGGGGCTTAGACAGAGGCTTCCTGTCTTCGATGTGGCTGGCCTAAGGGACTTCTTGGATAGTGGTTGGCGTCGACTCTTCCTGGCCGAACTTCTCAGTTCCTATACCCACGTGGCAAGTGGATCGGTCATGGTACACACCCAGCGTGGCTGGCGACGTCAACGCTTCTCCGAGCTGGATCCGGTGAGATTGGCAAGTCTGATGGATGTAGTCAGCGAGGTCGAGCGCCCCGGCATTTTGCGCCGCCTCGGCGACTTGGCGCTCTTCCTCACCGGTGTCTTCCCGGATCACATAGAAAGGCGCGGGTTTGGTCCTATAGAAGAGGCCAGGCTCATGAGGGCCGCATCAGTTCGGGAAGGACAAGGCCTTGGCGACAAGAACAGAATCGGAGTAGCTGGATACGGGAGCGGCGGCGCTGTCGAGTTGCTGGAGATGCTAGGCAAACGGTGGTATCAGCTGGCATATGAGCTGATCCCTCGCCCAGTCCCGGCCGACGTAGGGGTGCTAGCCGAGCTCGCCGAGAGATTTGACCAAGCGCGGCGAATCCTGAACGTAGTGACAGAGCGGCATCTATTCAACTTCCGAGAACGGTGGTTCGGACGAGCCGGCTAGGGCCGCGCATGATCATCGGGGCACACATCTCCTACCGCGGAGGGCTAGAGGCCACCCTCGCCCGGGCGCGAGCCTTAGGGGCCGAGGCCATCCAGGTCTTTACGTCCACCCCTCGCTCATGGCAGCGTCATGGCGAAGCGGAAGGGCTAGCCGGGCCGCAGGTTACGAGCCCAGAAATACCGGTTTTCTGCCACGCCAGTTACTTGATCAATTTGGCAAGCCCAGATCCCGAGCTCCGTGGACGATCCCAACATGCCCTCCTTCAGGAGATCCGATCTGCCGACAGGATTAGAGCCAGGGGAGTTGTCCTCCACCTAGGCAGTCACGTCGGCACGGGACGCAATGGCGGCATTGAAAGAGCGGCTTCTGCGATTGGGGAGGTGCTCTCCCGCTTCAGCACTGATGTAAAAGTGTTGCTAGAGAACTCAGCGGGGGGAGGCAGCTCAATTGGGGCCGACCTTGGCGAACTGGCGACCGTCAGAGAGATGGCCGGGGCGGATCCTCGCATTGGCTTTTGCCTAGACACTCAGCATCTTTGGGCTACAGGAATTGCCTTCCGGACCATTGATGAGGCCGATCAGCTGGTAGAGGAGGTAGCAAGGGTCCTCGGCCTCTCAAGACTGCATTGTCTGCATCTGAACGACTCAAAGGTGGCGCTAGGCGCAAGGGCCGACCGCCACCAAAACCTAGGACAGGGAATGATCGGCAGAGCTGCCCTGGGGGCTTTGATCAGCCATCCCGCCCTCCAAGGCATCCCGGCAATACTCGAGGTCCCTGGAGCTCGAGGCCAGGGGCCCGAAAGAAAAGACATAGCCGAAGCTAAGGAGATCTGGCATGAGGGAACTCAGGCAAGGGCACAGCTCGCCGGAGATTGCTTCGAGAAAAGCCGCCGCCGCACAGGCAGCTCCTAGCCGCCAAGCGGCGGCTCGATGGAGCAAGACACGTCTGGCGGAGGAGGTGGGATTCGAACCCACGGTCCCTTGCGGGACACACGATTTCCAATCGTGCCGATTAGGCCGCTCTCGCACCCCTCCGCAGCGCTATAGGCTAGCTTCGCGTGCCCGGGTCTCCGCCCTGGCGGTCGGGTCCTGCGCGACGTCAGCCCGTGAACCGAGTCAGGGCCGGAAGGCAGCAGCTCTCAGCGGTAACTGACGGGTGCCGCAGCCCAGCCTGGGGGCCGGGACCCGGGCTTGTTCCACTCGCAGTCTTCTACCAATCGGCGAAAGCGCCGGGAAGACGAGACTCCGCCTTGGCAGTTTGCGACAATTCCGAACAGGCGCCTCTGTCGATTGAGGGCCGTTGGCAGTAGGCTCAGCAGGGATGGCGGAGGCCTACCAGTCCCTCTACCGGCGTTTCCGCCCACAGCGATTCGAAGAGCTCAAAGGCCAGGACCACATAGCTAAGGCCCTTCGAGGCGCGGTGAGGGCGGGGCGTGTGGCACATGCTTACCTATTCAGCGGGCCCAGAGGCACAGGCAAGACTTCGACAGCGCGCATCCTTGCCAAAGCCCTGAACTGCTCCTCTCCCGGGGACGGGGAACCCTGCGGCAGGTGCCAGTCCTGTCTCGACGTCGCGGCTGGACGCTCACTAGACGTATACGAGCTCGACGCAGCGTCGCACAGCGGGGTGGATGCCATTCGGGACCTCATTGCTGGCGCCCCCCTCGGCAGTCCTGGCGAATGGAAGGTTTACATAATTGACGAAGTCCACATGCTCTCCACCGCCGCGTCCAACGCCCTACTTAAGACCCTGGAGGAGCCTCCTGACCATGTGGTCTTCGTGCTAGCTACGACGGATCCCCACAAGGTATTACCAACGATTCGGAGCCGCACGCAGCACTTCGAGTTTCACCTGTTGGCTCTGGAGACATTGGAGAGCCTCCTTCAGGAGGTCTCATCCCAAGCCGGACTCGAAGTCTCCGAAGACGTGATCCGGGCGGCGGCGCGCCGCGGTCAGGGATCTGCTCGGGACGCCCTGTCTGCCCTGGACCAGATGCTTGCCGCCGGGAGCGCAGAGACGAGGTTTGGCCTGGATGTCCGCCCAGTCCTCGAGGCTCTTTTCGGCGGGAATGTGGGGAATATGATTGCGGCGCTAGGGGAGATGATCAGCGCCGGCCACGATCCCCAGAGAGTGGCGGTAGAGCTTACCGAAACCCTTCGTCAAGCGTTCCTCAAAAGCATGGGGGTTGCAGTGCACTCTGCCGCCCCTGGCTTCGAGGCAACACCGGCTCAGATAGTGCGAGCATTCGAGGCTTTGGGGGAGGCGCAAGTCAAGATGCGAGACGCCCTCGATGCTCGGGTGGTCCTAGAGATGACACTGATCCGGCTAGCTAGGCCGGGATTGGACGCATCCGCCGAGGCCTTGCTCGAAAGACTAGAGCGACTTGAGCGCCGCCTTGATGCCCTGACATCGCAGTCAAGCTCCCATTCCGACCTGCAAACACCCCTCGGCCATGCGAGACGCCTGGAGAGAGAGAACCAAAGACAGGGTGCGGGCATCCCGGGGTCGCAGGGCATTGGCCGACGTCCCGCCCTCGGGGGCTTCCTAGGAAAACGAGGCCTGGAGGAGTCAGCCGAGCGAAAGTCAAATTGTCCCGACCAGTCTCCGCCTCCCCCCGAAGCTCCGCCAGCTATCGGACCGTCCTGTCGGAATGACTCAGATACTGATTCGGATCTGAGCCGCGACGACCTGGTGGCAGCCTGGGGAGATGTGATCCTCCATAAGCTATCCCCTCGGGTCAAGGCATCTCTTGGCCAAGGTCGCTTTTTGGATGTGAGGGGGACCACGGCAATCTTCGCCGTGCCCGCTCCGGAGCAAGCGCGGGCCGCGTCGATTGCCGAGGAGGCAGAAAGGGAACTCTCCGCCCACTTCGGGGTGCCCATCTCATTCGAAGTCGTGGCTGACCGAAGACCGGGCACACCGCCTGCAAGGATCGGGCGGCCACTCCCCCTCCGCGTATCCGATCCACCCTCTTCCAAACAGGACGGAATCCATGACCAGATCCCAGGCAACGAGGCTCCCAGCACGGAAGATGACACCGCAGAGCTGCTGTCGGAAGTCGCTGAGCCCATGGAAACTGTACTGCAAAGGCTATTTGAAGCGTTCCCTGGTGCCGAGGAGATAAAAGATTGACTGATCAAGATCCAAATATGCCAGTAGTCTCCCCTACGCCGAGCCCCACTAGGAGGTCCTGAGGGTGTCCGTCTATACCACCGGGGTCCAACGACTGATCGAAGAGCTGGGAAAGCTGCCGGGGATAGGCCCTAAGTCAGCCCAGCGCATAGCATTTTGGATCTTAAAGGCGAGCAAGGAAGACGCGGAACGCCTTGCTAATGCCATTCTGCTCGCTAGACAAAGTACCACTTTCTGCCAGCGCTGCTTTAACTTCTCCGAAGGGGAGCTTTGCGGGATATGTGCGGATTCTGGGCGGGAGCCCGGAGTTCTCTGCGTAGTGGAAGAACCACGGGACGTAGTGGCAATCGAGAAGAGCGGCTCATTCAAGGGCCGCTACCACGTCCTCCAAGGAGCACTCAACCTAATCGAGGGGATCGGCCCCGAGAAACTTCGCATTAAGGAACTCTTGGACCGGGTCGGCTCAGAGCGCATAACCGAGGTCATCGTCTGCACCAATCCGAACCACGAAGGCGAGCAGACCGCTCTTTATCTGGCCCGAATGCTTGCCCCTCTCGGGGTAAAGGTCACTCGCATAGCGAGCGGGCTGCCGGTGGGCTCCGACATCGAGTATGCGGACGAAGTAACCCTCGGACGAGCGCTCGAGGGAAGGAGGTCCCTCACGTGAGTGGAGGTCGAAGCGAGGAGCTTCTCAAGGAACTGTCCAAGCGCCGGGAAGAAGCACTCCACGCCGGCTCGCCCGAGGCAGTGGAACGCCATCACTCCAGGGGCAAGCTCACAGCTCGCGAGCGGCTCGACTATCTCCTCGACCGAGGGAGCTTCCAAGAGATTGACCAACTTGTGCGTTCCCGCACGCAGGCTAGCTCGAGCCGTCCCTACACCGATGGCGTAGTCACTGGTTACGGGACGATCGACGGAAGGCACGTATGTGTGTTCAGCCAGGATGCGACGGTGATGGGAGGGTCTCTGGGAGAGGCCTTCGGCGAAAAGGTGCACAAGATCATGGACCTAGCAGTCTCAGCCGGGGTACCCATAATAGGCCTGAATGATGGTGGCGGCGCCCGGGTGCAAGAAGGAGTGGTTGCCCTCCACTACTACGGCGGCATCTTCTATCGCAACGTGGCAGCCTCTGGAGTCATACCGCAGCTATCTGTGATCCTCGGATCCTGTGCTGGCGGCGCCGTCTACTCACCTGCCATCACCGACTTCGTCTTCATGGTCAAGGGGTCCTCCCATATGTTCATCACCGGGCCCGATGTGGTGCGAGCAGTCACGGGCGAGCAAGTAAGCCTCGAGGAACTTGGTGGCGCGATGACTCACGCCACCAAGTCCGGGGTCGCCACCTTTGTAGCCCCCGACGAGAAAGCTTGCCTCGAACAGGTCCGCCACCTCCTCTCCTATCTTCCATCCAACAACCTCGAGAATCCCCCCTGGCAAGAACCGAAGGACGACCCGCGACGCGCCACCCCAGAACTGAACTCCTTGATGGAACAGGTGGGAAGTCCATACGACGTACACAGCCTCTTGGAGGTCGTTGTCGATCAGGACAGCTTCTTTGAATACTTTGCCCACTGGGCACCCAACCTCGTGTGTGGCTTTGCCCGCATAGACGGCCATGTCCTCGGAGTGGTGGCGAATCAACCAGCTGTGCTCGCAGGAGTGTTGGACATAGACGCTGCGGAGAAGGGAGCACGCTTCATCCGCACTTGCGACGCCTTCGGCATTCCACTGGTGAGCTTTGTAGACGTGCCGGGCTTCCTTCCAGGCACCGATCAAGAGCACAGTGGGTTGATCAGGAGAGGAGCGAAACTCCTCTATGCGTACTGCGAAGCAACGGTACCAAGAATCCAGTTCGTGACAGGGCGGGCGTTCGGAGGGGCATCGGTCCTCATGGACTCAAAGGCAATCGGAGCCGATCTCTCCTTCGCATGGCCATCGGCCATCTTCGGGGTAGCTGGACCACAGGCGACAGTTGATTTCCTCTATGGCGATGTGCTAAGTCGCGACCCCGAACCTAGACGGCTACGCGAGCAACTCATAGAAAATTACATCCGGGATGAGGCAGGACCGTATACGGCAGCTGAGCGCGGATTCATAGACCAAGTAGTAGAGCCAGCCGAGACAAGACGGGTTCTGGTCTCAGCCATCGAGCTCTTGTCCAGGAAAAGGCGCGAGCGACCAGCTCGCAAGCACGGAAACCTACCGCTGTGAGCACGAAGGAACCGCTCTACCAAGCCTGGCCGTCGGACGAGGAGGCTGCTGCAATCGTGGCCGCAGTCATTCAGGCACTTACGGAGGAACAGGCTCCTATAGTTGACCACCGTCGTCGCCACTCCAGGTGGCGGCTCTCGCGCCGACCGTGGCTTGGCGGCGAAATCTGGGAACCCTGGAAGCTTAGAACATAAGCCTATTCCGAGGGAGCCACCTCCACCGGGTCTCCGCCGCTCGACGAAGCCTGAAGCAATGCCCGCTCAAGTGCTCGCTCGGCGGCTATCAGTATCTCCTTCGTCGAAAGACCATGCGTTGGGTAGGAAGCAATGCCCGCTATCAGGTGTAGAACCGGTCCGAGCTGGCTATCGATCGACTCCTGCAACCTCTCCACAGTCCAGACTGCCCCCTGCTCGTTGGTGTCGTCGAGAATGAGGACCAGCCTGTCCTCGCCCACCCGCAACGCCGTGTCGGAAGAGCGGAGGCTCACTCGGACAACGCTGGCCAGACCAGCTAAGGTAAGGGCCCTTCCCTCCAATTCTGAGGGGTGGGGACGAAACTCCAAGTAGACGACGCTCAGAGGCCAAAGCTGCCTTCTCGCGATGGCGAGGCGCGTCTCCAAGGCATCCTCCAGATTCAGGTGCGGCAATCCCGTCTCGGCATCAAAGGAGCCGACCGAACGGCAGTTTTCTGCAGCCCTAAGGCGCCTGACTAGGTCTAGGAGGAATGCACCGGCCACCAACGACAAGGCTGCCCCGCCCAAGGCCAGGTAAGGCCGAGAAAGACTAGCCGCCAGCGTAGAAAGCACCATTGCAGCCATCCCCGCCACAAGGCCGGGAAGTGCGCGGCGATCCATGGCAACTGTGTCGGCAGCGAAATGTCGCGTCTCAAGCAAGATGCTGTAGGGTTCGGTGCGTGACAAAGGAAGACAACCTCGCCTACGCCTCAAGCTCGGCACACCAGACCCAGCAGTCTCCTGGCCCGATCATCTTCCTCGGCGGAGGCGAGTGGCAAGAGGGCTGCGAGGAAATAGATGGCCAGATCGTGAATCATGCCTCAGAGATCCTGGTGATACCTACGGCCGCTGCGTTTAGCCGACCAGAGGCGCTTCGAGCAAAGGCCGAGGAGTGGTTCGCACGCCTAGGTGGCAGCGTAAAGGTTCTCGACTGCTATAGCAGGGCCGACGCCCAGCAAGCCGCGTTGGCAGAGACAGTGATGGGGGCTCGAGCCATCTACTTTGTAGGTGGCTCCCCCCTCCACCTGCGGGCAGTGATGAAAGACAGCCTCGTCTGGAAGGCGGTCCTCGCGGCGTGGCGAGACGGGGCAGTTCTTGCATCGTCATCCGCGGCCGCAAGCGTCATTGGCGACCCGATGGTAGACCCAAGAGGCGGGGCGTTCACCCTTGGTCTCGGGGTGTGCCGACCGCTCGCTGTCATCGCCCACTTCAACAAGTGGTCCCGCGACAAGGCGCAAAGAACCATCACTTTGGCAGGACCCGGGGTCGTAGTAGCTGGGCTAGAAGAGCAGTCGGCACTCCTGCGCTCCCCTGAGGGAGACTGGCGCATCCTAGGACTCGGCAAGGTGGAGCTCTGGCGAGACCACCAGCAGGTGGAGGTTGAAACTCTCGCCCAGCTCATCCAGCTCTAGTGCTTCGCCTTGTGGTGCGGTTTCGGCGGCGCTGACTCCACTATGGTGAGCTTTTCTATGTAATGGACCTTCTTCGGAAAACCGTAGGGAGCCGGTCCACCGTCATCCGCGATCTTCTCCACCACTGACATTCCCGAAGTGACCCTTCCAAACAGCGAGTAAACAGGGGGCAGGTCCTCACCCTCCTTGCCGACGACTATGAAGAACTGGCTCCCTGACGTGCCAGGTGCCTCGTCGGCCGTCTTCGCCATCGCCACCGACCACAGCGGATAGGTGGGGTGACCAGGCTTGGGGACCTCGCCGCGCACGGTGTAGCCAGGACCCTGTCCCACCGCGGGATCGGGATTCTGTGGGGTCGGCGGAACCACTGCACCGCCTTGCACCACGAAGCCCTTGATTACCCGATGAAACTCGGTGGTGTCGTAGAAATGATGGCGGGCCAGGAAGACAAAGTCGTTCACGGTCACAGGAGCCGTCTTCGCATATAGCGAAATAGTGAAGGTCCCCACGTCGGTTTGGACGACCGCCTTGTAGTCGCAAGAGGTCGAGATGGTCATCGCCGGTGGCTTGAAAAAGGTAGTTACGCGCTGACCCGTCACAGGAGGTGGCGTACAGGCTGCGGCGGCCTTCTTTGGCGACGGCCGACTGATGACATAGATGATCCCAAGGGCCGCCAGCACCACTAAGGCACCCAATGCGGCATTGCGCAGACGCCTCCGCCTGCGCCTTTGGGCTTCCATGGCGGCGAGCTTGGCAGCACGAGCCGCTCGGTGACGTTCTCTCTTCGCGGAAGGCACGGCGAGAAAGCTAGTCGGCCGCTAGGGTCCTGCGACTGTGGGCATAGTCGTGCAGAAATATGGCGGCGCTTCGGTGGCCGACGCCGACCGAATCAGAGCTGTAGCGGACCACATCGCTCGAACGAGGCGGCAGGGCGATCAGGTCGTGGTCGTAGTGAGCGCGATGGGCAAGACTACAGACGATCTGATACGCCTAGCTCACGAGGTGAGTCGCACCGTCCCCGGTCGCGAGCTGGACATGCTGCTTACAGCCGGAGAGCGCATCTCTATGGCCCTCCTATGCATGGCACTAGCCGACAAAGGTGTAGCAGCCACGTCCTTTACGGGCAGCCAGGCAGGCATCATCACCGACTGCGTGCATACAAAGGCAAAGATCGTGGACATTCGACCCGACCGAGTCCTCTCCGCGCTAGCCGAGGGCAAAGTTCCTGTAGTGGCTGGCTTCCAGGGCGTGGCCATGCCCGAGAGGGAGATCACGACGCTCGGGCGAGGAGGATCGGACACCACGGCCGTGGCAATGGCGGCAGCTCTAGGTGCCCGGTCCTGCGAGATATATACCGATGTCTCGGGAGTTTTCAGTGCCGATCCTCGGCTCGTACCCAACGCGCGTCGGCTAGCTCGGGTTTCATTCGACGAAATGCTGGAGATTGCGGCGACCGGAGGCAAGGTGCTGGCCCTCCGCGCTGTGGAGTTTGCCCGGCGCTATGGAGTTGATATTCACGTTAGGTCCAGCTTCACCTGGGAACCAGGTACGTGGGTTACCAAGGAGGAATCTTCAGTGGAGGAGGCAGTGGTCACAGCCGTGACACATGACGTGTCACAGGCCAAGCTCACCGTGCAGGGCGTACCGGACCGCCCAGGTATCGCGGCAAAGCTGTTCAGGGGTCTGGCGGACCGGGCGGTCAACGTGGACATGATTGTTCAGAACACCTCATCAAACGGCCTGACTGACATCTCCTTTACCGTCTCACGCGACGACCTACCCATCAGTCTGGAGATCACCAAGATTTTGGCCCCCCAGATAGGTGCCTCCGCAGTGACTGCCGATGCCGAGATCGGTCGGGTATCAGTCATAGGAGCAGGCATGCGCTCCTCCCCGGGGGTGACCGCCACCATGTTCGAGGCTTTGGCTAACGCGGGGATCAACATCGAGATGATCTCCACATCGGAGGTAAGGATCTCCTGCGTGGTACGGGAAGCCGAAGTAGAGCAGGCGGTCGCAGTCCTCCACGAGGCGTTCAAGCTGTCTTAGGACGTCTATCTACGCTCGAACCAAGCCGAAGAGACATCGAAGCTTGGCTCTACCGTGAAAACACGGCCTTGACCCCTGAAATAATCAAATAACCGATCCGACGCAAATAACTGATCCGACGCCTGGGGGTGAGCCATCTAAAAGCTCAAGTTGGAGATACCAAAGGCCCAGGGGGTCTCACAGAAACTAGCTCTCGTGCCAGAGGGCGAAGACAAACGGCCTCAGTGCTCAAGCGATCCGTTTGGGACTCGGACAGCTCCTTCAAGTGGACGGTCCGGCACCAAGAATAGGAGCGGGGTAGTGCCGACCAGAAGGGCGGCAAATACGAAGAAGGCATGAGCAAGAGCGGAGGCCTGGTCAAAGGAACGCGCTGCCCAGGCGGTGGTCACCGATATCCCAATCATTCCTCCCCCCTGACGTGCCAGCCCCCTGAGCCCAGAGACGGCTCCGACATCGCTAGGGGCATATGAGAGGCTCGCGTTGTTCGCCGCTGGAGCCGAGATACCAATTCCCAGGCCTACGACAGCAGAGGCAAAGGCGAGCCATTGGTAGGCACCACTCTCTCCTGCCTTAGTCACGACCAGGCACATACCGGCGGAGATCAGGAAAAATCCCAAAAGCATCGGTAGGCGATATCCAGTCCGCTTGAGCAAGTTTGACGATATGGCAGCAGCCACCACCTCTATGAGTGCCCTTGCCGTAAGCAACGTACCCGCCGAGATAGGTCTCAGCCGATAGGCGGTCTCTGCGTAAAGAGGGACGAGGGCTCCTAGACCGACAACACACGCCCCCCATATCAGGTTCACTACGTTCATGGCGGCCGTCACCGGCTCCGCCAAGAGGCGCATTGGAATAAAGGGTACTTCCGTACGTCGACTGCGCCTCGTGAATGCAACTCCCGAAACAACTGCCACCGTCCCGAAGACCCAAAGCTCGGCATTGTATGGGCCGACGCCCGCATCTCCCAGGTGGGTTATGGCGAGCATCGTCCCCACAAGCGTTCCTGCGAGGGCTAGGGCACCGACGCCGTCCGGGAGCCTCCCCCCGCCAGGACTATCTGATGGAAGGCGCCAGAGTGCCAGGAAAAAGAAGGCCAGACCTATGGGAACGTTCACAAAGAAAACAGCGCGCCACGTCAGGTCTGCGATCAAGAGACCTCCAATCACAGGACCGGCGAGTGCACCCAAAGGGAAAATGCTGGAGAAGAGCCCTAGCGCTCGATCCTGATCTTTTCCAAAGACCGACGAGACGATTCCACTCGCGGAGGGCATGAAGGCCCCCCCACCTACTGATTGGAGCACCCTCAGGGGAAGGAGCATCCAGATAGAGCGAGATAGACCACAAAGCAGGGAGCTGGTAACGAACACAACGCTTGCCACCAGGAAGATGTTGCGCCTTCCAATTCTGTCACTCAAGCGTCCTGCGAAAGGCATCATGACAGCCACGCCCATCTGGTAGCAGGTGATCACCCAACCAACCCAGTTCAGACTGGTGTGTAGGGCGCGCTGCAGAGTTGGCAATGCAGTTGCAACGATGGTTCCGTCCACCGAACTCATGAAGAGGGCGATGGAGACGATCGCAAATATACTCCAGCGATACCGTGCGGAGTAGTAGCCTCTTGCTGAATGTTTGACTTCGCTAACCAACTATCAACTGGCCTAAACCACCAATCCACAGGCTCTTCAAACGAGGACCCTCCTCGACACATGCTATCGCTGTTGCACTTGCATAAGCGAACTCGTTCGCCACTGGTTACTCGCAAGAACAACTACCTCGGGGAGAGCAAGGAGTCCACAATATGAGCGTGGAGCGAGACCGCCTAATAAGCGATCCTGAATCTTGGCGAACCTGGGGACCCTACCTTGCTGAGAGAGCTTGGGGCACAGTGCGAGAAGACTACAGCGCGGATGGGGATGCTTGGTCATACTTCCCATTCGAGGCTTCTCGGACCCGGGCATACAGGTGGAGCGAAGATGGTCTCGGCGGCATTTGCGATCTAAGGCAGTACATCTGCTTCGCTTTCTCTTTCTGGAATGGCCGAGATCCAATTCTGAAAGAAAGAATCTTTGGTCTGTCCAACCATCAAGGGAACCACGGAGAAGATGCCAAAGAATATTGGTTTTATCTGGATGCAACTCCAACGCACTCGTGGCTGGTATGGCGGTACCTCTATCCTCAAGAAGCCTTTCCCTACGAAGAGCTGGTAGAGGAGTCGGCTTGCCGAGACCGCACCCAGCCAGAGTTCGAGCTAGCAGACACCGGTGTCTTAGACAAGGGCTTCTGGGAGATCACCGTCAGCTACGCCAAGGCCGGACCTGAGGAAATCCTGATCGACCTGAAGGCTGTGAATATGGGGCCAGCCGAGGCAGAGCTCCATGCGTTAGCCAACCTTTGGTTTAGGAATACCTGGTCCTGGGGAGATCCCAATCCAAAGCCACAGCTCGGGCTTGAGCACGGTGCAATCTGCGCTAGCCACCCTCACCTTGGCCGGCTCTTTCTGGTCGGATCCGACAACCCCTTGGCGTGCTTCTGCGACAACGAGACCGACACCGCAGCGACCTTTGGGACCGAGCCGCTTACCCCCTATCCAAAGAGCGGAATCTCGGACCACGTTGTGAGGGGAGCAGAGACGGTCAATCCCAACTGCACCGGCACCAAGGCGGCCTTCGTCTACCGGCTAAAAGCCCAGGCGGGGGACTCGAAGCGGGTTAGACTCCGCCTCGGCAGGGATGCAAACCCGCTTCCTCCCGATTTCGACGAAGTGATCGAGGCTCGCCGCCGCGAAGCAGACGAGTTCTACTCCGAGCTGATCCCACCTGGCACGCCAGAAGCGCAAGCGTCGGTCGCACGTCAGGCGTTTGCGGGGATGATATGGTCGAAGCAGTTCTACCACTTCGACCTCGAACGATGGCGGCGAGGCGACCCAACCCAGCCTCCTCCCCCCAAAGAGCGGGCGGAAGGCAGAAACAAGGGCTGGCGCCACCTCGACAACCGGGATGTCATCTCGATGCCCGACAAGTGGGAATACCCGTGGTATGCCGCGTGGGATCTCGCCTTCCACTGCGTAGTCATAGCACGGCTAGATCCAGCCTATGCCAAGCACCAACTCTCGTTGATTCTCCGAGAGTGGTACATGCATCCGAACGGACAGCTCCCTGCATATGAGTGGGACTTCAGCGACGTCAATCCACCGGTTCACGCGTGGGCTACCCTGAAGGTCTTCGAATTGGCGGCGGATGGCGACTTCGAGTTCTTAGAGCAGGTGTTCTCCAAACTCTTGATCAACTTCACCTGGTGGGTAAATCGCAAGGACGCGTTAGGCAACAACGTCTTCGAGGGAGGCTTTCTCGGGTTGGACAACATCGGCCCGATCGACAGGTCTTCTCCGCTCCCCGTCCCTGGCGTGCTCGAGCAGACCGATGGCACAGCTTGGATGGCTATGTACTGCCTGGATATGCTACGAATTGCACTGGTACTCGCACGCCACGACCGAACGTGGGAGCAGATGGCGGTCAAGTTTTTCGAGCACTGTTGCTATATAGCCGCGGCTCTCTACGAACAAGGCCTATGGAACGAGGAGGATGGCTTCTACTATGACGTGCTCAAGGGGCCAGACGGAGGCACTCTCCCTCTTCGAGTTCGCTCGATCGTAGGCCTCATACCGCTCTGCGCTACAGCGGTCCTCGAAGAAACCGATCTGGAGAATTTGGATTGGTTCAGACGCAGATTCCAATGGTTCGTAGAGAACAAGCCAGCCTACGCTTCCCACCTGGTCCAAGAACTACCAGGGCGAGACGGAAAAATCCTGCTCTCAGTGGTCGATCGGCCCCGCCTCGTGCGGCTACTAGATCGAATGTTTTCCGAAGATGAGTTCCTCTCCCCCTATGGGCTTCGCTCTTTGTCCCTCTACCACCAAGACAATCCCGTAATAGTCGAGCTCGGCGGATATCGGGGGCAAGTGGACTACGAGCCGGCAGAGTCGACAACTCCGATGTTCGGAGGCAATTCCAACTGGCGCGGCCCCGTTTGGATGCCACTGAACTACCTGCTTGCAGAAGCTCTGGCGCGCTTTTCCACCTATTTCGGAGACGAGCCCTTGGCCCCCGATCCCCACCAGTCAGGCAAGCGAATAAGCCTCTCCCAGGCCGCGGCAGAAATAGAGCGGCGAGTGACCAGTCTCTTCTTGCCCAACGCAGCTGGGGAAAGGCCCTGCTACTCAAACTCCGCCTTTCTCCAGGACTACGCAGGTCGCCAGGTCTTGTTCTATGAGTACTTCAATCCAGAGACGGGCGCGGGCTTGGGTGCCTCCCACCAGACGGGTTGGACCGCCCTAGTCGCCGACATGATCTGTCGACGCTGGGCTGTAGCAAATCATTAGGCGAAGCGTTCAGCCAGAATCCCGAGAAATGCCGCCTCAGCCAGGGAGGCTCTCTCCAGATCCTCGAGGTGCACGCTCTCATTCTCACCGTGGGCGTTGCTCGAGGGATCCTCCACGCCGGTCAGCAGGAAGCTGGCCTCGGGCATCTGAGCCAGGAAGGCCGACACGAAAGGGATCGAACCACCACTGCCTATCTCCCATGGCCGCTTTCCCCATGCCACCTCGCAAGCGTCGGCATAGGCGTCGTGAACTGGACCCCAGTCGATGCTGCAACCTGCGGCCCTAGCTCCCGGTTGTACCTCCACATGGACTCCCCAAGGAGCGGAGGAAACAAGGTGAGCCTGCAAGGCCGCCATGGCAAGATCCGGATCGGTATTGGGCTCAAGTCTCAAGCTGACCTTCGCGCAAGCCTCCGAGAGAAGCTGATTCGAGGCTTGAGCCACACTAGGCGCATCTATCCCGATCACCGTGATAGCCGGCCCGTACCAAAGACGGTCCCTCAGATTGCCACTTCCAATTAGCTCCACGCCATCCAACAAGCCAGCCTGGGCTCGAAATACCATCTCGTCGATGGGAGGGCCACCCGCCTTCGAAGGCGGGGCTGACGGAAGGCCACCAACCGCTACCCCCCCATGGTCATCGAGCAGGCGGCACAAGATCCTTACGAGAGCGCTCAGCGCGTCGGGAATGGGACCCCCCCATATCCCGCTGTGGAGCGACCGAGAGCCTGTGCGCACTTCCACCGTGCAGTCCACAAGTCCCCGCAAGGACGTGGTCAAGGCAGGCTCTCCCACGTCCCAGTTGCCACAGTCAGCTAGGACTACAACATCTGCCCGGAGGAGATCCGAATAGGTGGCAAGCAGCTCTCCAAGATGAGGGGAGCCCACCTCCTCCTCTCCTTCTACAAGGATCGATACAGAAATCGGGACCTCATCCCCCCATGCCGACAAAGCAGCGGCGTGAGTAACGATCCCAGCCTTGTCGTCGGAACTGCCCCTGCCATAGAGACGACCGTCTCTTTCCACTGCGACAAAAGGCGGGGACATCCACCTTGCTAGATCCCCCGCTGGCTGCACGTCGTAATGCGCGTAGAGGAGCACCGAGGGCCCGGGCCGGCGCGGCCCTCTAGCAAAGACCGCTGGAGGACCGCCACCGGTCTCAAGTAACCTCACCTCTTCGCAGCCTGCGCCAGCCAGCACAGTAGCTGTCTCGGCAGCGGCGTGAACCAGCTCCTCTGGACTCGCGCTTGAACTCACTGAGGGTATAGCAACCAACTGACGCAGCTTCGCTTGCCAGCGCAGTGCTTCAGCTGAACAACGTCTCCTCAGCTCCTCCGCTAGACCGAAGTCCATCTAGCCCACCCGCAAACTCGACTACCAAGCGTAGTCCTCAGGAGCAGGCTTGTGAGGAGGAAAGATTTTGTCTAGCTGAGCAAGGGTCTCTGTATCCAGTTCGACCTCGAGGGCTCGAAGCGCGGTGTCTAGCTGTTCGGTAGTACGCGGTCCAATAATCGGAGCGCTAACTCCCGGCCGAGTGAGTAGCCATGCGAGCGCCACGACCGCGGGCTCGACCCCTATAGAGCGGCAAAGCTCCTCGTAAGCCTCGACCTGAGAGCGCTTCTCCCTAAGCGTCGCCTGAGCCCTATCATTGTCCTGTGCCCGCCTTCCTCCTTCTGGCAGGCCGGAAAGCACGCCTCCCAAGAGACCGCCTTGGAGCGGCGACCAAGGAATAATGCCCAATCCATAGTGGAGCGCAGCTGGTACAACCTCCATTTCAATCTCGCGCACAAAGAGGTTGTAAAGCGATTGCTCCGAGACGAGCCCCAAGAGATTCCTCCGCCAGGCAGCCTCCTGCGCTTGCGCTATGTGCCATCCGGCAAAGTTGGAAGAACCTACGTAGAGGATCTTCCCCTGAAAGCGGAGTACCTCCATGGCCTCCCAGATCTCGTCCCAGGGAGTGTCGCGGTCTACGTGGTGCATCTGGTACAGATCTATGTAGTCGGTCTGCAGCCGCCGAAGAGACCCCTCGACAGCCCGCCGGATGTTTAGCGCAGAGAGCTTGTCAAAATTGGGCCACTCGCCCATCGACCCGTAGACCTTGGTGGCAAGTACTACCTTGTCGCGCCGACCGCCACCCTTAGCAAACCAACGGCCGATTATCTGCTCCGTAACTCCCTCGCCGAGTCGCCATCCATAGACATTGGCAGTGTCGAAAAAGTTGATTCCGACATCTAGGGCCTTGTCCATAATGAGATATGAGTCCTCCTCTGATGTCTTGGGGCCGAAGTTCATCGTCCCAAGACAGAGGCGACTCACGCGAAGACCGCTCCGACCTAAGTGTGTGTACTCCATGAATGCCAGCCTATAAACCGTTCCAGAGCGTCGACCACCGACTACCAATCCCAAAAGACAGGCTCCGGAGCAGGATAGCCCGCCCCGGAGCCGGAGAGCTTTGCGAGATGGACTTACGATTCCGCCAGTACAGCCTCGATCTCCAAGTTCACCTGGACGCGATCTCCCACTACGACTCCACCGCCCTCAAGGGGGATATCGAAACTGATACCAAAGTCCTTCCGGCTGATCTCGGTAGTGGCGCTAAAGCCCACCCTGGTGCCTCCCCATGGATCCTTTGTGAAGCCGTTGAGCTCAACCCGGAGGGGCACCTGCCTTGTCACTCCATGAAGCGTGAGGTCTCCTTCTACTATGAACCCGTCGCCCTCTTGGCGGATCGACGTGGATCGGTAGATCATCTCGGGATACTTGTCCACCTCGAAGTAGTTCGAGGACCTGAGATCATTGTCACGCTGCTCATTGCCGGTGTCGATCGAGTTCAGGTCGATTTTGGCCTCAACTTTGGACTGAAGGGGATCAGGGGCGGTGACTATCGTGCCCTCGAACTTGGTGAACTTCCCCCTCACCTTGGAGACCATGAGATGGCGAACGGTGAAGCCTATCTCGGAGTGCACCGGGTCGATGTTCCAGGTACCAACCACATAGCCCGGAATCTTTTCGGCGGTCAATGTGCTCATGACTCCTCCTTAGCAAGTACTAAGCTCGTAGAATATTCAACTAGGAACACTCTAGCGCCTTTACTTGATACTTCAATCAAACGGTGACGGTGGGCGCGTAACTAGACTGAACTTGTGCAGGTTGGGCAGGAACTGACCCAAGAAGAGCAGCAAGTTTGGCGAGCGTACAGCTCCGCCAGCCAGCTCCTTTTTGACCGCCTCGACCGTGAACTCAAGGCCAACGCCGGTATTTCTGCCACTTACTACGAGATCCTCGCCTGCCTTGCCACTGCTCCTCGGGCCGCCCTGCGTATGAGTGAACTTGCCGAAAGATCGTTGTCCTCTAGAAGCCGACTCTCACATGCGATCGACAGGCTCGAGGAACTGGGGTGGGTACGTCGGGAAGGTTGCCCCCAAGACGGCCGTGGCGCCTATGCCGTCTTGACCGATGCCGGACGAGAGGTGCTCGCGCAGGCAACGCCTGCCTGGCTAGACGGTCTCAGAGCGCATTTCTTTGATCAACTAACCGAGGCACAGCTGATAGATCTCCGTGCAATCAGCGAAGCCTTAGTGGCCCACCTGCAAGCTGCGCCCGGATGTCAGATAGAAGACCCCTGTCCCTCCGGGCAAGGATCCTGTGGGGAAGACTAAGCACGGCCAAATCGAAGAGCTCTCAGGTCTACGAGCTTTAGACGTATCGGACATGAAAACTCCGAGAGCCAAGACATGACCGATCCCCACCGCGGGTACCCATTGCAAAATGCTGATGACCCAGGACTAACTACTAATTGCTAATTGTAACGACCTATGGGTGCTCCATGACCCCTCGGCTCATGCCGAGCCTCGAGCTTGTCAGAACTCGAGCTTGTCAGAAATTGACCTCAGTCCAGCGACGACCGCCGTCCCGCGTGGAGATGAGAATCGAACCGGCAGCACTCGGTCCGGAGACAACAAGGGCAAAGCCGTCGGTCGCAGTGACAAAAACCAGATTGGAAAAGTATCTAGGCAAGGCGACATGCCAGGCTACCTGCCAGCTCTTACCAAAATTGAAGCTCACTATTAAGGCATTGCCGCCTGGTCCAGCACGCTGCATGACAATCGTGCCAGGCTCGGGATAGGCAAGCACCGGCCCAAATGAGTCGTGAATGGGGATCAGCTCAGGCCCATGATAAAAGCTCGCTCCCACGTTGTTCGAGAAGTAGAGCCAACTGGAACCAAGCGAGGCACCAGGAGGCGCGCTGGGAGACAAGGGGGAAGCGAATCCACCCATCACGCATATGACAGCCAAGTCGGAGGCATTCGATGCAGCAGGAACCGCATAGCTGTTGCCGACGGAACGACACGGCGACTCCCAGGCTACCCAACGCGTGCTTCCTTCCAGCTCAGCGCTTCCAGTGACACCTCGATCGTTTCCCTCAACAAGCCATCCGTGACCGCCTCGGAAAACGAAGCTTCCACTGGGCTCGCCGCCACCCGCTGGCAGCGGCAGCAAAGTCGTCTGGTCCAGATGCCAGTCATCCTTGTCAATTGGAGAACTCTCTACGACCACTCGTTCGGCCTCATTGATCGCCATCAGGTAGACCGTGCTTCTCGATGCCTCCACGTCGATGATGGGATTGTCTGGAGAGAGGCCCCGAGCAGGCTGTCTCTGCCAGGTGAAGCCGCCGTTATGGGTCGACCAGAGAAGAGGACCGCCATTAGGCAGGCCGCCAAAGATCCAGCCATCCTCGGAGTTCGCAAACCGAATGTTGAGCCAGCTTTGTGGCCCTGCTACAAGCAACAATGGCCGACCATATATCCTCCGGTCGACCAGGACAGCGAGGCTTGCCGGGACTGGCTCGACCGACCAGGTCCTCCCCCCATTGAGGGTTCGACGCAGCGCCACACATGCGCCCGATGTCCCACAAGGAACCCAGCCGAGGCTCCATCCTAGGAGCCCCGACACAAAACTCACTGACAATGGATTAAAACCTCCAGAGGAGGCGAATGCTGCGTTACCTAAGACGGCGAGGGGTTCGCTCCCGATTATGACCCCCAACCCAAATAAGACCTTCAGGAAGTATCGTTCAGCCCACTTGCACCAGTTCTGCAGAGCCATATTGCCACCTCGGTTTCGGGTACCCGCTGATAGTAAATATTGCCCAAACATGTCCAGTCAGCAACCCCAAGGAGGGTGCCTCCCCCGCCTCATATCGGCCTCATATCACTTGTCGAACTTAGTCCCAGCCATCGAGAATCTATGAAAACCTAGAACCAAGCTTCACTGGTGGAACTATTTCTTGGCGTCCGTAGATCTCAATAGGATGGCACGACGGCTTTATCACAGAATAAGCTAAGATACTATTAAACGAGCCACATCCCAAGCTCATATCCACTGCAAAAATGACAGATAACTCCAGAAAAACAACCATCACCCATCTCTATAGGAGCCAGAAGAGAGCCATTTTCGGAAACGCTAATCAAACCCTCTGTGGGAACTTCGCCCCACATAGACTTGTACCAAAGTCCAATAACTACCAAGAACCTCTTACATGTTAATAAATATTAGCTAACTTGATAAGCATACCGATTCTACTATTCCAGACCCACATCTATGAAATACTACCCCAACTGCGCTTCCTACCCCCAGAGTTTTGACCGTCACGGCATCTTTTCGGTTCCATGGCGTCCTCTAGACCACGGCTTCAGGTGCAGATAGTTTTGCTGGAAGCAAAGGCCTTCCCGCATAACCCCTGTGTCACCGTTCGGCTATAAGACGACCTCGACAAAAGCTATCCCGCAGGTGCAGAGCGCAAGGCCTGCTCGTTACTCGAAGCAACCGTTGATCTCCGAGGCCGACTATAACACGGTAGCACAGCCATCATGTTGGCGACATCTGATGAGGAAGTTCCGCTGCGCCTAACGCTGCAATTGCTTTGGCAAGGCCAACTAGGCATAGTTGGAACAAAACCTGCATTTCATGAATACCTCTCGATCAATCGGTCGAGCTTCTCGTCGAGGACTGCGTCGATCTGCTTGTGCTCTGGGTGGGAATCAAACCATTCAATTATCTCCCGCGCTCCACTAGCAAAGGGAATCTGTGCGCTCCATCCAGGTGCAATGGAGCGAATCTTCGAGTTGTCAAAGTAAACTGAGTAGGATTTGTCACCAAGAAGAGACGGACCCCATTCTGGTATCTCTCTCGCAATCACATCAGATGGCACGTGCACCAGCTTCGCTTCGCATCCTGCCGCCGAGGCAATCAAATTGTATATCTGATTCCAAGTGAGCACCTCGTCGCTGGTTATATGAAAGGTGTCGCCGATAACCAAAGGGTTGGCCAGGAGTCGGACAAAGGCCCTAGCGAAGTCGTCATGGTGCGTAAGCACCCAAAGAGAGGTTCCATCTCCGTGCACGACGACGGGCTTGCCTTGCCGCATCCTCTCAACAACCGTCCAGCCCCCCTCGAGCGGCAAACCTGTTTTGTCGTAGGTATGAGAAGGGCGAACGATCGTAACAGGGAAGCCATCCTGGCGGTAGGCGCGGACAAACGCCTCTTCACACGCGATCTTGTTACGCGAGTACTGCCAGTAAGGGTTAGCTAGAGGCGTGGACTCTGTGATAGGCAATCTAGCTATCGGCTTCTGATAACACGATGCCGAGCTGATGAAGATGAATTGGCCTGTTCGACGACCAAAGACATCTACCACTACAGGCACCCGCGAGGGCTCAAATATCATAAAATCAGCGACTACATCGAATACATTCTCGCCAAGAACGGCCCGTACAGCATCCGCGTCCTCGATACTCGCGGTAAATTGACGCACCTCTGACGGGAGCGGCCGATACGTGGTCTGTCCTCTGTTAAGTGCAGACACCTCGAAGCCACACTCCACAGCCCGCTTCACGCACGCCGAGGAGATCCTTCCAGTTCCTCCCACGAAAAGAACCGACAACGCCGCCATTGCCAGCACCTCCCCTTCTTAAAATGCCGAGCCTTTCTTAAAATCCCGAGATCGTCTCACTGACCGGACTCAACGCTTGTCGCCGCTTTTAAGTACGGAGCAGACACTTCGTCGCCGCAGTGCCAAAGGCACTCACAGTCGATCGAAACGGCCCGCTCGCCTAAGGCTACCGCAGGGCGGACTAAGTCAGTCCAGGAAACAAGCCAACAGGCGAGAGGACTCGGACCGCCTACCGCCTACAGAAAGGGCACGCCCAAGGACTCTACCTTCGAACACCGTACCTTCGGACCAACCAAATCTTTGAAGCACAAAAAGCAGATCCCGCGACCCTCCCGTTCGAGAAGCCATGGGAAGAGCTCCGCTGACGACACGGGCCTGGTATGCCCCCGAAACATCTGCGATGCCTAATGTCCTCACAGCTACTCGCTCCGTAGGAATCTCTTGCCAGTGAGCCCAAATGCCTTTTGCGACTCCTACTGCGGACTAACGCCGTCGAAAGACTACCTCGTCGGCACCGCGTCCAAAAGACAAGCCCTGTCGATCGACGCCGGTCGTTATCTTGCTGGCATAAATAAGCGTCTCTGAACCCACCAGGACTAAAGTTCAAAAAAACAACTCCCCGCATTCCCCTCTTCCACGCCTCGGCACAGACAACTGGCCTTTCCCCCTTGAGTTTGACGCCTGCTATAGGAGGAAAGAATGAGCCAGACACCAGCACCACCCCGAGTGAAGAGCCCACGACGAGACGCCGACGAGGTCGTTACCCGAGCCAGTTCCGTAAGGACGCGGCCTCGCTGGTGCCCGACCAGCGCCGCACCATCGCCGAGGTCGCTCGCGAGCTCGGCGTAAACGAGCAGACCGTTGCACCCAAGTGAGCATTAGCGATCTCACCCGGATGCACCCCTTGCGGGGTTCTGCAGCTCGCTTGCGCAAGCTTCGGTTCTCGCCTCACCTAAAGCGGCCAACACGAGGTTGGTCTTGCGCCGTCTCGTCCGGTGTTCGCTTGACCGATCATCGGACCCGCCGTCTGTACCACACGAAGGTGGCCCGGGGT
>OGCG01000467.1_pt1 | contig 25128 bp, 20 predicted proteins | sample 1570061 | NCBI WGS metagenome assembly OGCG01 (sample SAMN06268698, study PRJEB24515) | hot springs metagenome | isolation source: Joseph's Coat, Yellowstone National Park, Washington, USA | place: USA:Joseph's Coat, Yellowstone National Park, Washington, USA
ATTACTCTCCTCGACTAATAAACCTATATAGGTGCCCGTGGTGGAATTAGAAGTAATTAAAAGTAAGGAAAAGTTACACCACGGGTAAACACTTTATATACCGGAAACAAATATCGGATAATATTTAATATATTAGAACTAAAATTAAATTTTTATTAGCATAATACTGGTCTTAAGATAGATTTAAAAGCTATATTTTATAATTTAATCCATACGGTTAAAACTATAAAATTTGGTCTAAAATACCAAACTGTTAGGTGTATACAATCGTATAAAAGAATTTATAAATAGAGAGAACTTCATTCCCTTAGAAGTGATATGAATAGACTGTTAGGTCTAATCCTATCTACGTTATTTATAGCTTCAATTGTAATTGAGGCAAGTCCATTATTAACAACTATAATACCGCAAGCAGCAACACCTTTACCATCTGCTGGACAGATAGGTGCTATATTCATACCTAGCCTCCAGGGCCAGTCGATACAAGCAATTGCATTCGTAGTAAATGTTTCAAACGTTAACTTGACTAAGATAAACTCTAATGAATACGATGCGATAACTAACTTGATATTAGCAGTATCTAATAACATACAGATGTATTTTGAAGAAACTAATGCTCAGAATGGTCAAGCAATTATTTCTCCTCAAGAAGTAACGTTACCTCAGAATCTACAGAGTCCAGCCGGCACTAAATACACCTACTACGTTTATTACGATGCAGCATCCAAGATAGTGTTCTTCCTAGTAGGTGTAGGGTACACTGGATTGAAAGGAAATGTCTCTGTAAATACTACTGAGTACATACCCATAAACTACTTACAAGGTGTATTACCAAATGTTAGTCAAGCGTATGAATCCGATATATTCTATTACAACGCTAGTAAAAACAACGTAACTACGTTATCTTCAGCTAATATGGATGATATATGCACTATCCCATACAGTACTCTATATTATCCGTCGACCGGTACGACCGTAATTAATTCTCCAAATACTCCTGCTAATGAAATCCTAGGAAACTTATCAAGTTTGAATAATCTAGAAACTCTTGCACAGAATCATTATGGAGAGATTATTGCCTATGCTACTTTGTCAACCACTACTATAGGTGGAACTACATTAGGTCCCTCCACTACTAGCCAAGTAATAATATTCGGTCCACTCGTATTCGCTACCTCACCATCACAAGCTGGATTCATTAATCCAACTCAAGCTGACGGTTATCTAGGTCCCGCACTAACTAGTGTATCAACCGTAAAGCCCGTGATATGGGGTAGAGCTTTAATTAACTTCACTTTAGTCGACGGTTTACTAGGAACTAAGAAAGCTGGTCAGTTTACATTCCAGTTAAACTACTCAGTACCAGGCCCAGTGACATTAAGTTTTGCCAGCATGGCATTTATAGCGTCGATCGATAACTACCCCAGTACTTTCATGTTTAATGCGTATAACTTCTCTAACGGGTATAGGGAGTTCTTCGGTGTGATAACAACCAGTAGTACTATTACAATAGATGATATGCCAATTAATGCTTCTGGCGTCTTCTGGGTAAATAAAACATTGTACCACTTATACTTACTAACATTAACGCCAGTTAAGAACAATGGCACTATAGTAGAATATCTATCATACTTGTACTTCCAGACTGCAAAAGCTGGTAATACAACTGCAAATACTACTTATGTACAAGCAGCATATGGTAATGGTACACCTGTCCACAATAATTTCAAGATACCGGTATATGGTTTTTACATCCCCTATCCGAATAAGCTAACTCTGACCGGTACATTTAATGGTAAAACCTATACTGTAAATCTAGTAGAACCTACACAGCCAACTTTAAGCTATTACAGTGCTACAATCCAGTTATCTGCTACAGCTTATGAAGGACTTTGGGTAAGTGGTGTCAATAGTCCCTACTATCAAAGTGCAATATTATCCACTCCACCATCTAGTATAGCCATAGAAGGAACATCTCAGATATCTGCAGTAGGTCACTTCACATCAACTGCGGCATCCGTAAAGGCAACACTGTTTAGTAACGCCACCTTAACCTTCAATAACGTACCAGCTGGAAACTACAGTTTTAATGGCTTAATATTAACTCCTGCATATCCCATTATAAACGGAACCACTGCAATGGGATACATGGTATCTGTATACTATCAAGGATTCGCTAATGGTGAGTATCCATTATATATAATAGGAACTCAAGAGCCCTTCACAGTTAAAACGTTCAATAATCATTTGAACTTAGTTGGAATAGCTCAACCACCACTTCCCTCGTTGCCATATTTTGACTTATTGCTACAAGCTCCTAGCGTTCCCGCTGTGGAAACTGGTCAGTCTCCAATAACTCTCGAGTTCGAAGAACTACCGCAGTATGCATATGTCGCATTAGTAGATTTTGGATTATGGACTAATGAGACCAGCGTAGTAGTAACAGCATATAATACTCAGAACGGAACACTATCGGCTAACCATGGATATTTCTACGGTATAGTAATACCCCCAAGTATAAGTGTTACTCAAGCACCTCCATCTACTGACTTCATCTGCAGTAACTACGTCACAATGACTATATACGATCCTGATGCAATATTAGATCCAGGGTATGTAGGAGGAAACTTCACTTATGCTATACCGACTGGCGGTTTGAACTTTAACGGTCATAAGCATTCTGGCCCAGTGATATTCAATTCTAGCACTATATACAATGTAACGGGAGAATTCGGAAAGAATAGCAAGTCAATCTCGTTGAACATAAGTTATGTGCAAGAGCAACAGATAGCTCCGTTTGATCCAACAACAGTAAATGCGTCTGTTAATGGTGTTACTACTCCGTTATACAGTATTCCGAATTCAGAGAATGATGCTAAGGCATTATACTATCTACAATACTATGGTAGTAACAATCCGTTAGTAAACTACTACTTCCTACAGTCCAAGACTGTTAACAGTGGATATGGTAGCTATGCAGTTCCTATATATGGTATAGCCGGTCTTAACGTAACATCCATAATTGGTGGAAAGACAATGATGTACAATGTATTACCTGGTAATATGGCTACTGTAGGTTACATGGAACTATTACCACAAGCTGCTCCTCTGGGAACACCATTCCCAGGTGCTGCTGAACCCTATTACACAATCAATTTATATGTAAGGTATCAAGTAGACGGGTCTGTATTTAATGGTGTGACAGTTAATGGAACTTATGTGGGACAAGGCCCAGGTATATACTTAGTAGTGCCTAACGGATCCTTCATAGGTAGCGGCTTTAAGTTTGTGTACGAAACCACAGACTATGCAGTATACCACGACTTCCAGTACACTGGAATATACAAGGTAATAGCTACAATGCAAGTACCTCCAGTTAACTTAACATTCTACTTCAAGGGTAACGTTATACCACTATATGCTACCTCTGCGACTTTAGTATTGTACGAACCATACTATGGCTCTACATTACCAACATATTTAGCTCTAGGAGCAATTAATACCACTACTGGTACTGTAGTAAGTGCGGAGTGGGTATCACAGTTATATGAGCTAGTAAACGTATTCGCTACACAGCAACTACTAGGTGAGATGCTATCAATTAACGTAACCTATCATAACGGAAGTGTAGTAAGGATAGTCCCATCCTTCAGCAACTTGACAACACTGTTCGTATCCTTAGATGGACAAGAGCAGACGTACTGTAACGGTACCTTCTACTTCGAGATAAGCATTCCAGGTTTATTGAAGATATTGCACACAACGATCACTGCATTAAACGGTAGCAACTTGTCTATATCCTATCACGACTACATAACTGGTCAAACTAAGATAGCTACTGCAAAGATCCTAGCTCTAGTAGGTATTATGCCAATAGCTCAGGAGCCTGGACTAGTAGAGTTCTTCATGACAGCATATCCATTCTACCCAACTCCAACATTTGCTCCACCATGGTTCATAGCTGAGATGGTATATAAGGAGCCGTTCTTGTCATTCGCTGATAAACAGTATGCAAGTAGTGCTGTGACTTCAGAATTGTCTTTAGGAGTAACTAACTTGACAATTGTCACCAACAACACTGTAGGACCTAAGTACAAGGCCATGATATACTACAATGCCACTAGTGGACAGACTGTAGTAGTTAACGTATACGGACAGAAGACTATGATATCTGGTGACGTAATGCCGACGATACCTGAGACAGCTCCAGGTACTGCAATATTCAACGGTACATTACCGTTCACAATAGTACCTAATAGCACTGTTCCTGCACCAACAGTAAAGACTGCTAGCAACACTACCGTATACACTAACGGAAGCCTTGCAATAGTATTAGGTGGTAAACAATATGTACTAGGACCTGCTGGATACTTCCTATTACCTAGCGTACCATACAAGAACATATCAGTAGGATTCAATGCAGTAATATACTACACAGTATCTGACCCAGTAGAGAGCTATAGCGGAATGACCTATATGACTGCCTTGAACTTCACTCCGATAAGACTAGCACCATTCAACTATCCAAGTGGTATTATACCCGGTGCTAATAAGTTCACCTACTACTACAACGGATCATTGACCATAACGCCGACCGACCAAGTAATAAAGATATATGTAACTAGCGTATTACCATACCCGTTAGAGTTCTACATAGAAGCACTAGTGTATCCAGCTAGCGACTTTAATGCCACTACTGGAAAGATAATAAACCCAACAGAGATAGCCTATTACTCCTACTCACAAGTAGTAGCTAAGCCGTATCTATACTATACTGCCACTCCACCAGCTGTAAAGAGCTTACTAGTATACGTGCAATTAAACGGTATATCTTCATTACCTGCAGGTAAGTACGTGATAATATTATTCGCAGTACCTTATGCTGGCGGACCTACCATCTCTGAATATCCAGTATCGTTGTACTTTACTAACGTAAACATAACTACATGAAGTGGCGGGATTTTGAGTAAAAGTTAAAGTCCTTTTTTATTTATTTATTGAAATTTCCGAATTATGTATGGGTGGTGTAAAAGATGAGAAATCATATACTAATAACTGGTATGATGTTGGTTTTAGTAGCAGTATCGATGGCTACAGTTTTTAATGCAGCCTACACTAGTAATGGTATAACTTTCTATTCCCCATCTACTAACGGACAAGTCTATCATTATGGTCAGACGTTATACCTTAATGCATCTGCAGGTTCTCAATATGCTAATCAGCCAGTAACAATAACTATAACAACTCCGTCTGGTACTAATGTTGATATACCTTTAGCTCAAACTAATGCTCAAGGATTTGTAATCGAGACCTTGGGAACTTTTGGACAAGGACTGCTGTCAACGCCCGGCACGTATACAATAGCTGTCTCGGTAGAGGGTACAGGTCTTTTAGGAACTAAAACTGGAGTAATACAAGTTGTGTACGCTCCGGCTCAAGCCACTATTACAATAGAGGTACTAAACGGAGAAACTGGTGTTCCATTAAGTGGAGCTACGGTATATTTATATAACATAACAAATGGTGTTCATAAGCTGATTACAGAGGGAACTACTGGAGCTGCTGGTAGTGTAACTTTCTCAGTAATATCGTACAATATCACTCAGACATTCCAAGCAGTAGCTGTGTATAGCGGGTTCGTAAATAACTCAGTAACTTTCTCCATCGTGGGTAACCAGAGTGTTACGGAAGTTATAAAACTCAGTCCTGCTGTGCTTTCAATAATACCATTTATGGTAATGCAGAACGGAACAGTTGTTGACGCAAGTAATATTAATGCTCCTTTAACTAGTGTGGTTGTAACCCAAGGTATACCTGCGTCTATCATTGTTAAAGTAGAATTCGCTGGAATGCCAATTAGCAATGCTACTGTTCAGGCCTCTTCAGCATATCCTTCATTAGTAAAGGTGTTATCGGTATCTCCAATTACAAGTGGTCCCTATGCTGGTGACTATAACATAACTATAGAAGCCATGGTAGTTAACACTACTTCAGCACCCTATGAGGTTGTTTTAAGTATTAACGCGAGCTATATGTCCTTAACCCAATCCGTTTCAGTGTCGGTACAAGCCTACTACAACTCATTAGCTTACTTACAACATTACATCGAGCTAATTCAGACAGAGATCAATTTACTGAACACAGAGATCAAAACATTGAACACAAGTATAACCTCTCTAACTACTTCGTTATCCTCCTTAAACCAGAGCTTAACTACAGTGACAAAAGAGGTTAATACCTTGAACCAAGAGTTAACCACTGTTAATCAGACAGCAAGTGGATTAAGCGGGACTGTGAATAGCCTAAAGACATCACTTAATACATTTAGCACTGAGTTATCAAGCCTAAATACTACCGTATCTCAGTTGAAATCTCAAGTAAACGGAATTCTACCCTTAGTATACGGAGGAATAATTGCAGGTATACTTGGTTTAATAGTTGCAATAATAGCTATAGTCCTCGTCTATAGGAAGATAAGTTAAACTTTTTTTTAAAACTTATTTTACGCTTTTTTAATTTTTCTAAATTCTTCTTTTTTAGGGTTTTATGTTTTAACGTTGTTTTTCATTCTATCGGAGTAAAATTTATTACGACGTTATTCAATTATTTAATTGCGGCCGTCGTCTAGTCTGGATTAGGACGCCGGCCTCCCAAGCCGGTAATCCCGGGTTCAAATCCCGGCGGCCGCATATTAGGGGGATACCCCTAAGACCCCCCCCATTTCCATCACTTTCTTTCATTTTTAGATGCGATTCGACTATGTCAGTTAAGGAACCAACGTAACGCTCTTTTATCTCACAGTGCACGTTCTCTAGCTTAAAAGCATAATACAGTTCTTATAATCTTATTTAGAGATTTATTTTAACTATTGTTCCTAGCTCACACCATGTTTCTAGAGAAATGACGGATTTACCCATTCGTTTCCTTCATTTTGACTAGAATTAAAAAATTTTTAATAAAATGACGTTATCAACGTCTTATCTAGGTAGTTTTTACTTTAAATAACCAAATAGTTTCAATATTTTTTTAGCTCTTATCTATAATTTTTAAAACTAGAGTTTAAACTTCATGATATGGGACACTAATTTACAAGGATCAATACCTATTGTGAGGAAATATGAAACCATAAAGTTTGACCCCATTCTTATAAACAAATATATAGTGATATTGAGCTAAATATATCAGCGACCTCTGTTGTTGATCATAAAGGATTATCTTCCGTTGCCTAAACAGCTTGACGGAGAATTTTGGAACATAGAAAGGATAGAGCATATTAGAAAACTCGCCCTAACAGGGAAACCATATAAAATTTTTCCTGACTGGGGTAATTCACTCCGCATTTTAGATAGGGTTAGGTTTAAAAGTGAGAAATCTACGCTTCGAGAGAATCCGAGTTCTGACACCTCTACGGAAATAGCAGGAATATACATGTCAGCCCCCTTGTATTTGGGAGATATGTCTTATGGAGCGTTAAGCGGTAATCCTAATATAATAATAGCTAGGGCAGCTGATTATACTCAAACTTTAGCAGGTACTGGTGAAGGTGGGCTTCATCCTGAAGTCGCTAAGTATAAGAGGATATTCGTACAATGGGCTTCGGCAAGATTCGGAGTAGATTACGACGTTCTATCCCATGGGGCTGCTGTTGTAATAAAAATAGGCCAAGGAGCGAAGCCTGGGATAGGTGGGCACTTGCCCGGTAGTAAAGTTACCGAACCTATATCCATGACCAGAAGGATTCCAGTGGGTATTGACGCAATTTCTCCAGCTCCGCATCACGATATATATTCGATAGAAGATTTAGGACAGAGGATTGAAGCCCTTAAGGAAGCCACGGGTAAGCCGGTTTTCGTTAAAGTAGCGGCGACTAACTACATTCCCTATATAGTTTCAGGTGTTGCGAGGATGGGTGCTGACGGAGTAATAATAGATGGTCACGGTGCAGGTACAGGTGCTACACCCGTGGTAATAAGGGATAACGTAGGGATTCCAATAGAGTTAGCAGTGTCTATAAGCGACCGCGTACTTAGGGAGCAGGGTATGAGGGATAAGTTTACAATAATTGCTGCAGGTAGGGTAGCTGATGCGACTGATGCGGCAAAATTGATCGCTTTGGGAGCAGATGTTGTTAGTATAGGTACTGGTGCCTTAATAGCGATGGGCTGTGTAATGGTCCATAAGTGTCATATTGGTTCGTGCCCTTCAGCCTTGACTAATAAGATAGACGGGACTAGGGAACTCGATATGGAGTTCGGCTTTAAGACTCTGCATAATTATATTAGAGGCTTTACATTGGAGTTAGCTAACATACTCGAAAACCTAGGCCTTAACAGTCTGAAGGAATTAAAGAATAGGAGGGATTTATTAGTAGGTAAAGGGTTGTCCAGGGAGACGCTTGAAGTTTTAGGAATAGAAGGTGAAGAGGAGGAGTTACCGCCGAAATTAGGTGAGCTTTGGAGCAAGAGGAGGAAAGTGTATCTTCACGAGTTGATAAACAAAGGTGAGCCCGTGATAACAAGCATGGGGAGTACTGCACCGCCTGATGTAGAAAAACCCGCTAGGATCGTTGACTGGCTGAGGTCAGATGGTGCTCAGGTGACCAGACCCTCAATAGATCCCTATAGAGAAGATATTGACACTAGCTTCTATCTGGCCCAAGGGAGGTTCTACATGTCTTTACCTATGATATTTGACGTTACTGATGCTCAGTCTGAAGTGAGGGAAGCTTTGAGTTGGGCGGCTCTAGCTCTAAGCTCTGGAGTTTTCTCATTGGAGACGGACATCAGATACTCAGAAGTTTCTATAACCTCTGATGGTAAAGGAGCTATAACGTGGAGTCAGGATTATAAACCTTTCACTTACGTGTATTTGCCTTCCTCTTCGGAGGCTATAGAAGAGGTAATGGAGTTGAAGGGTGTTCTAGGATTTATATTCGACGAGGATATAGGTAATGAAGATCTAGAAATAGTAATATCACAAGTTGATACTAAGCTCAAAGAGATGGGAGTAAGGAAGAAGTTTGACTTGATAGCGAAGTCCAGTAGGATAAGGGACTCTGGAGACGTATTTAAGTTTGTGGCGTTGGGAGCTGATAGTGTTATAATGACTCATAAGGTATTGGACGTAGCGATAGGTGAAGGTTCTAGGTCGGGATTAAAGGATAAGGCCTTTAATTTGATAGCAGGGTTTAAGAAGGAGATAGCACTGTTAGCTGGTGCTGCAGGCATATATAGTGTACAGTCCTCCCTAACTGGAAATAGGGAATTGTTGAGGGCTGTTAACCTGAACTCTTACGTGTTGAAAAAACTGAGAGTTAAGGTGGCTGGTTCGTTATGATCCATCCATCGGGTTGTGGTGTTTTAGGCGTATTAAGGAAGAAAAACGCACCGAAGATTAAGGGCGAAGCGGTGGTAAGGGGAATAGAAAGAGTAAGATATAGGGGGAGTGATAGGGGCGCAGGCTTTGCAGTATTTGATAAGAGTTCTAATAATAAATATGTGGTTAAGGTGTTCTTTGAGAGGGATCCTTCCCAACTCGAATCCATATTCACGTCTCACGGAATTAAGGTAAAGTCCCGTGAGATCGAGTATATGGATGGGGACGTTTGTGATTGTAAATATGAGATAACGATTTCAGATTTGACTCAGTTGAGGAAGGCCTTTAGAAACATAAACGAGATAATGTGGAAACAAGGTAGGATGGGGAGGATATATAGTATAGGTTCGTCTTTAAAGGTTTATAAGGGGGTAGGATATCCCAGAGATGTAGCGATTACTTACAAGGTAGAAGAGTTAGAAGGAGACTTATGGTTAGCTCATACGAGACAACCTACGAACTCACCCGGTCATTATCCTTATTGGTCTCATCCCTTCTCGTCCTTTAACATAGCAATAGTTCACAATGGTGATGTAAGCTCGTTTGGTGCCAATTTAGAGTTCTTAATGGAGAGAGGATGGGAGGGAATGGTCGGTACTGATAGCGAGGTAATCGCTTTTCTCTTCGAGGAGCTGTTGAGCGAGGGGTTTTCTGTTGAAGAGGCTACGAGAATTTTAGTAAATCCCTCAAGGAGGTTTTCGGTGATAAACAAGGAGTTAGACTATTATTACCGTAACGCTAGGCTTGACGGTCCTTTCACTGCAGTAATAGGTTACGATTCCGGTGACGACCTTTATTTAATAGCCTTAGCGGATAGGTCTAAGTTCAGGCCTGCTATAATAGGTGAAGACGAGAGCTATTATTATGTTGCCAGTGAAGAAAACGAGATAAGGGAGATAAGTCCTAAGGCTAAGGTCTGGACTTTGAAGCCCGGCTCGTATTTCATTGCTTCTCTTAATAAAGGTGTAATAGAGTACGGGAGGGATGAAGAGGAGAGGAGTTCGTTCTCTCCTCCTCCTATATTTGTACCTGAGAAGTACGATATTGACGCTAAGAATGTTAACTATAATGAACTAAACAGATTGATCGCATCGGTGGTAAAGAATGAGGGCAAAAAAGAGGTAACTGTGGCTAATGTAATGGGTCACAGGTTTATAGGAATTAGCTTTAAGCGTTTGGGAATTAATGGAGTCAGGGTAAATTTATACGGAGTTGTAGGTAACTCTATGGCTAACTTAAACGAGAATAATGAGTTTTATGTTTATGGGAATGTAGCTGACGACTGTTGTGATACAATGCACGGAGGAAAGGTAGTTATATATGGTGATGCGAGGGACGTTTTGGCTCAAACTTTGCAGAACGGTAAAGTGTTTGTAAAGGGTAATGCTGGGAACAGAGTTGGAATCCAGATGCGTGAGTATAAGGACAGGAGACCTTACCTAGTGATCGGGGGTATGGTGGACGATTATCTCGGGGAGTATATGGCTGGCGGTGTAATAGTAGTTCTAGGGACTAACGTGAGGCGTGAGCCGGTAGGGAATTTCGTAGGAACTGGAATGGTTGGCGGTAGAATATACATAAGGGGTAAGGTTTCCCCGTCTAAAATAGGGTTACAACCACCTAAGTTCGAAGTAGTTAAGTTGTTAAAAGCGCTATTACTAGAAAACCTAATCAATGAGGAAGAGTTCGAGTCTTTACGAGAACGTGAATATATAGAGGTAATGGACTTGCTTAAGGGAAAAGCTAAAGAGTACGCTAAGAGGTTGTTCGAAGAGAAAGTAGGAATACCTGAGTTTGAGCATAGAGAGCTTAGTGAGGCGGAGTATAAAGAGTTGTTACCCGTTTTGCAAGAGTTCTCAAAGGATATGGGTTCTGATTATACTGAAATATTAAAGGAGAAGTTTACGGTAGTAAAAGCTAGGGGTAGTAAATGATTTTTAATTTAAATAGGGTAATTTATTAAAAAATCCTCTAAATGTTTTTATTCTACATGTTAATGTTTATATAACATCTTTACGTATTAGTATTACGAGTTGTATTTTACTAGAGTGAAAGTTGTAGGTAATTCGGAAACTGCAGAGAAAATTAAGGAGGGGTTAGATGCTTTGGGATATTACGTGTTAAACAGAGGGGAGAATCTGAAAGTAGTGGTAGGACCTATTTCAAGGGCTGTAAAATATGTTGATTCAAAACCTGTTATTTCAGTATCTGAAAACGGCGAATACGTAGTCCCCTTAACTAATATTGAAAGTGGTGTATCTTTTATCGCTTCAATTATATCAGATATCACAAACGGTACTTTAGTTCTGACATCTAAAACGTCTGAGATGGGTGTTTACAGTGTTCAGGAGTTTTCATGGATAAACGGGTTGTATTGGACTAGGAGAGGAATGTTAAGGGATGTGAATAGGAAGCTGATAGAGAGGGGTAGGGTTTATGTATACTCTTCCGGAATAGATGGGTTGATACTTCCCGAGGGATATGAGAAGGCTGACTTTCCTTGTGACGCCGATATATTGGTAGGGGAGAACAGTTGTAAGGGGCTCACCCTAAAACCATATAAAGTTATAGTAGGTTTGAAGTTTATTCAACCTATCCCAATTGAGGTGATCCTTTACAGTATCAAGTTAACGTTAAAGTCAATTTATCTGAACGAAAAGAGAATTGATGTAATAGTGACGGGAGTAAGAAACAGAATGATAGAGTCTCTAGCTAAGTTAATAGGTGCTGAAGTAGCTGTGATTGAAGGCGATACGTGTGAATCGTTGTTGTTAAATTACGGGGGTAAGGTTGTTTTAAAAGGTGTTAAGAGGGCTTTAGGTCTCGAAACTTGCTTAGGTGTATTGAAGTTATGAGAAAAGTGTATAATGAGATCCTTGATGAGTTTGTTTCCGTACCCGATAGGATTGAAAGAATTGTAAGCCTCGATCCCGCAACTACAGAAGCACTGTTTATGATGGGGTTAGGAGATAAAATAATAGCTACTGATGCTTTCAGTTACAGACCTGAGGAAGCTAGAAAAAAGCCTAAGATCGGTAGCTATACTCATGTTAATGAGAATTTTCTTGAGGAGAATAAGCCAGATATTATTTTTACGACTACTGGTGCCCAAAAGGAGCTTACTAAGAGATTAATCAATAAGGGATATACTGTTTATCCGTTAGGTGTGACTAACTCGGTGTTCAGGATAATCACTAACGTAGAAATAATCTCGTTAGCAACTGGGGCTAAAGAAAGAGGTAGAGAACTCGCAGGATATTTACTTGATACTCTTGTTAGATACAAAAAGAAGGATGTTCAGAATAGAGTGAATGTTTATGTAGAGTTTGATCTAGGCGGTGTTATAACCCCAGGCTATCCTACTCATGTAAGTGACGCGATTAGTTTAGTAGGCGGCAAGAACATATTCGATGATAAGGACGAGGCTTATTTTACCCCTTGTGATGACGAGGTCTTGTCGAGAGATCCAGATTTGATAATATATGAACCGAAAAGGCTTACGGATTATGAAAAGGAGAGATTTCAAAGAAGGATGAGAGAAAGAGGTTTAGAAGAGTTAGTTAAGAAGAAGAAAGTGGTCTTCACTGTTGGTGACTTTTTAGCTCATCAGGGGCCTAGTTTCATTATTGATGGTATTAAATTCCTTTACGAATCGGTTAATGGATTTAAATGACCGGAAATTAAAGTGGAACTCTTTCCTCTATTTTCTTTTCTTCCCTCTTTCTGGGGTCTGTAATATTTTATCGAGTTTAGTTCCTAATCTCCCACTAAACATTATCTTTATTAAACCTATCCCAGCAATTACTACTCCTATAGCCATTATAAATTCGGTTGCCGTACCCGCTATTGAAGAATAGCTATCGAAGTTTGTCAACTCATATGCAGGTATGACAGCGTAATGAAAAGACACGTATTGAGATACCTGCGTGGGGTTGTTTACTGCAATTATATAATTACCTGGAGAAACCCTAGCGGCTATAAAACCGTTACTGTTGTTTAAGGCTAGAGTTAGGTTACTATAATATACAAAAATATTCACGTTCGTGTTATTAGTTACTACGTATATGGTATTATTTTCAGAGTTACTTGTTATGTTGATAACTTTTTCGGTGGTTACAGGATTAATTTTCAGGTTTACAGTGTGGTTAACAAGTTCGGTATCTAACTTGTGGTAATAGGGTATATAAAAAGGCATCAACAAGTTACCTGCCAGACCTATAACAAAGATCAAAATACCTATTAATACAAATGATAAGTTTTTGTTCATAGGATATCTTGTCCTATACTCAAAATTTAAATTCTTATTTAATTAATGTAAACCTATGACCGGTGTTTACGAAATCTGTTGAGGTATTAGATACTACACTAAGAGATGGAGCACAAACTGCAAATATCTCCTTTACTTTAAACGATAAAATAAGAATAGCCCTCTTGTTAGACGAATTAGGCATAGATTATATAGAAGGGGGTTGGCCGGGTTCAAACCCTAAGGATGAGGAGTTCTTCAAGGAGATAAAGAAGTACAGTTTAACTAAAGCTAAGGTAGCGGCTTTCGGAAGTACGAGAAGAAAGGAATTCCCTGCGAAGGAAGATCCTAGCCTGAATGCCATAATCAAGTCTGATGTTGAAGTTGCTGTCCTTTTCGGAAAGTCCTGGACTCTCCACGTTACAGATGTACTAAAGATAGGTTTAAAGGAAAACCTGGACTTGGTGTACGATAGTATCAGTTACTTAAAATCTCACGGACTAAAGGTAATTTTCGACGCCGAGCACTTCTATCAAGGATATAAGGAAGATAAAGAGTACGCGTTGAGTGTGTTAAAGACCGCCGAAGATGCAGGAGCTGATGTACTTGTGTTAGCAGATACGAACGGAGGGAGTCTGCCTCACGAAGTTTATGCGATAACTGCCGACGTAGTTAAAAACGTGAAGACTAAAGTCGGCTTACACATGCATAATGACTCTGGTTGCGCAGTGGCTAACACCCTAATGGGTGTTCTTGCCGGGGCGAGACACGTTCAAGGTACTATAAACGGTATTGGGGAAAGGACTGGAAACGCCGATCTAATCCAAATAATTCCTAATCTGGCCTTAAAGATGGGTTTAGAGGTCTTGAGAGGAAAAGAAAGTTTGAAGAGGTTAAAAGAGGTATCACGTATAGTCTATGAGATTGCCGGATTGCATCCAAACCCGTATCAGCCTTACGTTGGTGATTTCGCCTTTACTCATAAGGCAGGAGTACATGCGGACGCAGTGATGAAAGTGAGCAGAGCTTATGAGCATATAGACCCCTCGTTAGTAGGAAACACCAGAAGGTTTGTAATATCTGAAGTCTCAGGCTCATCTAACTTGATAACTTATCTAGAGAACGTCGGAATAAAAGTGAATAAGAAAGATCCCAGATTGAGGTCTGCCTTAGCAAAGATAAAAGAACTTGAAAACAAGGGATATAGTTTTGATCTAGCTCCTGCATCGGCGATCCTAATAGCGCTAAAAGAGTTAGGGTTATACCAACCACTTATAAAAGTAGACTACTGGAAAGTCATTAACGAGAGGGAATTAGCAATAGCAGTTGTAAAAGTAAACGGACAATTAGAAGTAGCAGAGGGAGTAGGTCCCGTACATGCAGTAGATATAGCCATGAGAAAAGCATTGCAGAAAGTTTATCCTGAAATTGGTAAAGTTAAGCTGACGGATTATAGGGTTATACTCCCCGGAGAGATTAAAAATACAGAGAGTGTGGTAAGGGTCACCATCGAATTTACGGACAACGAGAAGACGTGGAGGACCGAGGGAGTATCTACCAGTGTGATCGAGGCTAGTGTAATGGCGTTAATTGAGGGGTTAGATTATTATTTGCAACTTAATAACAAGAAATTAAAAGTCCCTGAGGTTAATAATTAACATATGGTTCACAGCTGGGATCCAGGTGGAGCTACTGAAAGTAGAAGTAAGCTATACATTTATTTCCGTTTCTTAAGGATAGAACAGACCTTTTTCAGTTTACCTATGGCATATTTAGGTGCTTTTGTAGCAATAAAGAAAATTCCCCCATTTTCAATACTACTCCTGATCTTTCTGTCGTTATTTTTCCTCAGGACCGCTGGAATGACTAATGATAACTTAGCTGATCGTGATATAGATGCTAGAAATCCGAGAACTAGGACAAGGCCTCTAGTTACGGGGAAGATAACAGTCAAGGAAGCTAAAATATTAATTGTGTTCTCGCTCTTGGGGTTTTTCGTGTCTGCTTACTTTGTAAACATTTACGCCTTCCTGCTCTCCCCCCTTGTAGCCGTAGTGGTAATGACATACCCTTATATGAAGAGATATACGGCGTTCGCAAACTATCACTTAGCTACTATTCAAGGGTTAGCTATATTCAGCGGTGCAGTAGCTTCTCTAGGACTATACGTTCACTCCATTGTCTCACTCTTAGATGGGGTACCGTGGTTTTTTGTTCTATCTGCAATATTCTGGGCTGTAGGATTTGATTTATATAATCATATACCCGATGCGGAATTTGACAGAAGTATGGGTCTTCACAGTTTTGCTGTACTTTTAGGAAACAAGGCTCTGCCTTTTGCTGGTTTTAACCAGATATTGTCAGTAGTTTTGGCGTTTATTGGGGACGTTTTTTACGGCCTAGGATATATAGCCTATGTAGCTACTGTTTTACATGGACTAATAATGGCATATGCCTACTATCTCGCTGCTAGAGGGAATTTCGGGAAAGCTTTCTATTATAACATATACTCTTCGGTGGTTCTGGGATTGGGTATAATATTTGATGTAATGCTAATTTAATATCAGAATCGGTCAGGTTCATCATTATTCAGGCAGGGGTTGTTCATCACTGAAAAATAGAATGAAGTTTTACTAAAATAAAAATGATCAGTCTCGGGTTCCCATATCATTCAATCACTTGAGGGCGGGCGTCATCACGTGTATTTTTCCAATCCGCTACTGATACAATTCTTCCATCCGCTTTTTATTCCTTGCAGTATATAATTAACGTACTCGTGTGATGGCTCGAATTCTCCTTCTTCAGACGGAGACAAGTATGTATAAGCAAAGTAAACGTTGTTGTTTTCATCTTCAACTTTTACCACGTCTCGCATATACCTTATGAGGTGCTTTTCAGCTTTATCTAATGAGTTAAGCTCACTCTCTAACATGAGGTATATATAACCACATACTTTTCCTTTTTCTTCAGTCTTCAAATTTGCACAATAGCCCCATCTACAAGGTGTGTTAAATACTATCTTATAGCCTCGGAGTATTGCTGGTATCTTTTTGAAAATCTTTGTGACACCTCTTTGTTTCAGTATCTCTTCGTTGGTGTTTTCAGCATATGCAAAATAATTTAATATTACTGGCATTCCTGCATATTTGGAATAGTCGCCATCCTCTATAACTTCTCTTCCTTCTATAGTTTGATTGTAAACATAAATGTTCACGTTGTCTAGACTGTATCTTCTTTTATAATCAAAGTACACCTTTATTTTCTCCCTTACATACAAGTCATCAGGCCTTCCGTTAAAATCCTCGACTTGGTCGAGTATTCTGAGAGTTTCATCGGAGACCTCATAAACTTCTCCGTGGATTATTCCATCTCCTTTAACTACACCTGGGTAATTTCCGAGATCGTACATCTTAAAGCCTTCGGCAAACCCTAACCCCACAAACCTAGAGTTTCTTAAAAAATGATTTAGCTCAAAGCCGAATCTTAATGAACCATAAACGAACAAATACGGAATTCTACTCACCTCCAATGACGTATTCCGCCCAAAGTTGTAGTTCAGTCTCGTCCAGTTTTCTCCTCCTACTTCCCTCAATTATCTCAGCTTTTACTATTTTTACTTTTCTAGTAACTTCATTCACTTCTCCCCTAATTTCGATGTATTTAGGCTCTGTATCCACGTTATCGAGACCGCTCGCGTCTGAAATACTAGGAGGGACGAAGGTAATTATTATAATCTTCTTTTCTACACCTTTATCGTCAGTTTCTGTCAGTTCCTCTATCTGGTAATTAGGGTAAGAACGTAATTTCAGAATTTTATTAAGTTCAAGCTCTAACACGAGTATATTTCTTAACCCTTAGTTTTAAGTTCTCCATTCCTACTACTATCACTTCATCCCCCTCTGATATTGGTTCATCCGATATTGCTAGCCACCTTTCACCCTCAATTAAAATATAGCCTTCTTTTCCTGGTGAGATATCGTCTAATGCTTTACCTATCTTACCAGTATATGTATACAAGTTCCTTCCTCTTGTCTTCCAAACTACGTAAAAAATTCTATAAGATATGAAACCTACAATTGCTAGTGAGGGTATTGCGACGATTGGATCAGCGTACTGCCCCGTTAACACTAGGAGCAAGATCACAACGAGAATGAGAATTATGGGTATTGCAATATGGCTTACCATAATACTTAAATTAATAAGGGAAGTAATAAGTTTGTGAAACTTTTATCAATATTTTTGATAATTATTCTAATAGCACCTATAGCCTTAGCTTTAGAATTTCACTCTCAGTCTCAAATAGCTTACCCAGTTGGTATGTCATTTTTTCCTTTAACGTCGATATACTATACTGATGAAGTTGTAGGGGTTGTTAATATCACCTCGATGTATATAGGTAGTAGTTATTTCCCTAACGGACAATACTTCACAAACGGAAACGCGTCTTTGCAGCTAAACGCTATGGTAGATGGGTTGTATTGGGCACAAGACGTTGCTCTCTTTCATCAAGTTAATAATGGTACCTTTGACGTAACATTTGTCGTTAATGTATGGGACTTAAGCGGCCCCTTCACTACCAATATTAGCAGTGGGGTTGTATCTACTTATCAAGGACTAGGTGTTATCTGTTATCTAGGCCCTACTTTCAAGGTTAATACTCCCTTTTCCCTCACACTCTTTATGACGGTTAACTCAACTTATTTAGACTTCGGGTACGCTTTAGGGAATAACGTGTCGATATATTATCGTGTACCTATAGGGGGTATGTTTCAGATAGGGGGTTTGTCGATCAGGGGAGTTCCGAACGATCTGGAGCTAGTGTTTGGAGGTCCTGGTGGGGGGAGTGTAGTGCAGATGTACGTCCATGGCACAGAGGAACTATATTATAAGACAGATAATAAACTTGAAATAGTTCCTCAAGCGTTCTCCGTAGGTCTCGATACGGCAGAAAGTGTAATTGGTATAAACTCCTCATCAAATTTAACAGACATATGTGCTCCTTATACAGAACTAAGTTACGGTAAGGGTAATGTAAAAGTATTATGGCCCGTTAAACCGCAACTGGAAGTTGAAAATAATGGATCCAAAATTTTCGTAAAACTAAGTTATAATGGGAAACCTCTGGAGTGGCAAAAAATAGAGTTAGAAAAGTTCTCGTTCCCTTCAATTCTCACGACAGTTGGGACAAATATTACGAACTCAAGCGGGGTTGTAGAGTTTAACTATAACTCAAGTACTTATGTAATATATTTTGCAGGTAACTTTAGTTTAGCATCAACTTATTATGTTTCGGTTCCTTATATCTCTTCGCTTTCTTCAGTCTTAAAATCCACTTATGACGAGTTGATTAACTTCATAACTCATTATAATTTTAAGAAGACAATATCTTCATTTTTCGGTAATAAATCTGATATAGTTAAATATTCCGCACAAGTATCAATAAATTACATATTGTTGCTCTATATTCTAGCTTTTAGTATAGGAGTTGTTATATCAGCTATCCTACTAAAATTTAAGCACTGAATACATAATTTAGAGTATGAGTGCGTCATTAATAGGAGATATTATAGGAGTCATCTTCCTGCTAGTAATTGCTATTATACTTTTAACATTATCTCTTCGTGTTATTGCCGAATGGCAAAAAGCAGTGGTATTAAGGCTCGGCAGAGTATTAGGAGTCAAGGGACCAGGAGTAATATTTCTAATACCATTTGTTGATAAGCCCATAGTAATAGACTTAAGAATAGTTAACGTTGACGTACCTCCTCAGACAATAGTTACAAAAGATAACGTTACGGTTACAATAGACGCTGTAGTGTATTACAAGGTAATAGATCCCTTAAAAGCCGTAACCTCTGTAAGTAACTATCAAACCGCTGTCTTGAATATATCTCAGACCTCTTTAAGGGATATAATAGGACAGATGGAACTAGACGAGATTTTAAGTAAGAGGGAAGAAATAAACAAGAAGCTTCAAGCTATTCTCGATGAAGTAACAGAAGGATGGGGTATAAAAGTAACGAATGTGACTGTTAGGGACATAAGGTTATCTCAAGAACTATTATCGGCTATGGCTGAACAAGCTAAGGCTGAGAGGCTTAGAAGGGCTAAGATAATTCTGAGTGAAGGAGAGAGACAAGCGGCATCTATATTATCTGAAGCCTCGACATTTTATCAGAATAATTCCGTAGCTTTACAATTAAGGTTCTTAGAGATGCTTTCAGATATTTCCCAAAGAGGTAATATGGTAATTGTAGTTCCAGCAGGTCAAGAACTCTATTCAACTCTATCGGTGTTAAAGACAAAGCCAAATACTTAGTCAGGTGGACTAGAAGATTTCACGGTTCAAAGGTGGTCTTCTCATCATCCTTGTGATGATTTTTAATTTTTACAAATGGAAATTTAAGTATGGATGAAAGAGCGGAGGTCTTAAAAAGGTTAAAAGAAGCTGTAGATATTTTTACCAATAACGAAAGGTCTTATCTATTAATCCCCGAAATACGTACAAATTTCGGTTATGCTTTGAGAGGGGCTAAAACTACTGAAGATGTAGCTGCGATCCCTGGTAGGCTCACTGTAGCTTTTAATAGGGTTATATACTGTTTACCTCCGGCATTTGGTGCTTCTGATCACATTGCTAGGGTTATAATAACGGCTATGAAACATGAGGAAGAAAAAAGGAGTGCAATAAACTTGAAGTATTACGAAGAAATAGTGAGGAATTTACCACAAGATGATACCTATATTTTTGATAGAAAACAAGAGCCCGAAGAAAGTAGAAAAATGGAGCATCACACTATGAACTTCATGGTAGAAATGGCTTACAAGAAGTTCGGAAAAATCCCTCAGTATATCGTTGACTTAGGAGACTTAGGAAAGGAGCCCACAATATATGTTATTGATAAAGACCCAGTGATAGTGGCTGAGAAAAGCCTGAAGCTTTTGAACTTTCTCAGTCCTTAAAAAGGTCGTCCACGTTTTGTTTACATTTCTCCAAGATCTCGATAACTTGTTGCATTTTTTTCTCGTCTAGTTTTTTTCTGTGTTTGTATAGGATAAAACCTATTTCAAATAGTGAGTCCAAGATTTTCCTCTTCATAGGATTATCGTCTGCTAGTAATCCTTTTTCAGCTTTCATCTCCTCGAATTTTTTCCTTCCTTCTTCTGTTAAGATATATATCTTTTTTCCTTCTCTCTCTTCTACTTTAACTAAATTTTGTTTGATCAAAGTTCTCAGGACTGGATAAATAGAGCCAGGGCTTGGCTTATATATACCGTTTGTCTTCCCTTCTATGCTTTTTATAATTTCATAAACATACATGGGTTTTTCAGTGAGGGATGAAAGAACCATAAATCGTAATGCCCCTCTTTTCATACGCTCTATCGTTACTCTTTTCATACGCTATTACTTATTCCCTGATAAATTAAAAATAATTTTAGGCATACCCTAATTCTTAGTTTTCGTAAAAAAACTTTAAATCAAATTATCATGATTTATAAAATATGCAAAAAAGAGTCGTAATTGTAGGAGCCGGAAATGCTGGTTCTATAGTTGCAAACGAGTTGGCAAAAAAACTAGGGGATAAAGTTGAAATTACGGTAATAGAACCTTCAGATTATAGTCTTTATCAGCCCGGTATTGTGGACTTTGTAGTCGGTCACGAAAGGATTGAAAGCATAAAGAGAGAGGTTAGTAGTCTTCTAGATAAGAGAGTTAAAATAGTTAAAGACAAAGCTGCAAAAGTCTCCCCTGAAACTGGAAAGGTCGTTACTGAGAAGGGTAAGGAAATAGAGTTCGATTATTTAGTTCTTTCCCCTGGGGTTAAAAATAAGAAAGGTGCATTACCTAGTTGGCACAGCGAAGAGGATGCCTTAAAATTAAGGCAAATGATAGACTCCTTCTCGGGTAAAAAGATTGTTATCGGATACTACGGTATTATCAAATGTCCAGCCGCACCCTTTGAGTTGGCATTCTTACTCAAACAGAAGTTCCCCGAAGCAAAAATTACTTTTATTAATCCAGTAGCACAACCTCCAGAACTGCAAAAACCAATGGCTTCGAAGTTAGCCGAGAGGAGTAAAGAACTGGGAATAGAGATTATAAGGGGAGCAAAGATATCGACAGTGAATGTTTCAGATAAAGTAATTCAAACTGATGACGGACAAAAGATAAGCTACGATTTAGCCTTAATTGATACTCCTATATACGTAGCGGAGGAATTTAGTAACTTAGTAGACTCTACGGGCTTTATCCCCGTAGATAAGGAGACTCTTAAGGTGAATGGCTTTGATAATATTTATGCTGTAGGAGATGTGACGAACATTATGTTACCTCCTAAGACGGGAGCAATAGCCCATTACGGTGCAATCCACGTCGCTCAAAGCATATATAATGATATTATGGGTTTTGGTAAGATTAAGTTTGACGGTAGTGCGATGTGTGCAGTGTATGGAGGTTACGGTAATGGTTACTTTATCTATATGAACTATAATAAAAGCAGGGCTTTAGGTCCTTCTAGTATATTCCACTCAGCTAAGAGATCCTTTACAAGCTTGTACTGGTTATCGTTAAAGGGAACGATTGATCCTTTTCTTGAAATAGCAAGAAAATACTTCAGTGGTGGTCCTGAACTCATCAAGACTCGTTAGTGCCCGGTGTCATCACGCCAATAGTTTATAACATAAGAGGTAATAAATTAAGCTAAAATCAGACAAGGAGCGTTCTTCACTTCTCAGGTTCTTCCCACTTCATCATCAGTCTTTGCGGGTTTAGCTCATCGATCGCAAGGGGTGGAACATCCTCATCTGTGAAGTAATCATTTCATTTTTTACTTTTCAAGATCATTAAGTAAGTAATGATTTTAGATGAGATAATAAATGAGTTACGGTTCGCATTAAAAGGCAAAAAAATAACAAATTCGTGTATAGGTGTTGCCTTTACAGCAAGCCTACTTAGTGACGGAAGTCTTGGGATTTCTCACACAATACTAGACGGAGAAAATAGTATGAGTGGAGAAATAATGGGTAAAGAAGCTGAAGAAGTAGTAGAAAAACTGACTTCAAACCCGCTAGAGAGGTCGGTAGCATTATCGGTGTTAAACGCGATAAGTGTTTTACCGACCTTTGAAAGGGGCGATCCATTGGATGTTATGGAAGGAAATAAACTTTGCCTATTTGGCTACTCCCCTATGGTAGAAACCAATAAATTCTCCTCGATCATTATTTATGATTTTAGAAACCCCGAGACTCAGAACCTCGGCAAAGTAATAGTAAAACCGTATTCCTCACTGACTTCCGAGACATGTAATACTGCTGTTATATTTGCTTCTGCATTGGTAGCAGGTTATACGGAGAGTATACTTAAGAGGATATCAGCTGACCACCTGATTTTGAGCGGGATATCTTCAGTTTACGCGCCGTCTACCCTTAGAAACTACGGATTTGAGTATGTGAGCAAAGTAGAGACTGTTGATAAATTCAGAGCTTTTAGGACTGTGTGTGAAGGGGGTTCAGGAAGGCAATTAGCTAAATATATATATAAAATCTATACAAAGCTCTGAAAATTAGATTGTACTCTTTATTTCGTCAATACTTTTATAACACTTGTCCTTAAACTTAAACTCTAAATCCTGGCATCCGTTATCTTTAACGATTTCCACCCTTATGTCATCAGGCACTTTTTCTTTACTCTTTATTAGTTCGTTTGTCTTGAGATAGGCTATAGCTACTCTTGATAAAGCCCTTATATCAGTACCTAAAGTGTAGCTTATGTTCATAGCTTTCTTAGCATTTTCTAAGTACTTTTGGTCATCAGTTACAGCCCATAGTCTTGCAAAAAATATTGCAGCTTCAGAGTTAGCAATAGGTTCGTAAACCGGTAGTTTCACAAGGTCATTTTCTGCTTTACAATCTCTGAAACCCAAATTATCAGCTAAGTTATTCAATGTCCATTCAGCTACTTTAATAGCTAGGCTAAGGTAACTATCGTTAAAGGAGTTTTGATACAACGTTAGTAGTGCATTGCCTACCATAGCCTGGTCTATTAAAAGACCGGAGACCTCTTTTCTACTACTCCTTACAACGCTTCCGTCTTCCTTAATTCTTTCCATTAGCTTTTTAGAATACTCATCAGTCTCAATTCCCAAGATCACATTTAACGCTAGATTAGAGGTGTATTTTTCATCCAAATTCGGCTTCTTTCCAGATAATATAAAATCTGCAACTGGGTCTGCAGGTGTGACTAGTTTTAAGATTTTCTCGTATTCTTTATGTAGTCTAGAATAAAACTTAAGGAACTCAACACCTCTGAAGTCTATCGGATTACCATCAATAGCGTAATTGAGGATATCATAAAATTCTACCGGGTTAACATCCTCTACTCTTTGCGGTACTGTGGGTAATATTCCCACAATCTTGTCCCTATTTGAATAAATATCTCTTAGTCTATCCTCTACATAATCTACGTTTTCTGATTCTATTATTCCTAATAGTCTACCGTCAGGGCTTATTATTCCTATAGATGGTATTATGCCTCTACTATACCTTACTGTGTATTGTAAGTACTCTATGGAGTTTAATTTTATCAAATAAAACTTCTGTGCTATTTGTAATTTACTTATCTTTTCAAACAATTCGTCACATACATTACATTTGTCAGAAGTAAAGAATATAGCTAATAATTTTCCATAGAATTTTGCGTCAGCCAGTGTCTTTTCGGATATCATACATACCGTAATGCTTATTTCAGTTTAATAACTTACTCTCTCTAATGAGTAGACCACAAACTAAATGGAGCTGCGGGCTATGCGGGAATCCAATATATTGGGACGAATTATTCACCTTTTTATCAAATAAAGCAGTAGTACACTTCACGTGCCTAAAAGAGAAAGCGCTCAAAACAGCAAGAGTTAGCCAAGACACAATGAACATAGTTCTTGATTCGCTTCAAGACGAGTTAAACAAAATAGTAGTGTATAAACAGAGGATGTCAAAAGCTGGTGACAATGAAGAAGTTAAAAAGGCATTAGAACAAACTGAGAAAGATGCTGAGAAGAACGCTGCAATTCTCACCAGGCTCGTAGAGAAATTAAGCTCTATAACAAGTTAAATTTTTATTCTATGTTTCTTTTAAAAGATTCTAGGTAAGGTAATATTGACAGAAAAACGATATATTTAGATAATGAGTAAGTTTGTATATAAATGAAAGTCACGTTAGTTTCTTATACAGTTGATGGAGAGAGAACTATTGCAATTGCAGCAAAAATGAGTAGGTCAAGAAAAGGGTGGGAGTATCATGCACAAACGATGAGTGATGAAGAAATAGAGGAATGGATAAGGGATGCAATAGTTCACGGATATTGGTCTGTGCTTGAACACAGTGTATACACTTTCTCGCTTGAAGGTATTTCAAGAGTAGCGTCTCATCAACTTGTAAGGCACCGTATCGCTTCGTATACTCAAATGAGTCATCGCTTTGCAAAACCAGTCGACGAATATTATCAGCCTGT
>OGCG01000472.1_pt1 | contig 24921 bp, 20 predicted proteins | sample 1570061 | NCBI WGS metagenome assembly OGCG01 (sample SAMN06268698, study PRJEB24515) | hot springs metagenome | isolation source: Joseph's Coat, Yellowstone National Park, Washington, USA | place: USA:Joseph's Coat, Yellowstone National Park, Washington, USA
CTGAACGAGTCCCGAGGGCTGGCCGCGGGGCAGATCCACCTGGGTGACGTCGCCGGTGACCACCACCTTGGCGCCAAAGCCCATACGCGTCAGGAACATTTTCATCTGTTCGGGCGTCGTGTTCTGGGCTTCGTCCAGGATCACGAAGGCCTCGTTGAGGGTGCGCCCGCGCATGTAGGCCAGGGGTGCCACTTCGATGACCTGACGCTCCAGGAGCTTGCTGACCTTCTCGAAACCGAGCATCTCGTAGAGGGCGTCGTAGAGGGGACGCAGGTAGGGGTCGACCTTCTCGCTGAGGCTGCCGGGCAGAAAGCCCAGGCGCTCCCCGGCCTCCACCGCCGGGCGCACCAGCAACAGACGCTGTACCGACTCCTGACTCAGTGCTTCCACGGCAGCCGCCACGGCCAGATAGGTCTTGCCCGTGCCCGCCGGGCCGATGCCAAAGGTGAGGTCGTTGCGGCGGATGGCATCGAGATAGCGGCGCTGGCGCACGCCCCGACCGTGGACGACGCCCCTGCGCGTCTGCACGCCGGCACCGACGTCTCCAGCCTGGACTGCCTCGGCGTCGAGGCGCGCACCCTGGATACTGTGGTGTACCCACTGGGCGCTGAGACTGCGTCCTTGGCGCGCCTGTTGATAGAGTTGCAACAAGACCTGCTGGGCGGCCTGCACGGCTTCGGCGGGTCCACTGATGTGAAAGTGACTGCCTCGGGGAAGGACGATCACCCCCAACTGCGCCTCGATCTGCTTCAGATGGCTGTCCAGCTGCCCCGCCATCTCCGCCAACTGCGTCGAGGTGGCGAGGTCGGCGATGAACTCTGCCTGGGTCGTGGCGCCGCTACTGGGGGGCTCCGTTGCTGCCATCAGCCTGCCCGACGGACAGCCGCCGAGGGCTCCCATTCGCCCCGCAGACTGTTGGCCAGGGCAGCGGTTATCCGTATGGGCAGCATCTGGCCGCTGAGGTTGGCGGGTCCGGCAAAGTTGACGGAACGATTGCAGGAGGTCTTGCCCGTCCACTCGCACGGATCCCGGCGCGAGGGACCGGTGACGAGCACGTCCTGGACTGTGCCCACCAGGGCTTCGCTGTAGGCCCGGGCAAGGCCATGGATCCGCCCCTGCAATATCGCCAGCCGCTCGTCCTTGACGCCTTCGGGAACGCTGTCCTTGAGCTTCAGCGCCGGCGTATTGGGGCGCGGACTGTACTTGAAGGAAAAGGATTGATCGAAGCGCACCGCCTCGATGAGCTCCAGGGTCGCGGCAAAATCGGCATCCGTCTCACCCGGGAAGCCGACGATGAAATCCGAGGAGATGCGGATGTCACTGCGCGCCGCCCGCAACCGCGCAATCTTGTCCAGGTAACTGGCGACGCTGTGCTTGCGGTGCATGCGCCGCAGAATCCGATCGGAACCGCTCTGCACCGGCAGGTGCAGGTGGGCGGCAAGTATGGGGATGTCGCGATGGGCGGCGATGAGGCGATCGTCCAGGTTATTGGGATGGGAGGTGGTGTAGCGCAGACGCAGGAGATCGGGGATGCGCGCCAGACGCTCCAGCAGTTCGGCAAGGTCACCCTCGCCAATGAGGCCGGTGGCCCCGCGATAGGCATTGACGTTCTGCCCCAGCAGGGTAACCTCGCGCACCCCCTGATCCACCAGCTGGCGCACCTCGCGCAGGATATCGGGCATGGGCCGGCTGAACTCGCGCCCGCGGGTATGCGGCACCACACAGAACGTACAGAATTTGTCGCAGCCCTCTTGCACCGTGACGAAGGCCGTCGGACCCTCGCGCCCGGGACGCTGGGGCAGGCGATCGAATTTTTCGAGCTCGGGGAAGCGCAGATCCACCTGCGGCTGGCGCTGGGCACGGCAGGCATCGAGCATATCCGCCAAGCGATGCAGGGTCTGGGGACCGAAGACGATGTCGACGAAGGGCGCGCGCCGACGCAGGGATTCTCCCTCCTGACTGGCCACGCAGCCTCCCACGGCAATGATCACCTCGGGACGACTTTCCTTGAAGGGCCGCCAGAAACCCAGCTGGGTGTAGACCTTGTCCTCGGCCTTTTCGCGGATGGAACAGGTGTTGAGCACCAGTACGTCGGCGCGAGCGGGATCGTCGACCAGCTGTAGACCGTGACTCGCCGCCAGGAGCTCGCCAATGCGCTCCGAGTCGTACTCGTTCATCTGGCAACCGAAGGTCTTGATATATAAGTGCTGCAATGCTCGTCTCACGCCGCTACCCGAGGACAGATGATAGGGGGCGTGCCGATGCTTGACAAGGGCGGGCCCCGGTGTCCAGGCTCAGGTACCGCAGAAGGTCCGGTAGGGTCCCCAGTCCGTCGGCATGGGCTGACTGTAGCGAATACTGTCGGCACGGGCAGTGTAGGGATCCTCGAGGCGTGCGAGCAATGCCTGCAGGGGTCCGAGGTCCCCAGCGAACTGCGCCGCCGCCAACGCCTCCTCCACCAGATGGTTGCGCGGAATGTAGATGGGATTGCAGGCGTCCATGCGCGCTGCCACTCGTCGCCGATCTTCCCCCGTCGCATCGATGTGGCGCTGCCAGTCTTGCAGCCACGGATCCCAGGTGGCCGGTATGGGCTCCAGGCCCAAGTCGCGCTCGTCCGTCCCGCGCAGATGACTCGCCAGACGCCGAAAAGCCAAGGTGAAGTCCTCGGCTTCTTTCTGCAGGAGCTCCAGAAAGCGGTGAATCAGGGACACCGTGACCTCGTCCACACCCGCTGACGATGGGCGCAGACCGAGTTTGGCGGCAAAGATCCGCTGCCAATGCCGGGCAAAGACGTCCGGGAAGCGGTTGAGTTCCTCCGTGAGCAGGGCAATGGCATGCTCCTCGTCCGTATCGTCCACCAAGGGCACCAGACACTCGGCCAGCCGCACCAGATTCCACTGGGCGATGCGCGGCTGCTCGCCATAGGCATAGCGGCCACCGTGGTCGATGGAACTGAACACCGTAGCGGGGTCGTATCGGTCCATGAAGGCGCAGGGACCGTAATCAATGGTCTCTGCGGCAATACTCATATTGTCCGTATTCATCACACCGTGGATGAAGCCCACGGCCTGCCACCGGGCGATGAGTTCCGCCTGGCCCTCCAGTACCCGCCGCAGCAGGGCAAGATAGGGATTGGCCTCGGCGCGCAATTGCGGATAGTGGCGCTGGATGGTGTAGTCCGCCAGATCGCGGAGTTTCGCGAGGTCGTCCCGTACGGCCAGAAACTGGAAGGTACCGACCCGGATGTGGCTGCTCGCCACCCGACTGAGCACGGCGCCCGGTAGGGGGCGTTCCCTCTGTACAGCCTCGCCGGTGGCCACTACGGCCAAAGCCCGGGTGCTGGGGATGCCAAGGGCCGTCATGGCCTCGCCCATGAGGTATTCGCGCAGCATCGGCCCGAGCGCGGCCTTGCCATCGCCGCCGCGGGCAAAGGGGGTTGCTCCGGAACCCTTGAGGTGGAGATCCCACAATCGGCCGCTGGTATCGCGAATCTCCCCCAGGAGCAAGGCGCGACCGTCCCCCAACTGCGGATTGAAATGACCGAACTGGTGTCCGGCGTAGGCCAGGGCGATGGGTCGGGCCCCCGGTGGTAGCTGCCGGCCCGAGAGGAATTCGGCCAGGAGCGGCGTCGCGACATCACCAAGTCCCAGCTGCTCTGCCAGGGCTCGGTTGAACAGCACGAGGCGCGGCGCCGGCACGGGAGCGGGCTGCCAAGGCTGGTAGCAACCCGGCAGACGCTCGGCAAAACTGTGCTCAAAGGGGACGGGCCAGGGAAGATCGGCTACGGGCATGACAAAAAGACTCACGCAAACACAGGGCTCCTCAACCATGACAGAGATGAGGCCCGGCACACAAGGGGTTCGCGCTGCTGGGGCAGGATCCCGCCGCGGACCGCTGCAGTGGCCGCGTCCATCCTCGGCACAGCGCCATGCGTACCCAGTTCGCTGGACGAATACTGCCGCCCGAGCGGCAGTGCTATGCTAGCGCCATGAATGACCGTCTTCGGGCCAATCCACAGCGGCTGCACAGACGTGGCTGTGCGACCGCCTGCACCTGCCGCAGCCATCGAGCCCTGTGGCGTTGGATCCGTCCGCCCCGGATACCCGCGCAGGATCACCCATGAACGCGGCGCCGTCACCGACGCCGCTACGCCGCAGCCGTCGCATTGCCCTGGCTCTCCTGCTGGCGGCTACCTTGCTCTTTCTCTTCTCGGCCTGGCGTGGCATGCAGGGTCCCTTTGCCTGGACGGGGGCTTTTGCCGAGGCCGCCATGGTTGGCGGCCTGGCAGACTGGTTTGCCGTGGTCGCCCTGTTTCGCCATCCCTTGGGCTTGCCCATACCGCACACGGCGATCTTGCCCCGCCAGCGTGAGCGTCTCAGCCGTCGTCTAGCCACCTTCATCCGCAGTCAATTTCTGCAGACGGAGGCGCTGGTCCAGATGCTTGCGCGACAGAATCCGGCTGCGCGCCTGGCGCGCTGGTTACACAGCCCGCGTCATCGGCACCTCGTGGCCCAGCAACTGCTGTCCCTGCTCCAGCGCAGTCTGGACACGGGCAGTGTCGAGCCTTTTCGCAGCGCCCTGCGCGGGTCCATTGGTCGCCAGCTGCAGACCCTGGATCTCGGTCCCTGGCTCGGCAAGCTGATGCAGATGCTGACCGCCCGAGGTCGCCACCAGGAACTGCTGGACGAGGGCATCCATCAGCTGCAAGACTGGCTCTCCCGCGCGTCGGTACAGGAACAACTCGCCGAGCAGATCGAAACGCTGCTGGAGCGGGCCTATCCCACCCTGTTCTCGTGGCTGGGCAGCGTGGTCGACCCGAGCAGCCTGTCCCACAATCTATCCCGCAACCTGGTGCGCGCCCTGCACGAACTCCTGACGGAGATCAGTGTCGACCCGGAGCACCCCCGAAGATTGGCCTTTGATGCCTGGGTCGGGCGCACGGCAATGCGCCTCCAGCAGGATCCGGACTGGCAGGCGGACATCCAGCGTTGGCAAGAACGCATCCTGAGCGATCCGGCCGTGCTGAGCTATGTCGACGCCATCGTCGCGGATCTCTGGCATTGGCTGGGTGACGATCTCGCCTCACCCAATTCCCGGCTGCGGCGCGCCATCGTCGGCTTTCTCGGACAGGTCGCACACTGGCTGGATACGCAGAGCAGCCTATGCGCTGCACTGGATGCCTATCTCCTCGACAGCGCCCGTTCACTGGCACCCGCGGTTCAGGAAAACCTGCAGCAGCACATCATCGCCACCATCGACGCCTGGCCGACGGCGGATATGGTGCGGCTGCTGGAGGACGGAATCGGTAGCGACCTGCAGTACATCCGCATCAACGGCACGTTGGTGGGGGGGTGCGTTGGCGTGCTCATCCACGCTACGGCCGTATTGGTCATGGGGGGAATCCCATGACACCCCCACCGCATCGCGATGCTTGCCCCGAGGGGGCCGAAATAGGCGGTGGAAACTGGACGGATTCGGCCAGAATCCCCCTTGCACGTGAAGACAAGGGCTATCGCTACGCGGATCTGCGAGACAGCCCGGTCGGGAACGATTCCTGCAGGGTCGCCGCACAAGGCAGCCTATCGTCCCCGTAAAAAGGAGGTTCACATGAAACGTCTCATGCTCGCTCTGCTCGCTTCCGGTGCCCTGCTGTGGGGTATGGACGCCGTGGCCGCCACGGCGGCACAGGCGCAGCAGGCCATCAACAGCGCCAAGGCCGCCATGGCCAAGACCGAGGCCATCCACTACCAGTGGCTTGCCACGCCCAAGCTCCTGGAAGCGGCCGAGGCAGCGTACAAGGCCGGCAAGTACGACGAGGCCGTGGCCAAGGCCGAGCACGCGCAGAAGCTTGCGGAACTGGCCTACGAGCAGGGTGAGTCGCAGGCGAAGAAATACGGTGTCCGTCTCACCAAGGAGGGAGTCAGCCTCGAGTGAAGGGACGCGGGCGGGCCATCCCTGCCCGCTCCACCAGCACTCCGCGGCTAGCTAGCCAAGCGCTGGCCTGCTGGGTCTTTTCCTCCCTCTGGGCACTGAACTCCAGCTGGACCCGGGCAACCTGGGGAAGCGCACCGGGGGCAGGTGCCTCGGTGCCGTACAGGCGTCGCCACAGATGGCGGGCGAGACCATCGTTCCCGTCGTACACCCGACAGCCGGGTCCCACCCAATCCCGGAAGGCATCCTCCAACCAACAATAATGGGTGCAACCCAGAACCAGGCCCTTGGGTCGCAACTCCACGAAGTGCGGTAGCAGGCGCTCCCGCCAGTAGCTTTCGGCCTGAGCCCGCCAGTCGGTCGTCTGTGCCTCGACGATCTCCATCAGGCCGGGGCAGGCCACGGCACGCACCCGCTGCTGGGCCCCATCCATGCGCTGCAGCAGGGCGCGCAGCTTATCCCCCCGAACCGTCAGGGTCGTTGCCAGCAGCAGGATGGGCCCGCTCTCCACATCCAGGGCTTTTTTGATGGCCGGCTCGAGCCCCAGGATGGGCACCGGCGACTGCTCCCGCAGCGGTGCGGCAGCCGCGCTGGTGGCGGTGTTGCAGGCGAGCACCACGGCATCCACTCCGGCCGCCAGGAATCGCTCATAGGCTTCGGCCGTCCACCGGCGCACCACTTGGGGATCCTTGTCACCATAGGGGGCGTGGGCCACATCGCCAAAAAACCGGTATTCCGCCGAGGGTAGATAACGCAGGCAGGCGAGCAGTGTGCTCAGTCCACCCAGACCGGAATCGAAGACACCGATACGCACCGTCAGGACGCAGCACCCCCCACAGCACCGGGATCTGCGACCCCGGGGACCAAGCGCAGGGGCGATGGGAGTAAGACCGCCAGCGTCATCGTTCTAAGCGTCATCGTTTTAGGGGCGGCGGGGGTCGTCGTTGGCCAGCAGTGCCGCGCCGCGCATGCCCGCCAGGTCGTCGTTATTGCCGCGCTTGACCTCGACGGACCCGCGCAAGGCCGGGATCAGGTCCTGATCGAGACGGGCCAGAAAATCCTCGGCAAAACAGTCCCAGGCCGCACTGAGCCCGCCACCCACGCGCAGCAGCCCGATATCGGCCACCTTGAGGACGTGGGCCAGGGCCTGTCCCAGACACTGCCCAGCCAAGGCAAAGGCCGCGCGGGCCTCGGCATGCCCGTCACGCGCCATCTGAGCGATGACGGCGGGTTCCGGCGCGGTGCCCGTGGCCTCCACGTAACTGGCCTGCACGCCGCGCGCCGAGGCGTATTGCTCGAGGCAACCCTGATTACCGCAACCGCAGCGCCGTCCCCCCGGGACCACGATGAGGTGACCAATCTCCATGGCCGCCCCGTGCGCACCGCGCCAGGGCCGACAGTGATGCACCCAGCCGCCTCCCACACCCGTACCCAAACCCACGTAAAGGAGGTCTTGCAACTCCGGATGCACCTGCCGCTCTTCCCAGAACTCCCCGTAGGCCGCAGCGTTGGCGTCGTTCTCGGCAACGACCCGCAGACCAAGACGCTCCCCCAGTTCCCTTTGCAGCGCAAAATTCTCCAACTGGGGAATATTTGGAGATTTGAGCAGCACCCCGTCGTGATCGACGAAGCCCGGAAAGGCTAGCCCCACCCGCGCCACCTCGGGAAAATCCGGCAGGAGCTCGTGAATGCCCTCGCCAAGGGCCGTGAGCACGATTTCCCGGGCGGCCTCGGCATCGCTGGCCGCCGCGCAGCGCTGGCGCAGATCGACCTCGCGTCGCACACAACGCAGGCACTCCGCCCCACGGAAAACCCCGAAGCGCAGGTTGGTGCCGCCAACGTCGACGCCGATACACAGATTATCCGCCATGACCTTCCCCCCTCCCCGTCAACACGCAGGTCCACTCCTGACCCAGCGCCACTGGCCAGTGCAAATCCAGTATCAGCGCCTGCATGATACGCTCGAAACCGGCCTCGGACTGGGAAATGGTCCAGTGCGGGCGAGCCTGCCAGGTAACGGGTCGGTCGATCCGTAATTCCAGATGCCCACCCAGGACGTCGTCCTCCAGAACGATACGGCTTGCAGAAGCCCCCGCAGCCGGGCTGCCCAGACCGCCCTGCAAGATGTCATCCACCAGCAGCCGTCCGCCGGGGCCGTCGCAACTGGGCATGGCCAGATAGAGTCGGGTGGCGAAGCGCGTTTCCCCCGTGCCCGCGTCCTGCGGCGTGAGTCGATAATCCACCTGCAGGACCCCCCGGCGCAGTTGGTAGGCCTTGTGCACCAGGTGACTCGGAGCGGCACTGGCAACAAAACGCAGCCCCTTGTTCTCACCGTCCATGCGGTACTCCAGACGGACATCCCCCAGGCTGTCGATGAAACTCTGACAGGGGATATCGTCGAAAACGAGATCCTCGGCACCGATCTGGGTCTTGAAGCTCACCCGGTCGTGGGCGGAGACGATACCTCCGTGCTCCGGCGCCACCGTGCTCGCACCCTGGCGGATCTTCTCATAGTAGGCCTCGTCCCGCCGCGCCAGGGTATCGGCAAAGTTGTGGCGACGGCCGTAATGGTCCCACTCGACGATGCTGGCGAAGGGCTCCGGGGCAACGATGATCTGGGCTTCGGCATCGTGGCAGAGCCACTCTTCGCGACCATCCAGATCGATGTCGAGGGCCGTGAGGGTCGGTCGTTTCCGCACCCCATCCAAAGCCGACTCCAGGGTCAGCAGGGCGTGATAGACCGCCCGGCGCAGATGGGGCAGGTAGATGCCGCCAAACAGTCCATGCCAATAGGCATCGTTGGCCTGAGCCGCGTGTAGGGCAGCGCGCATGACCGGGCTTTGACGCCGCCTGGGCAGCGCGTGAAAACGCGCCGACAGCTGCAGCATCCGCTTGTGCATCCAGTTGCCTTCGGGATAGCGACTCAGGAAATTCTTCCAGATGCCGCCACGAATCAGGGCCTTGCGCGCACCCAGACGGCCGGCGTCGCGCTCCTGCGCAAGGAGGGCTTCATACTGGCGCGCTGTCGCCGCCGGCAGGGTCCAGGCGTTCATCTCGGAGTAGGACACCGTAGGCAGATAGACGATCCCCATGGGTCGTTGCTGCGCCAGAAAATCGCTGTAGTGCATGGGGACGATACCCTCGTGGGCAAGGGCACCCTGGATGAACTGCTCGAGCCAGCCGCGACCATAGACCCAGTCGTGGGTCTCGGGCCAGAGACCAAATTTTTCGATGTCATCGAAATAGATGGCCGCCTGCCCGGCACGCCCGCCGATCTCGGCCACGGCCTGACTCGCCTCGGAAAAAGGCAGCAGGTAGCGCAGGCGCTCGGCAATGGGAAATACGTCGATGGCCTGGCCGTTTTCTTCCGTGCGATAGAAGCCGCCCAGGGCCTCGGGCGCCACCCCGGCGCAGAGGAAGTGGTAATCGTCCACCATCACGTAGTGGATGCCGGCGTCCACCAGGGCCGGCACCACACTGGGGTCCCACACCCGCTCCGTCAGCCAGGCACCACGGGGGCGCACCCCAAAGGCCTGCTCCAGACGCTCGCTCATGGCCTCCACCTGTTCCACTCGGTCCACGTGGGGGATGGCCGCCAGCACCGGTTCCGTATCGCCGGCGCCCACCAGCTCCGTCTGGCCGCGCGCCACCATGTCCGCCAGCAGCGCCGTGGTGGCCGGGTGGTGCTCCAGCAGGTAGCCCAGCAACCAGCCGCTGATGTGCACGGCGAAGGGGAACTCCGGGTAGCGCGACAAGACCTCGAGAAAGGGGTGATAACAGCGCGCCACGGCATCGTCGATGACCTCGGGGAAGTTGCCGATGGGCTGGTGGGCATGTACTCCCAGGAGCAGGGGGGTCGCAGAGGGCATTCAGTCTCCTTGATGGTGGCTACGGCGCATGGTGCCTCCCGCTTCCGCCGGCGCTCCACCCTGGCTGATGGGCTGATCCAACTCCGCCGGCGCGGCGAGGGCAAGAAGGCGATACAGCTCGCGCAGATGCGCGCGATAGAGGCGATCGAAATCGCGCACGGACTCCGCGGGATTGTAATCCCCAAACCACCAGAACCAGTCCGAGCCCTCGCACAGGGCCAGTTGCTTGCGTACTCGGTTCTGCTGTTCCGGCGCAAGGGCCGGGAGGTGCTCGTCCACGGCCTCCTTCGCACTGCAGAGCAGATCCCAGGCGCGGTTTTTGGCAGGATCACCAATCCACGTAGAAAAATTGCCGTAGACCCAGCTCCCAGCGGCCAGTTGCGGCAGGACCGCGCAGGCCTCGGGATGATCGCGCACAAAATCGCGGAAGGTGCAGAGTTGCAGGTGGGGGTGATTGGCCAGGGCGCGGTAGAGTTCGGAGAGGAAGTAGTAGCCGTTGTAGGGGTAGTACTCCCAGGCATTCTCTCCGTCCAGGATGATGCTCACCACCGGGAAGGCCTGATTTTCCGTGGCCCGCCAGATGGCTTCCAGACGCTGAACGAAATCGGTGACGGCATCGTGGCCAAACCAGCTCTTGTAGTCGAAGCCGATGGCATCGGACAGGGCATCGTCGCGGAAGAATATCCACGGTCCCTCGCCACGCAGGCGGTAGGGACGGTAAAGATAGTCGTGACGCTCCCGGGCGGGCGCATCGCCGGCCTCGCTGCGACTTAGGCTGCGGGCGAGAATCCCCTCACCGGTGGCGGTCCATTGCAGACCCTTGCCAGCCAGAATCTCCACGAAGGGGGCAGAGATACCGCCCTCCGCCGGCCACAGGCCCTGGGGCGGCATCCCAAAATCCTGACAGTGACGTTCGAGAGCCGCGTCCACCTGCCAATGCACGCGCGCTTCACCACCGGGATAGGCTGGACAGTTGGGCAGCTGGGCATCGGGCTCACCATCCCGGGCAGCGGCAAAATCCAGCAGCAGAGGAGCAATGGGGTGCTCGTAGGGGGTCGTGGAGATCTCGATGCGGCCACTGGCTACCAGCGCCCGGTAGCGGGGCAACAGACCCGCGAGGAGATCGCCGATGCAGCGCAGCAGGTTCTGCCGATCTTCCCAGCTATAGCCCGAGCCCTTGGCCATGAGCTCCTGAATCAGGGGTGTCTGCCGCCGCACGGTCTCGCCGGTCCAGGCCAGGTGATACCAGACCACCAGGTCGGCCACATACTGCACCGACAGGTAATCCACCATTTCGCTGGCGTCCTGGCGAATGAACTGCCAAAGCTCATACAGGCGGCGAAAGCCCGGAAAGGGGTTGAGCATGTGCTCGGGATCCAGCCGAAAACACTGCTCCAGCAGGTAGTGGCGGACATCCGCCGCCAGGTTCTCGAGATCTTCGCTGGCCAGGACGCGAAGCAGTGGGTCACGGAAGCGGCCCTCGGCAAACTGCTCGACATAATCCTGCAACTGCTCCACCAGCACCGGGACGAAGTTGAAGACCGCCCGCGCCGCGGGGTTCTCCTCCAGGTGCGCCACCATATCGGTGTAGTCCTTGCAGGCGTGCAGATAGGTCCACGGGTACCGGTACTCGCCATGGCCATCCCGGTAGTCGGGCTGATGCATGTGCCAGCAGAGTATGACGTGCAAGGCCCGGGCCGGTGGCATGGCTTATCTCACGAAGTGCAGTTGTTGCCCCAGAGATTCCGGGGTAATGAGGGTGACGCCACCGGGAGTCCGATGAAAACGCCGGGCATCCTCCACCGGGTCCTCACCCACCACGAGCCCCGGTGGAATGATGGCGCCTTTCTCCACCACCACCTTGCGCAGCCGTGCGCCCTCCCCCATGCGCACGTTGGGCAGGATCACGGAATCCTCCACCAGGGTATTGCCATCGTTGACGCGCACGTTGGAAAAGAGCAGGGAGCGCCGGACGGTGGCACCACTGATGATGCAGCCTCCCGACACCAGACTGTCCAGGGCCACACCGCGTCTGCCCTCGTCGTCGAAGACGAACTTGGCGGGCGGCAACTGCTCCTGATAAGTCCAGATGGGCCAGCGGCTGTCGTAGAGGTCGAGATCGGGTGTGACGTGCACGAGATCGATGTTCGCCGCCCAGTAGGCATCGATGGTACCCACATCCCGCCAATAACAGCGCTGCGGGTTGCCACTGCCGGCGCTGGAAATGCAGCTGTGGCGAAAGCGGTGGGCAATCACCCGATAGCGCGGCACCATGTAGGGAATGAGGTCGTGACCAAAGTCGTGGCTGGATTGCGGATCGTCGGCATCGCGGATCAACTGCTCGTACAGGAAATCCGTATTGAAGACGTAGATGCCCATACTGGCCAGGGCGCGATCGGACTGCCCGGGAATGGGGACGGGTTCGGCAGGTTTCTCCGTGAAGGCCACCACCCGATCCTCATGATTGACGGACATCACCCCAAAACTGCGCGCCTCTTCGAGACCCACCTCGATACAGGCTACGGTCATATCCGCCTGGGTCTGCACGTGCTCGGCCAACATCTGCCCGTAATCCATGCGATAGATGTGATCGCCCGCCAGAATCACCACATAGCGGGGCCGGTGCGCGCGCAGGATGTCGATGTTCTGGAAGATGGCGTCGGCAGTACCTTTGTACCAGCCGGTGTTCATACGCTGCTGGGCGGGCAGAATCTCGATGAATTCACTGAATTCGCCGCGCAAGAAACCCCAGCCGAGCTGCAGGTGGCGGATGAGGCTGTGCGCCTTGTATTGGGTCAGGACACCCACCCGGCGGATGCCGGAGTTGATGCAGTTGGACAGACAGAAGTCGATGATACGGAACTTGCCGCCGAAAGGTACCGCCGGCTTGGCACGCCAGTCCGTGAGCGGTCCCAGACGACTGCCGCGCCCCCCGGCGAGGACCAGCGCCAGGGAATTCTTGGTCAGATTACTGACGAAACGCGGGGAGTTGGCGACACCGGTGATTCCATCCTCAGACATGGCAGCCCTCCTCCCATTGCGTCCCAATGCAAGCTTCCGAACACAGTATAGCCTGTGCTGCCCGTTCTCAGCGGCAATCCGCCGGCTTGGCCTGGCGAAACGCCTGAGCGCCCACGCTGACGTTAACCGAAGGACAGCGAGGCTGGCAAGGCCAGAATGAAGACGCCTGGGCGCCGCCGTGCTAGTCTCAACAGACTCCCGCAGCGGCGGGTCCGAAGACGAGGAACCGCATGAGCACGACCCCCAGCAGACCCGGCTTCTGGCATTTCACCCGCGAATTCTTGCGCGACCCCCGCGCCATCGGCGCCGTTTTTCCAAGCTCCCCCTACCTCGCCCGCAAGATGGCGGCCCTGGTTCCCGGGGGCGAAGGCCTGGTGCTGGAGCTCGGGCCCGGCCTTGGGCCCGTGACCCGCGCGCTCCTGGAACGCGGTATCGCGCCAGCGGACCTCGTTCTCGTGGAACGCTCCCCTCGCATGGTCGCCCACCTGCGCCAGCGCTTCCCGGGGGTCGAGGTCATCGAGGGCGACGCTGCGCGCCTTGGCGACTACCTCCACCAGCGCGGCCCTGCCCGCGCCATCGTTTCCAGCCTGCCGCTGCGCAGTATGCCAAGCTCCCTGGTGCAGCAGATTCTGGACCAGTTCCCCGCCATCGGCCGCGCCGGCACCGTGTTCATCCAGTTCACCTACCACTCCAAAAGCTCCTGTCAGGCGATAATCCCACAGGTGTTCGTGCACGATGGCCGCCACTTCATCTGGCGCAATCTACCGCCGGCACGGGTAGACCGCTTTTCCCTCAGGCATCCGGACGCCTGAGCAGGTCGGTCGGAGCCTCGGCCCAGCGCCGCAGCGGGTGTTGGTCCAGCTCCGGCTGCAGGGTGACGTGGGCGATACCAAAGTGCTCCGCCAAGAGCTCCTGCTCCCGACTGAGGATATCCGGCCAGAGCGCAAGCTCTCGCAACTGTAGGTGCGCCGACAGGGCCAGGCGGTCACTGGCGATGGCCCAGATGTGCAGATCGTGCACGGATTCCACCCCGGGCACCGCCGCCATGGCCTTACCCACCGCCTCCAACTGCACACCGCGTGGCGTCCCCTCCAGAAGCACGTGGATGGTCTCGCGCAGCAGCCGCAAACTGGAGAAGAGGATCAGTGCGCCGATGAAGAGCGACAGGATGGGGTCGATGGGATCCCAGCCGGTGCTGACGATGACCACACCGGCGACGATGGCAGCCAAGGAACCCAAAAGATCTCCGAGTACGTGCAACAGGGCCGCACGCTGGTTGAAGGAGTGCGCCTCCTTCATGAGCAGGAGGGCGATGGCAAGGTTCAGGAGAAAACCGAAGGCGGCAACGCCGATGACCACGGGTCCATCCACCGCCTCCGGATGCAGCAGACGGCGCACGGCCTCGACACCGATGGCCGAGACGATACCCAACATCAGCAGCACGTTGAAAACCGCCGCCAGCACCTCCACGCGCCCCAGACCAAAACTGTGGCGCGGCGATGGGGGACGCTGTCCCAGGCGCGCCGCCAGAGCCGCCAGGCCCAGCGCCACGCCATCGGTGAGCATGTGTCCGGCATCGCCGAGGAGCGCCATGGAGTCGGCACGCCAGCCAGCCACGGCCTCGATGAGTGCGTAGCTGAGAATGAGCAGAAGGCTCCAGAGCAAAGCGCGCCCACCGCCGGCCACACTGTGCCCATGGCGGTGCTGGTGATGGTCGTGCCCATGGGGGTGCCCGAGGCTACCGACGGGCTGCGCCGTCGCCGCTGTCATGGACGTGCTGGAATGGACCACGGATGCCCCCAGAACCCTACGGATTCTGCCTAATGTCGCCGCTCACGCACCGGCGCGCAAGAGCCGAGCACGGAAGCGGTCCACGATTGACCCTGTGGGAAAAAGTCTGGAATATCCGAGCCCATGCGATCGCGTCTCCACCCCCGCCGCCACGGACCCCGAGGGCTCTGGCCCTGGCTTGCCTTGCCCGCCTCCCTCACCGCCGCCCTGCGTCGCGCCTATGGCTCGGACCCGCACTGGCCGCGCGCGCAGCTGCTGGCCAGCGGTCGCAGTCGCCCCAGCCCTGCGGAGGCCAGATGGCTGGGCCTCGGTCGGCGGAGTGCCGTCTTCTGGCGGGAGGTCCTGCTGCACGGTCCCGATCCACGGCACCCCGCCATCCGCGCACGTACCTGCTTTGCGCTGAACGCCATTGGGCGGGGTCTGCGACCGCTGACGCGACACGGCAGCCGCCCCATCGGCAACACCCTCTTCCGTCACCGGCGCCTGCGCCGGGGGCCCTTGCACATCCACTGTACCCCGGCCTGGGGCCAGAACCGGCGTTGGTGGCGCCACTCCCTGTTGTGGCGCGGCAATACCCGGGTACTGGTCATAGAGCACTTCCTGCCGGATCTGCCCACCTGGCGTGGGCGGGGAAGGAACTGACGATGCTTGCCCACCCCGACAAACTGCGCGCCTACGCCGCCCTGATACGTATCGATCGCCCCATAGGCGTGCTCCTGCTGCTCTGGCCAACCTACTGGGCCCTGTGGCTCGCTGCCGGCGGCAATCCCCCCCTTGGACTTTTTCTGATTTTCACGATGGGTACCTGGCTCATGCGTGCCGCAGGCTGCGTGATCAACGATTTTTTCGATCGCGATTTTGACCGTCAGGTGGCCCGCACCTGCCAGCGTCCCCTTGCCGCTGGCCAGATCACCCGGCGTGAGGCCTTGGTGCTGTTCATCCTGCTCCTGCTTCTGGCCGCAGCACTCCTGCCCTTTCTCAATCGCCTCACCATCCTCCTGGCACTGCCGGCGGTAGCCATCAGCATCGCCTATCCCCTGTTCAAGCGTTTCACGCACCTGCCCCAGGCCTTCCTGGGTATCGCCTTTTCCTTCGGTATTCCCATGGCCTTCGCCGCGGTCCTGGATCGGGTACCGAGCCTTGCCTGGTGGCTCATGCTTGCCAACTTCTGTTGGGTCATGGCCTACGATACCGCCTACGCCATGTCCGACCGCCCGGACGACCTCAAGGCCGGTGTGCGCTCCACCGCCATTCTTTTCGGCCGCTTCGACTGGCTGGCCATCGCACTCTTCGATGCGGCGGCAATCGTCATCCTTGCCGCCATCGGCCTGCACCAAAACCTGCACTGGCCCTTCTGGGTCGGGCTCAGCGCAGCGGCCCTGCTCATGGCCTTTCAGCAGCGCTGGCTCGACGGCGATCGCGACGCCGCCCTGCGCGCCTTTCTCCACAACAACTGGGTCGGGCTGGTGATCTTCTGGGGCATCAGCGCCGGTCTCGCGCACTGAACGGAAGGGCCGTTCATGAACGGAAACTTATACACAGTCTCGTTTGCCTGGAAGTCTCCACCGTCGATCCTGCTGATCCGCCAAGGGAAATTTTTTACTATCGGTTTTTCAATGAGTTATCTCTGCCTATTTTTTAGGCATGGCAAGCAAGCTCAAGGATGACAATGACTTTCGCCCTTTGTCACGGCTCTGCACACAGACTTATCCACAGAATCTGTGGGCAAGTGTATGGCTGAAGATACAGGGAGATTCATCACGCAAACGGATTGCACGCTGGAGGTCGCCGTCTTTGCGCCGCTGCGGCAAACCTTCTCCTACCGCTGCAAGACACCGCCGCCGCCCACGGGCACGCGGGTACGCGTACCCTTTGGTCGCGGTCACCGCATCGGCATCGTCGTGGGCTACGGCCTCGAGCCCGCCGGGACGACTCTGAAGGCCATCGATGCCATCCTCGACGACGAACCCCTGCTGACTCCCGCCCTCCAAAGCCTTCTGCACTTTGGCGCCAGCTACTATCAGCACCCTCTGGGGGAGGTCTGGGCCACGGCACTGCCGGCATTGCTCTGCCGCGGGCGTCCGCTGACCAGCGGGGAAGCTCCCAGGTACGCCTGCAACGAGCCCAGCCCGGACGCCGCGACGCGCCTGGGGCCGCGCCAGACGGCTCTGCTGCAGCTACTACGGGAGGCGGGACCGCTGGGCCGACAGGAGCTCCCGGCAGCACTGCGCCCGGCCCTGCCGAGTTTGCTCGCCCGCGGCTGGCTGCGCGCGGAGGATGCGCCGGCACCGGTCCTCGACCTGCAGTCCTCACCCCATGCGCTCCACCCCGAACAGCGCGACGCCGTGACCGCGCTGCGCGCTGCCCGCGATTTTTCCGTCTTTCTGCTGGACGGGGTGACGGGCAGCGGTAAGACCGAGGTCTATCTGGAAACGGCCCGCTCCCATCTAGAAGCAGGTCAGCAAGTGCTTTTTTTGGTGCCGGAGATCGGTCTGACGCCGCAGCTTTTGGAACGCTGCCGCGCCCGGTTCGGCTCCGCGGTAGTGGCTAGCTACCACTCCGGCCAGAGTGAGGCGCAACGCCTGCGCGTCTGGCAGGGCGCGCGCAGCGGTCGGATCCGTCTCATCGTCGGCACCCGGTCCGCACTCTTCCTGCCGCTGGCCCGACCCGCCCTCATCGTCGTCGACGAAGAGCACGACCCCTCCTTCAAGCAGCAGAGCGGTTGGCTCTACTCGGCTCGGGATCTGGCCATCCGGCGCGCACAGCTGGAGTCCATACCCATCGTCCTCGGCTCTGCCACACCTTCACTGGAAAGCCTGCATAACGCTCACATCGGCAAGTATAGGCACCTGAGGCTGCGTCAACGCGCCACCGCCATGAACCTGCCCCCCATGACCATCCTGCCCATGCGGCGGCGCCTCCTGCAGGCTGGCCTATCCGTGGATCTGCTGCAGGCCTGTACCCAGACCCTGGAAGCCGGGCATCAGGTCCTGCTTTTTCTGAACCGGCGCGGCTACGCCCCGGCACTCCTGTGCCACGATTGCGGCAGCGCCCTGTTCTGCCCACGTTGCAGCGCCCCCATGACCTGGCATCGCCAAGCCGGCCGCCTGCGCTGCCACCACTGTGGGCATGAAGAGGGGCATCCCCATCAGTGTCCCCAGTGCGCCAGCGTCGACCTGCGCCCCGTGGGTGCCGGTACCGAGCAGCTGGAGGATTACCTGGGGCAACGCTTCCCGGGGGTCCCGGTGTTACGCATCGATCGCGACTGCATTACCCAGACTGGTCAGTTGGAGGCAGTGCTGGCCCAGGTCCATCACAGCGGCCCGGCCATCCTTATCGGCACCCAGATGCTCGCCAAGGGACACCATTTTCCCAGGGTGACTCTGGTGGGCATCGTCAACGTCGACCAGAGCCTTTTCAGTGCCGACTTTCGGGCCACCGAACGACTGGCCCAGACCGTCCTGCAAGTGGCAGGACGTGCCGGACGCGGCAGTGTGCCTGGTCGGGCCCTGCTCCAGAGCCACGTCCCCGAGCATCCGCTGCTGGCGCTCCTGCAGGCTGGCGATTACACCGCCATCGCCCAGCACCTGCTCGAAGAACGCCGCGTGGCCCGGCTGCCGCCCTTTCGTGCCTTGGCATTGTTACGTGCCGAAGCCCATCGCCTCGATCGCGTACAGAGCTTCTTGGCGGCCGCGGCTGAGCGGGCACCGTCCGGGCTCGAGATCAGCGGTCCCTTTCCGAGCCTCCTCGAACGCCGTGCCGGCTTTCATCGCGCCGAGCTCTGGCTCGAGGCAGCCCGTCGCAGCGAGCTCCAGCGCGCCCTGAAACACTGGCTGCCGCAGCTTGGCACCCGCCCCGAGAGTCGGCGTGTGCGTTGGGTCGTGGACGTCGATCCCCTCAACTTCTGACCTGCAGATCCCGAAGACCGCTCGCACTCCTTTGTCGACGGTGACCTTTTCGACTAATCTAGCGCGACAAGGACAAGGGCCAAAGGAGTCGTAATGGCAGCAAAACGGAGTCCCCGCGCGCAATCCACCGCAGTTGCCCGCAGCCTCCTCTACGTCGGTCCCCGCGCCATCATCGCCAGCTCCCTGGCCGAGCTGGAATCCGCGGGCTGGGGCATGTCCTTCGCCGCCCACATCGACGACGCCCCTGGCGCCCTGAGCAAAATCCGGCCAGCCGCCGCCCTCATCGGCTTCGATGAAAAGGATCTCCTCACCAGCGGTCAGAAGATCGAGTCCATCATCGCCCACCACCCCCACCTGCGCTGGATTGCGCTGCTGCCGCGCAAGGCCCTGGAAGACACCAGCATCCGCAAGCTCATCGGCAGTGCCTTTTACGACTATCACACGCAGCCCATCAACACCGCCCGGCTCCTGGTGATCCTGGGCCACGCTGCAGGGATGGCCGAGATTGCCGAGGACGCCCTGTATATAGCGCCACACGAACCCGGCGCCAGCAAGGAAGTGGAGATGGTGGGCGCAAGCCCGGTGATGCAGCAGATCTACCAGGACATACGCAAGGTCGCCTCCACCGATGCCCCGGTACTCATTACGGGCGAGAGCGGCACCGGCAAGGAACTGGCCGCCCAGGCCATTCATGAGCGCTCCAGCCGCAAGGACGGCCCCTTCGTTGCCGTCAACTGCGGCGCGCTGCCCGCCAATCTCATCCACTCCGAGCTTTTCGGCCACGAGAAGGGCTCCTTCACCGGTGCCCACGAGCGCAAGATCGGGCGCATCGAAAGCGCCTCGGGCGGTACCCTCTTCCTGGACGAGATCGGCGACCTTCCCCTGGACCTGCAGGTCAATCTGCTGCGTTTCCTGCAGGAGCAGACCATTCAGCGCGTGGGCGGGCGCGAAGACATCGCGGTGGACGTGCGCGTGCTGGCCGCTACCCACGTCGATCTCGAAAAAGCCATACAGCTGGGCAACTTCCGGCAAGACCTCTATTACCGCCTCAATGTCCTGCAGATCCGGATGCCGCCGCTGCGCGATCGCGAGGGCGACATACCCCTGCTCGCCCAGTACGTCTTCAACCGCTTTGCCGACGAGCGCGGCCAGCGCGTCAAGGGCTTCAGCGAAGATGCCCTGCAGATCATGGCCAACTACGACTGGCCCGGAAACATCCGCGAGCTCATCAACCGCGTGCGCCGCGCCATGGTCATGTGCGACAAGTTCCTCATCACCGCCGCCGACCTTGGCCTGGAACGGCGCCGCAATTCCCGCATTCGCGTTTCCCTCAACCAAGCGCGCGACCTGGCGGAGCGCGACGCCATCCGCTCGGCCCTGGCGGACAACCTGGGCAGCGTCACCCGCGCCGCCGAACAACTGCAGATCTCCCGGGTCTCGCTGTACCGATTGATGGAAAAGCACGGCATCACCCCGCCGACCCAGAAAAGCTGAACCATCCACCCCGCCTGTACAAGTGCAAGTTCTCTTCCATATAAGCACTTAGCGGCGAGAGGCGGCAGTTGTATCGCATGCTTTACAAACACCGACTGCCGCTTGCTATCCGATGGATTCCCAAAGGAAAACCATCGCTTTGCGGAGCCTGAGCGCACGCCGCGCCACGGCGACGTCTCAAAAATGAAACCCCCACGGCGTCCCCGCACCCGGGAGACGAGGCTCTACACCAGAATTTTCAGCACCTTATCCCTTTGGCACGGCGCTTGCTAAGGTAGTGGCGAACCATCTTGAGGACTTCGCCATGCTGCTCCAGATGCACCGTTCCAGAAGCCGACTGTGGATGCTCCTAGCCGCCGCCAGTACCGCCTGTTGGAGCATCGCCAGCGTCGCCGCCCCGGCACTCCCGGGAATCCAGGCCGAAGCGCTCAACAACCAGCACCTGGCCCAAGTCAACGGTAAAGGGATCCCCGTGAACCTCCCCAAACTCATCCACCAAAACGGCAACGGTGTCGTGCTCTGGGATGAGCTTCAAGGTAAGGGGGGTAACAGCATCAGTATGCAAAGTGGCGGCGCCAACCTGCAAAGTGCCTCCATGCGCGTCGGTCAATAGGGTTTCCGCACACATCCGGGAGAACGATTCATGTCCAGCCAACGCTTCATCGGAATCGCCATCGCCCTGCTGTCCGGGTCGGTGAGCCCCATGCTCTACGCTGCTCCAGCGGTACTGGGCAATTCCCTGAGCTCCATCATCTCCGACAACGCCATGAGCAACGTGCGCGGCGCAACCATGGCCAATCTGGCTGCGGGCAACGATAACCTGCAAGCCAACGTCGCCAGCATCATCATGAGCCCCAATGGCCAGGGTGTGAACGCACCGGATGCCGTCGTGCAGAAGAACCAAGTCAAGTCTGGCAGCCCGTCCGTGACCAGCCAGAGCACGCAGATCACCGGCAACGCCCTCAACAATGCGACGGGCATCCTCGCCATCAATCAGGCTGCAGGTTCCGCCAACCGCGAGAGCAATCAGCTCGGCATCGTCCTCGGCGCGGCACAGCCTGTGACCAACGCGGTGCTAGCCACCAGCCTGCCCAGCATCTCGGGCAGCACCCTGAACAAGACCACAAAGGAAGAAGTCACCAGCGTTGCGGTCGCAGCGACCGCTTTCAAAGGCGCCGGAGGCATTGCCCAGGTGAACCAGGTATCGGGTTCAGGCAATGCCTCGGCAAACAGTTTCGCTCTCGGGGTCGCGCCCGGAGCGTTGCAGTAGCAAGCAGTGAAGTAGTTGAACCGTCAGTCCATACCTCACCATAGGAGAGTACCATGAACAGCATCCGTAAGTTAAGCCCCATCGCCATCGCCGTCGCCGCCCTCGTGGCCGCCCCGTTGGCTTTCGCCGGCGCCAGTGTCAGCAACGGTCAGACCAGCGCTATGAACTACCAAGGCTCCATGTTCAACGCCACCGGCAATGCCGTCCTCAAGGACCATGCGGGTCAGAACGCTAGCGGCAACATCGGCTTCAACATCGCCACCGGCTCGCAGAATCAGCAGGCCAATGCCGGTGCCCTGTCCTCCAACACCAACATCGACGACGCAGCTGCTTCCAATGCCAACGTCACTGCCGGTCAGGCTGAGATTCTGGATCATGCCTGGCAGGTGATGAACGGCGCCAATGCCGTCGATTTCATCGGCAACGCCCTGCGCGGTGCCAGCGGCAATATTGGCGTCAACATGGCCTCTGGTATCTTCAACCAGCAGGGCAACAACATGGCGGCTTCCTACGCTCAGTACTCCGATTACGCCAACGCCAGCATCGGTGCCACACAGATTTCGGCGTTCAACACGAACTACGCCAATGGGAACTATGGCAAGGCCGTTGGTAGCAGCAATGAGACCGGTCTGTACGGTAACGTTCTGCGCAGCGCTAGCGGTAACGTCGGCGTCAACGAGGCGGCGGGCATCAGCAACCAGCAGAGCAACAGCCTGGCCATTGCCACTGCGGCCAATAACGACAGCGAGGGCTATCCCATCGGCGCCACGGCCAATGTGAGCGCGACCCAGACCATGGCTCTGGATGGTACCACCCAGGGCAGCAATGGGTACTACTGGTGGGATTGGTCCTACGTCAACAACGCGGCTGGCTTGGGCAGCCACGCGCTGGAAGGTGCTTCCGGTAATATCGGCGCCAACATGGCCTCCGGCAACAGCAACCAGCAGAGCAACAACACCGCTCTGAGCGCCACCAGCAACGCCAACAACAGCACCACGGACTATGCCGACGCGACGGCCGGTGCCAACCAGCTGGCTGCTGGCAACGGCACCATGGACACTGGCGTGCAGGATAGCGCGACCGTCAATGGCAACGCCGCCCAGAATGCCTCTGGCAACATCGCCATCAACGTGGTAGCCGGTGCGCAGAACCAGCAGGAGAACGGTCTGGCCATGGCCTCCATCGCCTCGCCTAAGGCCATGGGCAACGCCTCGGCTCCTGTCCAGCAGGTGGCTTACTACAATGGCGGTGAGACCGTCGGCTCCATGTACAACAGCAACGTCAGCGGTAACGCCCTCGCCGGCGCTTCTGGCAACATCGGCCTGAACGTGGCTACCGGCAACGGCAACCAGCAGGTCAACACCCTGGCCATCGCCAGCGCGACCAAGTAATCCACTTGGTCTCTGCCACCCCCGCGGGGGTGGCAGTTTTCGGTTTTGATCGACGGGAGCCTGCCATGGTATTACGGTCTACCATTTCTCAGATCTTGGGCGCCGGCAGCATTGCGGCGGCTTTGATGCTGCAGAGTTCCCCCCTATTCGCAGCACCCTTCGGCAACGTCATCCCCGGCGCCGGCGTGCTGAACATCCCCGTACGCAGCGTGGTGGGGATGCACTTCATCCACGTGGTGCGCCAGCACACGGATTTTTCCTGTGGCGCCGCATCCCTTGCTACCATCCTCAAGTACGGCTTTGGCCAGGATGTGACGGAAGAGTCGGTGATGAAAGGACTCTTCACCGTGAGCAATCCGGAAGAGGTCAAGAAGGTCGGTTTTTCCCTCCTGGATCTCAAGCGTTACGTGGAAAAGATCGGCCTCAAAGGCGAGGGCTATGTGGTGCCGCCCGCAGAACTGGAAAACATTCACATCCCCGTCATCGTCTTGCTGGATCTCGGGGGCTATAAACATTTTGTGGTACTGGAAAAAACCGGCCCGGAGCACGTCTACCTGGCCGATCCCGCCCTGGGCAATCGGGTCATGCCCAAGGCGCAGTTCTTGAAGGATTGGAACAAGATCGTCTTTGCCGTATTTGGAAAGGGCTTTGAGCCCAACTCCGTGTTGTTGACCCCGGTAGAAGCACCCAGTGCCATGCGCCTTTTGCATGGTCAATTACCCAAAGTTCCGCTACAACCCGCTCATTTTGGTTACGATGTCGCCAAATACTTTTGATATATCGAGGAAGCCATCATGCACACCTTAAGCTGGAAATCGTCTCTCGTTGTGACTGGTCTGTGTTTGCTTCCCACTGGCGCCGCCTTGGCTCAGACTCTGGTACCCGAAAGCCCCATCGCCGGTCCTACTGTCCCAGATCCAGTGCTCGCCAAAGTCGTCGGTAAGGGCGTCATTGGCGGCAAGATCGTGTATTTTGGGGTGGAGATGCAGACCAACTGGACCAGTACCGCTGGCAAAACACCCATGAGCATGAGCAGCAACCTCAATGTTGCCCTCAACAGCAATGGCACAACCTTCATGCCCACCATAACCTACAGCACCCAAGGCACCATGCCGGGGCAGGTGGCCAATCCGGCCAGCCACGTGGATGGCTCCGGTCTGCAGAACATTCAGGGTGTAACCCAGGCCATTCAGATCGGTGGCAACGACAATTCCGTCCAGAACGGCATGAGTCTCAACGTGATCAAGGGCGCGCCCTCCACCAACGCGACCCCGGCTGGAGAAAACGTCATGAGCAATTATGGCACGACCCAAACGGGCAATGTCACCGTGACGGTCACACCCGGACAGCTCTCCATGCTCGTGGACAATGGTGCCAACACCATCCAGCAGGGTATTGGCAGTAACGGTATTTTCCAGATGGCTCAGATACAGAGCAACCTCAATGCCATCCAGAATAGCATGAAGCTCACCTTGGGTGTGGACCCAGCCAAAACCCCGAGCGTCAATATCGCCCAGTTGGCGCCGGTGCTCATGCCGCAGATACCGCAACCCTGATGACAAGGTAATCGCGGATACCGCGTCATCCCAGGTGTCGTCTGAAAGCCCCCCGTGGGGCTTTCACTGCATGGGAGAAGCGTTACATCATAATATAAGGAATTACTATCATGAATAACGAGACTTCTACACGACTGGGAGAGGGAGCGCACGCCTGGACAGCAGAACCGGCCGGTTCCAGGTCTCTTGCGATGGATAGCGATCGGAGGGCCCCCGGTGGCACTCAGATCCATGAACGCAAGCCACCCCTATACATACCCGTGACGATCAAGTTCGTGCTTGCCCAGATTGGTGCAGTGCTCTGGGTGCTGTTCAGTTTCTGGATCGCCCTACCCTGGATAGACAATCTGGATAACGTCATCGGGCCGGTCCTGACCATCCTCATCATTCTGGGGGTGGCCATTCTGCCGGGCTACATATCGGGCTTCGTGTTTTTCAGCACTCTCCTGGATCGAAGGCCGGTGCTGGCTGAAATCGCCCACTACCCTCCGGTCAGCATACTCATTGCCGCCTACAACGAGGAACACACCATTACCGACACCCTGCGCTCGGTGCTGTCCCAGTCCTACCAAGGCGACCTGGAAGTCATCGTCATCGACGATGGCTCCCAGGATCAGACAGCGGCGCAAGTAGAGGCCGTGGTGGATCCACGCCTGCGGCTGGTGCGCCAACCCGTCAATGGCGGCAAGG
>OGCG01000474.1_pt1 | contig 24866 bp, 26 predicted proteins | sample 1570061 | NCBI WGS metagenome assembly OGCG01 (sample SAMN06268698, study PRJEB24515) | hot springs metagenome | isolation source: Joseph's Coat, Yellowstone National Park, Washington, USA | place: USA:Joseph's Coat, Yellowstone National Park, Washington, USA
AAAAATAGGCAATATTGATGAAAAAATTAGCGAGCTACAAAATTTGATGAAATATGTAGAAAAAAACAAATAATACTTTAGCATTGTAATAGTCTAACAATTTAGCTTACAAGCGTGTCAGTCCAATTATAAATTATTTAATGAATCAAATGATCAATTTAGTTTTTCTAGATTAATCAAAACTATTTCCGATGAGGAAAAAATCCTAAAAGGGGGACCCCAAGTGCCAGCACCACTACTAATGATTAAATGCGAACCATTAATATTAAAATAGCCAAAATCTCTATTGTGATAATAAGCTTTTGTCAATAAAGTAAAGGGGAACATTTGACCAGCGTGTGTATGTCCACATAAAGCTAAATCAAATATAGAATAATCATCTATGAGCGGTCTATGTTTTACAAATATCTTAAAATCATTTTTATTACATTTACTCAAAATTTCTCTATCTTTTACACTTGTTATTGTAGTGTCATCTATACCAGCTATATTTAAAAATTCGTTTACTTTTACACAATCGTTTCGCAAAACCCTAAAGCCAACATTTTCAAGGTGTGTTTGACACTTATCTATGCCTCTGTAAAATTCGTGATTACCTAGTACAGCATACTTACCATAAATAGGATTTATATTTTTTAAAGGTTTTATGTAGTTTTCCATACCGTCAATGGATGAGTCAATCATATCACCGCCTGCGATGACCAAATCGGGATTTAGGTCATTAATTGTTTTTGAAATTTTATCCACATAATTTTTGTTTATCATAAGATCAGCATGCAAATCTGAAAAAAATACAAGACGCATATTTTTTTGAATTTTTTTAGATTGTATTGTTATAGTCCTTATCTGTAGTTTTTGCGCATTAATATAGCCAACTCCTATGAAAGTAAGGCTAATTAAGCTTGCAATTGTGAAGTTTATTTGTTTGTCAAAAAATGGTTTATAAACAACCCCAAATAACAATAATAAAGTCACGGAAAAAGTTACAAATAGGATTAAAAAACCCATCCAGTAAAAGCTTAAATGAGCAAGAAAACTCGCAATGGTTGGTTTTGACTCTTCAATCTTTCTGATTATAAACAAAGAAAAAACCATGTATGTCAAAATTAAAAAGACCAAAACATCAATATAAGGATTTTTAACTATTGAGGTAAAAAGCCAAAAAAAGTATATATGAAATAAACTGTAAACGATTAAAAAAACTACAAAAAAATAACTCAATTTTTAAATTCGCACATTTATATTGTGTTGCAACAAGTATTTTTTTGCTTCTATAATCGATATTTCGCCAAAATGAAAAATTGATGCAGCAAGCGCAGCATCTGCTCCAACTTCAAAAACTTCTTTAATATGTTCTACGCTGCCCGCACCACCTGAGGCTATAACAGGAATTGATGAGTTTTTGCATACAAGTTTTGTTAACTCTAAATCGTAGCCTTCTTTTGTGCCGTCTTTATCCATGCTTGTAAGCAAGATTTCGCCTGCTCCTCTTTCTTGAACTTCATTTAGCCAATCGATAACTTTTATACCCGTAGCTTTTCTTCCGCCATCAATAAAAACAAAAAAATCGTTATCTATTTTTTTTGCATCAATTGCGACCACAATACACTGGCTACCAAAAATTTTAACAGCTTCATTTAAAAACTCTGGGTTTCTAACAGCAGCTGAGTTAATCGAAACTTTATCAGCACCCGCTTTGAGAAGATTTCTTATGTCGTCAATACTTCTTATACCACCACCTACTGTTAGAGGCATAAATATATTTTGGGCACAAGATGCCACCACATCTATCATAATGGAGCGTTTTTCATAACTTGCCGTAATATCTAAAAACACGAGCTCATCAGCTAGCTTACTATCGTATATGATTGCTTGTTCTACTGGGTCCCCTGCGTCTTTTAAGTCAACAAAGTTTATACCTTTTACCACTCTGCCTTCTTTTACATCAAGGCATGGAATAATGCGTTTTGCTAACATTTAATCACCTAAATCAAGTGTAGTTCCTGTGTTATTGTATAGTATTTTATCTGGAAATTCCTTTGCCAAAGTACAAGTCATAGCTATGCCTGTGCAATGTGATGGTCCAATAATTTTTAACGCTTGCATTGTATGTAGTTGCTCAATGGTTTTTTCTTTTTGTAAACTGTTTGCAGGACCTAAGTGTGTCCCACCAATGAAACCAATTACTTTTTTATTAAAAATTTTTTCGCTGTGGTTTATTATATTAATTATTCCTCTGTGAGCGCAACCAAAAACAACAAAAAGCCCTTCTTTTAAATCTAATACCAAACTTAAATCATCTGGTACATCATCTTTTATATATGTACCATTTAACTCAAAAACAAAATCTTTGTCCACTTCTTCAAAATCAGTTTTTAACTCAACAAAACCCGTCGTGTAAACATTTTTTATCACTTCTGTAGGTTTTGAGCTAAATTGGAAGTGCGCATTTAAATTTTCAAAAAACTCTTTTTCTTCTATGCCTATATATCTTAACTTATCGCCTTTTTTTGAGTACCTTTTGCGAAAAATTTCGGGGTGGGCAATAATTGGTGCTTTTGTGTGTTGCAATACATACTTAAGACCCCCTACATGATCGTAATGACCGTGGCTTAAAACAATTTTATCAACATTTTCTAAGTTTACATTCAAAGCTTTTGCGTTGTGTATAATGCAGTCGCTTTGGCCTGTATCAAACAGTACATACTGACCATCTGACTCAATTAACACACTTAAGCCGTGCTCTGATTTTAAAATACCACCCGTTGAGGTATTTTCTACAAGTGTCAAAAGCTTCATAATTGCCCCTCCTTGATCTTGCTTAGATCAATAGTGCTTTCATATATTGCTTTTCCTAATATGACACCCAAAACGCCATCTTGTTCAAATTTTTTTAGGCGCTTTATATCTTCTATGTTTTTTATTCCACCTGAAGCAATGATGTTAAGTTTGCTCTCTTGCGCTATTTTACCGTAAAAATTCTCATCGAATCCACTTAATGTCCCATCTTTTGATATATCAGTCACTATTGCTTCTTTTAAACCCCATTGCTTAACCTTCTTTAAGAAATCTATGCATGTTATTTGGGTATCTTCAACCCACCCAGAAATTTTTACTATATTGTTTTCTACATCTATGCCCATTATAATATATTCTTCAAATGCGTTTAATATATTATCGAATTCCTTTTTGTTTTTAAAGGGCAGACTACCAATTACAAGCCTTTTTATGCCTAAATCTACTAATTTTTGAGCAGTTTCAAAGCTTCTTATTCCACCGCCCAATTCTAGTTCGATATGTGTATGTTTTGCAATCTCTTGAATTGTTTGAAGATTGTTATTTTTTCCAAATGCAGCATCTAAATCAACTATATGAAGCCTTTTAAAGCCAAGTGACTCAAAATATAGTGCAAATTCTATTGGGTTGTCACTGTATATTTTTGCGCTTTCTGCTTTGCCTTTTGTTAGCCTTACAACTTTTGAACCCATTAAATCAATAGCAGGAATTATTATCATGTTTTTTCACACATTTTGCAAAAATTTTCATATATTTTTAAACCTAGAACTTGACTTTTTTCTGGATGAAATTGAACGCCGTACACATTGTTTTTTTGAGTGGCACTTGTAAATGTGCAGATATAGTCTGTTTTAGCTACGCAATGGTCGTTAGAATCTGTATAGTAGGAGTGAACAAAATAAAAGTACGAATTATTTTTAATACCTTCAAATAATTTACATTCTTTTATATAGTATACATTATTCCAGCCCATATGAGGTACTTTTTGATTAGCATTAGGTATAAATTTTACACATGAACCTTTAAAAATACCAAGTCCTTTGTGTATACCAAACTCGTAGCCTTCTTCAAAGAGCAATTGAAACCCTACACATATGCCTAAAAACGGTTTTTTTGATTCAATGCTCTCTAGTATGCTGTCAATCAAATTGTATTTTTTTAGTTTACCAATGCAATCGCCAAAGGCACCAACACCTGGCAATACCACGCCACTTGAATTTTTGATAGTTTTAGAATCTTTTGTTAAACAAGCTTTATAGCCAACTTTTTCTATAGCTTTAGTAACAGATGCAACATTGCCCGCATCATAATCTATAACCGCAATCATAATTCCTCTAAATTAACTAATTTTACACCATTGAAATCTTTACCCAAGAAAAATTTTCCAATTTTTGAAAAACTCTCTGGAGAATCAGTTGCATAAAATTCTACTTTTCCCGAACCATTAAGCATACTTTTATCAATTGTGTGAATGATAGATGTACCAGAATCTATTATAGTCGTATTTGGTAAAATATCTTGAATAACATGCTTTATTAGTGGGTAGTGTGTACAACCAAGCACGAGCGCTTGAGCATCTATGCCGTTTAAGTAGCGCTTTGCTACGATTTTTGTTATTTCATCATCAATTAACCCTTCTTCTATCAGCGGTACAAACAACGGACACGCTCTTTGTTCAATTGAAGCGTTTTTATTGAACATTTTTATTGTTTTTTCATAAGCATTGCTTTCTATTGTAGCTTTTGTGCCTATTACTGCAACATTAGAAAAATTTGAAGCTATTTTTGCTGTAGATTCTACAACACCAAATATAGGTACATTGAAAGTATTTCTTAAAGCTTCAATTGCTAGACTTGAAGCAGTATTGCATGCAACAATTATAAAATCAACACCTTTTTTTAATAAAAACTTTGTATTTTCGATAGAATATTTAATAATTGTTTCTTTAGATTTATTGCCATAGGGTACCCTTGCTGTATCGCCAAGATACACTATGTCACTTTTAAAATATTCAAGGAGAGGTTTTATTACTGTTAAACCGCCAACACCAGAATCAAAAACGCCAATCATAGCACACCATTTATTAGTTTGGCTAAAAAAAAGTTACCATCAGTTAAAAAATGATTTATACAAGCAAAATCTTGCGATATGGATAATATCTTTTCATTCTTTAAATCCATAAAATGCTTTATCATAACGCGGTTTACGCCACCGTGAGCTACAATTAAAGTATGCTCACTAAAATCAAGTTCTTCTAGAAAACTTTTTACGCGATTGTATACATCAAAAAAGCTTTCACCATTTTTAATTTTAAAGTTAAATGGGTCTTTTAAGAAGTTTTTTGCTTCTATAGGATAATTTTTTTCTATCTCTTGCCAACTAAGTGATTCAAAAATCCCGAAATTTCTTTCTTTAAGTCTACTATCAATAACTAACTCACAACTTAGAGCTTCTTGAATAATGCTTGCAGTGTTTAGACATCTTTTAAGAGGACTTGAGAATATTTTTTTAATTCCTTTATCTTTAAAAAATTCTTTAAGTTTTTTGGCTTGTGCCAACCCATTTTCGGATAAGCCTACATCTAAAGAACCATTAAACACTTTCAATAAAGCATTTTCAACTTCCGGGTGCCTAACAATGTAGATACTGATTATATTTCCCTTAAAAAATTCCAACTTTTCCACTCTGAGTATTTTACAGTAAAAATTTATATTTGCAAACTATAATTTCCTTGACATACTAAGTGTTGCACCAATAAACATTGCGTTAACAACAAGGCTTGACCCACCATAGCTTACAAATGGCAGTACGGTGCCTTTTGTTGGTATTATATGAAATACGCTAAAGAGGTTTATGAGTATTTGGATAGAAAATACTAAACCTGTAGCAAAAACAAATGCTTTTTCGTAATAATCGTCTAGTTTAGTAGCAATTGAAAATATTGAATAAACAAGCAAAAAAAGCAGGATAATAACTAGCGATACACCAAAAAAACCTAAGTCTTCACCAATTGAGGCTATAATAAAATCATTGTAAGCATCTGGCAAAAATAAACTTTTGAAACTTCCATTTCCAATACCTCTGCCAAATAATCCGCCCCCTGCAAGTGCAACAAAACCCTGATGAACCTGATAGGGTAGGTTGTGGCTATGCAAAAAACTTATAACTCTGTCAAGACGCTCTTGGTGAACCAAAAATGTGGCAGAAAAAAGTACTGCGCCTAGTATTAAAATAAAACCAACATAGCTAAACCTTAAACCAAAAATATAAAGCACGCAAAGTACTACTACTGCAAAAAGAAAAGCCCCGCCAATATCTGGCTGAGATATGATTAGTAAAGTTATAACTGCAAAAACTGCAAAAAGAGGTAAAAATACATTTAATTTGTTTAATTGTTCATACTTTCTATCAATGAAATCTGCTAAATATAAAATAAAGGCAAATCGAGCAAATTCAGTTGGCTCAAATGAGAAAATACCAAAGTTTATCCACCTGACAGCTCCTCTTATATTAACACCAAAACCCAAATGAAGAGCTATTAAAAAAACAATAGCTAAGCTTAACAGCAGCGGTATTAATTGCCTTAACTTTTGGGGGTTTAATCTGTAAAAAAAGTAACCAACTAAAAAAGACACGATAATATATATTATATCTCTTTCGAACAAAAAATTTGGTTTATTAAAATGCTGAAAGAAAAAATAATTAGATGCACTCCATGTTTCAATCAAACCTATAAAAACCAATATAAAAACGCAAAAAACTATAGCAATAGGTTCAAAGGCGTGGTGCTTTGTCATATTCTTCTTTAAATGATAAACATTCTGCCCTAAAGGCTTCGCCTCGCTCTTCAAAATTTTTAAACTGATCAAAACTAGACCCGCCTGGGCTAAACAATACTATATCACCTGGTTTTGCTATATGGAAAGCTGCAATAACAGCTCCTTTTACATTTACGGCAGGAAGTGGTATTGGTTTTAGCTTATGTAACTCAGAAAGAATTTTTCCTCTATCTTCACCAAAAACAACAACGCCAGCAACTTGTGTTAATAAATCCATTAAATTTGCATATGATTCGCCTTTGTGTTTGCCACCAAGTATAACTACGATATTTTGTTTGTTTTCAAACGATTCAATGGCTTTTCTTACAGAATCTATATTTGTACTTTTTGAATCATTATAGAATTTTACACCTTCAATTTCGCATACGTACTCTAACCTATGTGGCAATGTTTCTTGATTCATAGCAACCTCCTTTATTGTATCTTTTGGTATCTCGCATATTAGACACGCTAGGCTTGCTGCTGCGATATTTTGCATATTGTGCATACCAATCAATTTTGTATTTTCAATCTCAAAATGTTTTCCAAAATTAATAATAACATTTTTTTGTGTAATTTTAGCTTGAGCATCTTCTTTTACAGCTGAAAACCCAATAACATTTGGAGCATTAACTGTATAGTTTTCATCAAGGTTTCTTATTAAATACTCATCATTTGTGAGATTTTTTGCTATTTTTAATTTGGTTTTTGTATATTCTTCAAAACTTCCATGCCAACTTAAATGATCCTGTGTAATGTTTAAAATAATTGCAATGTATGGTTTAAATGTATCTATAAATTCTAATTGAAAACTACTCACTTCTACAACTAAATAATCAAGTAAGCTTGAAACTTTTGCAGCTTTTGTTAACGGTAGGCCATAATTACCACACATTAGAGCTTTTTTGCCTGATTTTTTCAGTATGTTGTATATTAATTTTACAGTTGTGGATTTGCCATTTGTGCCTGTTACTGCAATTATTTTGCATTTAGCAAGCCTAAACCCAAACTCTAGTTCACTTATTATATTCATATTTTTTTCTTTAGCATATTTTATGAATGGGTGATGTTTTGGTATGCCAGGAGAAACTACAACTAAATCAAAATCCATTTCAAAAAACAATTTAGCACTTTCTCCTCCAAAAAAATTGGGTTTTTCTGGTAGTTTAGAATCATCAAACACAAATACTTCATCTTGTTTTTTTTCTAAAAGTGCATCTAGAACACTTTTTCCGCTTTTTCCAAAACCTAATATTGCAATTTTCATTTTCTTTACCTCAATTTTAATGCAGTAAGTGCAACTAATGATAGTAAAATAGATATTATCCAGAATCTGATAATAACTTTAGATTCTGGCCAGTTTTTGAGCTCAAAATGATGGTGAATGGGCGCCATTTTAAAGATACGCTCACCTGTCGTTTTATAGCTAGCTACTTGTAATATAACCGAAATCGTCTCAATAACAAAAATACCTCCTGCGATCACAAGTACCACTTCTTCTTTAACAATGATAGCAATTACGCCAAAAATTGCTCCAAGACCCAAAGACCCTGTATCGCCCATAAAAACCTCAGCTGGGTAGCAATTATACCATAAAAATGCCAAACACGAACCAAAAAGTGCAGATAAAACCACCGTGACTTCACCGCTTCCAAAAACATACGGTAACCTTAAATAAGTAGCCAATACTAAATTACCAGAAACATAAGCAAAAATAGCGAGTGTAAATATTGTTGTAAGAGATGGTCCAGTAGCTAAGCCATCTAAACCATCGGTTAAATTTACGGCATTTGAAGCACCTACTATTACAAACACACTAAACAGTATATAAAAAAAACCCATATTAAAAACTAAATTTTTAAAAAAAGGCATATAAAAACAACCAGGGCAGCTTGAATATCTGCTGTATACAACAAATATTAAAACAGAGACAATGCTTGCAAAAAGGATTTGAAGGTAAAATTTTGTCCTAGCCTTCAGGCCGTTTCCTTTGCCCCTTTTTATCTTTAAAAAATCATCTAAGAAGCCTACAAAGGCAAAAGAAATTGCCGTAAATAAAATAATCCATACCCAGTTTACATCTAGTCTTGCCCACAACAAAACGCTTATTATAAACCCAAACCATATTATTACTCCGCCTATTGTAGGCGTGCCCGCTTTTTGGAGGTGCCTTTTAGGACCATCTTCTCTTATAGTTTGGCCTATTTGTTGTTTTTTTAAAAAAGGTATAAAGTAGTGTGAAAATATAATTGAAAGCAAGAAACCTGTTGCGGCTGCCCCCATTGCCCTAAATGTTATGTAATAAAATACATTAAAAAAATGCGCATAAGTGATTAATTGTTTATAAAACAAATAATAAAACACTCTTTGTTTACTCCTTATTTAAACTATGAAATATTTCTTCCATTTTTAGACCTCTTGAGCCTTTAATTAGAACCCAATCATAATTTTTGTATATAGACTTTAAAGTTTTGGATAATTCTTCTTTATTTTCAAAATAAAGTGATTTATTTTTGAGTTTTGCAATATATTTTGCATCTTTCCCGTAAGCTATGAGATCTATATCAAAACCAGCAATATATTCGCCTATTTTTCTATGCACATTTTCTGAATAATTGCCAAGCTCCAATACATCGCCTAATATTGCAAGTTTCTTACCTTTTTTTGTATTTAGCTCGTTAATAGCAAACTTAATTGACTCAAAACTTGCATTGTAGCAGTCTAAAATAAAATTTGTGTTATGGAGTTTTTCAAGTTGCATTCGATATGGGGGCAAATTAATATTGTTAAGAGCTTTTTGAAAAAAATCAGCATCAAGTAATTTTTGGAAGCCAAGAAAAGCCAAAACTGATAGTATATTTGAAATATTTAGCCAAAAAGGTGCGCTGAAGTGCATTACTTGATTAAAGACTTTTACCTTTAAGATATTTGATTGTTCATTTTTTTTATAATTAATTATATAAACATCTGCATCTGTATCATTTTTTGAGAAACTAATATGGTCTTTGGAAAACCGACTTTTTAGTAAAGCGTTGTCTTTGTTATATATAATATTTTTTTTATCTGTAAGATAGTTTACTATTGAAGTTTTTTCTTCAAATATTGCATCAATTGATCCAAAGTTTCCTAAATGAGATGTGCCAATTTCTGTAAAAATAACAAAATCTGGTTTTAAAAAGCTAGCAATATCAGCAATTTCGCCTTTGTGGTTTGTGCCTGTCTCTACTATACCAAACGGTGTGTTAAAAGAAGCTCTAAGCAGTGTTTTACAAACCCCAATCCAGTTATTTTCATTTGCTTGTGTGTAAAAAATATCAATATTAGCAGCACTAAAGTAAGATTTTAACAATTCTTTTGTACTTGTTTTTCCAACGGAGCCTACAATAGCAATTACTTTAGTTTTACTTTTTAGTTTATTGAAGCTAGCTAAATCCCTTAGTGCTTTTTTTGAATCATTGACCTTTAAATAGGGTTTGCTTATGGTTTTTTCGCATATACAAAGACCGCATTGTTTTTTAAAAGCTTCATCTATAAAATCGTGACCATCTTTAAATTCTCCCTTAAATGCCAAAAAAATATCATCTTTTTCAATGTTCCTTGAATCTATACAAATCTTATTAAAAGTTTGCGTATTTGGCTTTAAAATTTCTATTGGTTTTAGTTGCTCTATAATCTCATTGAGGTTCCACATCCCAAAAATCCTTTACAATTTCTCTATCATCGAAGTGATATTTTTTATCACCGATAATTTGATAATCTTCGTGTCCTTTGCCTAAAATTGCTACAATGTCACCTTCTTTTGACATTTCAAGCGCTTTAATAATAGCTAATTTTCTGTCTTTTTCAATAATAATTTTTTCATGGTTGTAAATACCCTTCATAATATCAGATATGATTAAATCTGGATCTTCTGTTCTTGGGTTATCGTTTGTTATGATAACTATATCAGCTAGGTTACTTGCTACTTTGCCCATTTTTGGCCTTTTAGTTTTATCTCTGTCGCCTCCTGCACCAAAAACTACTATCAATCTATTTTTTTTTAGCTGTCTTAGTGTTGTTAATACATTTTTCATTGCATCATCTGTGTGCGCATAATCCACAACGGCACAGCGACCATTTTTTATGAATTTTTCTAGCCTTCCTGGTACATTTTTGAAATTAGATAGCGCTTTGTTAATGCGTGATTTTGGTACACCAAAATATACGCTAGAGCCTACTGCGGCCATAATGTTGTAGATATTGTATAAACCAAGCAAACTAGAATTTATCTCATAAGTATCACCAAATACATTGAGCTTTAAATATAAACCGTTTATATCAAAGCTATAGTGGGTTGGGTAGATATCTGCTCTTTTAAAGCCATATGTTATAGTGTAGCCTTTTTTAAACAAAGATCTTCCTACATCATCGTCGGTATTAATTACCCTAAAGTCATTATCTTTAAAAAAAGAAATTTTTGCCTTTGCATAATTTTCCATTGTTTGGTAAAAGTCTAAATGATCTTGGCTTAAATTGGTAAAAACTTTTAACTTAAAATCAATGCCTGAGATACGCTCAAATGTTATAGCGTGAGATGAAACTTCCATAAACACATAATTAACAAAGGGCTTCATTTCAACAAATATTTCATTTAAATCTATTGATTCTGGGGTTGTGTTATCAAGCTTCTTTGCGATATTGTCATAATAGTAACCTGTTGTTCCAATTACGGAGCTTTTTTCAAAGATTGATTTAAGTAAATATGTGGTAGTTGTTTTACCATTTGTTCCTGTAATGCCAACAACGTTGAGTGATTTTGAAGGCTCTTTATAGAAATAGTTGGCAATCTCTCCCATGCATTTGCGAATATTTTTTACTTCAATGCAATTATTAATCCCTCTACAGTTTTCACTTACAACAGCAACGGCTTTTTTAGCAAACGCTTCATCTATAAACAAACAGCCGTCGGTTTTTTGCCCTTTTATTGAAAAAAACACAAATCCTTCTTGCACTTTTCTAGAATCGTAAGCAAGACCTTTTACTTCTTTATTTTTTAAATTTTCTGGTACTTGCAGACCACAAATTTTTTCAATATCACCTAATAACATTACCACTCCCTTCAATCTTGTAATACGCAGCAAGCATAGATGCTAGTTTTGCTACAACAGGTGCTGCTACTTCTCCACCATAGTTTACACCTTTTGGGTCAAAAACGGTAACTAAAATTACAAATTGCGGATTATTGATAGGAAATATGCCTACAAAACTACCCGTATAATCGCTTAGACTATAACCGCCTTTGTGAGATGCAACTTGCGCCGTACCAGTTTTGCCACCAATTGCGTAGTATTTAACTTTTGCGTTTGTGCCTGTGCCTTCTTTTACAACAAGTGTCAGTATTTGTTTTACTTTTTCAACGGTTTGTGGTTGTAAAATTTGTTTTTTTATTTCTTTGTGTTTATATATAATTTTTCCATCTTTACTTATATAATCTACTATATATGGGTTTACAAGATAGCCGCCATTTGCTATAGCAAGGTAGGCTCTGATAATTTGAATTGCACTTACACCAATGCCTTGTCCAAAAGCCATTGTAGCTAAATCAAAAGGCTTTAAATTTACATAGTCTTTTACAAGACCATCAGCTTCTCCAGGTAAATCAATATGGGTTCTTTTCCCAAAGCCAAAGGCCCATAGGTACTTGTAAAATATTTCTTTATCTTCTTTTAGCGCAATTTTTGCTGAGCATATATTGCTTGAGTATGCAAAAACTTTATCAAATGGCAGGTCTGCGTTTTTTTCAACATCAGAAATTGTATGACCAGAAAATTTCCATTTCCCATTTTCGCAAAACAGCGTTTCGTTTCCGCTAAATGTGTGTGAATCTAAAGCGCTTGACATAGTTACAATTTTAAACACACTACCTGGTTCAAATAAATAGTTTATAGGATTGATTCTAATATGTTCATAGTCATAATTAGAAAAATTATTATTATCGTAGCTGGGTACGCTGTCCATTGCAATTATAGCACCATCTGGTTTAGCAATAATACCAATTACCATTTTTGCTTTTCGCTCTTTTAAAGCTTCTTTTAGCTGAAAATGAAGGTAATTTTGAATGTCTTCATTAATAGTAAGGTGCAAATTTGCCCCGTTGATGGGTTTTTTTGAAAACTCGAAGTTTCCATATGGTGTAATCTTTACTCTTTGTTTTATGCTTTGACCTGCAAGGTATAGATTGTATTCCTTTTCTAGCCCTTCGAGCCCCTGATTGTTTTTTCCACAAAATCCGAGAATTTGAGAGACATTATTGGCATAAGGGTAAAACCTTTTATAATTTTTAATCAATCCAAATCCTTTTGGTAGGTTATCTTTTACCCAAACAGCATCTTTTGGGTCTATAGTACCTAAATTTATATACCTTGAATTTTTATTTTTTTCTATAATTTTTCTAATATTTACATTAAAATGCGAATTAACATAATTAAAGAAATTTTTATCATCAGTTTTGTTGTATTCTAAATAAAATTTGGGGTCTATAAAAAGCTGAAAATTAGGTACATCTAGTGCAAGTGTTTTGTTATTTGAATCGTAGATGTTGCCCCTTTTGCCTTGCAGTTCTATTAATGGGTTTATAAATTTAGTATACTCTTGTTTATAGTTTTTGATGCCTGCGATCTGAACCAAAAAAGCTTTAAAAAATACCAATAAAAAACCAATTATGATAAAAAAAAACAATAACTGAAATCGCGCTTTTTTCACTGGTAAAATCTAATTTGATCAGTGTTTACGGGTTTTAAACCAAACTTATTTGCTTCTTGCAATTCTTTGTCTGCACTCATCAGAGTATCTGCTTTGTTAAGCAGAGCAGTTTTTTCAATTTGAAGATTTTTAAGTAATTTTTCTTGATTGCTTATATTGTAATTTAACATTGATACCCTTAGAGCTACAACAACATTTAGTATTATTAAAATAAGAAAAATTGAGCTTAATACCAACAATTTTTTGCTTAGCACGATAGGCGCAAAGCTAATTGATTCTTGCGCTGTCTCAAAAGTTTTAGATGATGCTTCCCAATAGTTAGAATAATCAATCATACATACCTCCAATTTTTTCAATACTTCTTAATTTTGCACTGCGAGCTCTTGGGTTTGCTTTTATTTCATCTAAAGATGGCACAATGGGTTTTTTGGTTAGTATTGTTACTACTTTTTGCTGTGAGTAATCTTTAAAAGTATTTTTTACTATCTTATCTTCAAGTGAGTGAAAACTAATAACAACAAGCCTTGATTGAGGTTTTAGAAGCTTTATTCCATTAATTAAACCTTCTTTTAAGTTAACGAGTTCTGAGTTTACTGCTATTCTTAACGCCTGAAAAGTTTTTGTGGCAGGATGGATTTTTTTGTAAAAGTAATGAGGTATTGCTTCTTTTACAATATTTGCTAAATCAAGTGTAGTTTCAATTGGTGTTTTAGCCCTTTGTTCTTCTATTTTTGATGCAATTTTTTTTGCAAAACGCTCTTGGCCATAATCGCGTATAATATTTTCTAACTCGCGTTTGTTCCATTGGTTAACAATAATTTTGGCAGTTAGCGGGTTATCTTTGCTCATTCTCATATCTAGTGGCCCATCTTTTAGAAAGCTAAAGCCTCTTTGTGCATCATCTAATTGAAAAGACGACACGCCTATATCCATAATGATGCCATCAAAAAACCTATAACCCATACTTAAAAGTTTTGTATAACATTTAGAAAAATTTTCTTTTATAACTATAAGTCTATCCTTGTAGGTTTCCTTTAATTTTAGTGCGCACTCGATTGCAAAAAGGTCTTGGTCCAATGCAACAACTATACCGTTTGGTTCGCTAAGTTTTAAAATTTGTTCACTATGTCCGCCGCCACCAAATGTTAAATCTAAATATATGCCACCAGATTTAGGTTGTAGAATTTCCATTGACTCTTTTAGTAGCACGCTTTTGTGTATCATAGCTTTATACCAAGACTTTCTATTTCTTGCGCTAATTTGTCTTCATCTTGTCTTAAAAGATCCATTTCTTGTTGCCAGTTTTGGCTCGACCAAAGCTCTATGTGGTCCAAATTTCCAAGCACTACGATATTTTTTTCTATATTTGCAAGTTGTCTTAAAGTTTGCGGTATTGTGATCCTGCCTTGAGAATCCAGATTAGCATCTATTGCGCTAGAAAAAAACATTCTCTTAAACCTACGAGCTGATTTGTTTGTTAAAGGTAAATTTAGTGCTTTTGATTCAAGTTCCTCCCAAGTGTTTTTAGGGTAGGCGTATATTGACTGATCAAAAAAAGTCATAACGAGCGTGTTAACACCACTATCCCGTAGAGTTTCTAAGAATTTAGAGGGTATTTTTATTCTTCCCTTATCATCTAAAATGCACTCAAAATGTCCTCTTAACATTCCACTTTATTCCACTTTATTCCACTTTACATATATTTAATCGGATTGTCAATAAAAAAATAAAGAAAATTTATTAACATGCGGTATATTTTTTTGAATATAATTATATTTTCAAAAAATATTGTATTTATGGTATAAATTATTGACTAAAAAAAATTTTTTTGATAGATTTAATTTCAACTATGGAAAAATTTTACTCAAAAAAAGCTAAAGAAGCGTCTTTTATTATATCTATTTTAATTAATGCATTGATTTTTTTCTTTTGCATTAAGCTTCTAAATGTTGTCTACTTTGTTAAAAAACCTTTAGAAGTGGTTTTGTTAGTTAATAATGATATTGAAAAAAGCTATACTAATTTGAGTCTTCCTGAAAAAAAACTCAAAATATTGCTAGCAATAAACCTGTTGAAAAAGTAAATCAAAAAAATGTGAAAGGACAGCCACAAACTCAAGTAATAAGTCCAAACAAAATTAAAACGCAAGATAACAATCAATTAGATATATCCAAAGATACTATAAACCAGATTAGTGTAGCAAATCAAGTAAGTCCTAAGCAAAATTTGCCATTAGAAAGCAAAAGTGAAGATATTGTACAAACACAAAATGCCACGCAAAGCATCTCAAAAGCAGATTACGCTTTTTTGAGAAAATTAATAGAAAAACATTTAACATACCCATATTTAGCAAGAAGAAATGGTTATGAAGGCACAGTAGTTGTATCATTTATCTTGCAAGATGCAAGTATCAAAAATATTAGTATTGTAAAAAGCTCTGGGTACTCAATATTGGATAAAAGCGCTGTAGATGCAATAAAAAAAATCGAGCCGCTTGTAAATATTCGCAAAGATGTTAAAATCGTTATTCCAATTAATTTTAGTTTAAGCAATTCTTAAAAGGAGCAATTATGGATGTTGTTGAGTTTCTAAAAGAAAATGACCAGGTTAGCAAATGGTTAAATATTAATATTGTTGAGGCAAAGACAGGTTATGTGTGTACCAAAATGACAGTTAGAAAAGATATGCTAAATGCAGCAGGGGTTTGTCATGGTGGTGTAATTTTTTCATTATCTGATTATACTTTTGCGATTGCTTCAAATATCTATGGCAATGTTGCGCTTGCAATATCAGCCAATATTAATTTTGCAAATGCCGCCAAAGAAGGTGATGTACTTATTGCAAAAGCAAAAGAACTTAACAAAACAAGAAAATTAGGCATATATGAAATTACGGTTGAGAGAGAATCAGATAATAAGCTTATTGCAGTTTTTAATGGTGAAGTTTTTATAACAACAAAATACCTAGTTAATGTTTTATAATAGGAATTTTCTAGATTATGGTTTTGATATTTTTTTTATAAAATTCTTTAAAAATTGATAAATTTTTCCACAAATGCTATAATTTTTTGTCCGATATATGTCCGACTAAGTGGAGGTTTTAAATGGCTATTTTTGTAGTTTGTCCTGTATGCAAAATGGAGTACAGCGTAAAAAAGAATGTTTGTCCTAAATGTGGTGCTAAAAAACCACCAAATGGTTCTTACAGGATATCTATAAGCTACAAAGGCTCTCGTCTTAGAGAAACAGTATCAGGTGTTAGCTACCAAACTGCAAAGACAATTGAAGCAAAACTAAAGGTAGATATAGTTTCTGGTACTTATCTTGGCACTTCTTCTAATTCCCATATATTATTTTCAGAGTTTATGAAAGAGTATTTTGCTTTTGAGAACAAAATAAGTATTAAAAAAGAAAAAACTTTGTATAATCGCCATTTATCGGTTTTAAACAATAAAACTCTTCAAGAAATTACAATGCTGGATGCAGAAAAAATTATAAACAGCATACTCAAAAAAGGTCTTGCAGTAAGAACCGCAGAATATGTTGTATCTGTTTTGCGCCATGCATTAAATAAGGCAGTAGAGCGTGGCTACCTGGAGGTTAACCCAGTTTCTAAAATTAAAGTTCCACGCAAAGATAACAGAAGAATAAGGTTCTTAACAAAAGATGAAGCAATAAAACTTTTAGATGAGCTTAAAAAAAGAAGTCAAAGAACATACGAAATGTCTTTTTTAAGCTTATACACAGGCATGAGGTTTGGAGAAATAGCTAGCCTTACTTGGCAGGATATAGATTTTGACAACGGCATAATTTACATAAAAGACCCTAAAAACCGCAAAGGCAGGGTTGCATATATGATAGAAGAGGTGAAAGAATTTTTGTTAAACAAAAAACAAAACAGTGATACTAACTCCTTGATTTTTTCTACCAAGAACAACGACAAAATGACAGCTATAACTAACTCTTTTAAACATGCTGTTAACATGCTTGGTTTAAACAACGGCATAACAGACCCAAGAGACAAAGTAGTCTTTCATACCATTCGCCATACCTTTGCTTCATGGCTAGTCCAAGCAGGCACACCGCTTTATACTGTTAAAGAGCTTTTAGGGCACAAAAGCATAGCAATGACAGAAAGATACAGCCACTTAGCAGAAAACACAATGAGAGAAGCGGTTAAAAAGCTGGAAAATAAACTTAAAAAAAGAGTTTGATAGAATTTGACAAACACCAACAAAACATTAAATTAAACGTTTGGGAATGTTTTGGGTTCGACAGGATGTAATAGTAGTTGAAAACCATGCCGACGTCTTATCTGGTCGTTAAACAGATAAGAAAAAACAAACGCAAACTCTGATTTTGCTTTAGCTGCTTGACAGCTAGGTGGTTGTAACTTATCGCTTGCTTTGGGTTACAACTGCCTTATAGTTTAAGCAAGCATCTTGCTTTAGAGTCTTTTGCACACTCAAGGCAAGATTATAGAGTGCAAAAACTCCTTTTGGCTTGTCCTTTGCCTTAAAAAGGACTAAGCATGTAAAAAGTTTTCAGCTGTGAGGCATTTCTGGACACGGGTTCGATTCCCGTCATTTCCACCAAAAAAATAATCACTTTTTACCTTAATTTCACATGAATATACTAGTATTATTAAAAATTTGCATTGGAGGTGTTTTTGCATGTTTAGGAAACTTTTAGCTTCTTTAGTTGTAATGGGTCTTATGGCTTCTCCTGCACTTGCAGCAACAAAAAAGGTTGAAAAACCAAAAGTAGAAAAGAAAGTTGTTAAGAAAGCTCCTGTAAAGAAAGCTGTTGTTAAGAAAGCTCCAGTTAAGAAAGCTCCTGTAAAGAAAGCTGCAAAGAAATAACCCAAGGAGAATTATTTTATGCCAAAAGAAAAACCAAAGCCAAAACCAAAAGGCAAATAATCCTAAACTTCTGGCAGCTGGTTTTATGCTAGCTGCCTTTTTTTAAACACTCTATTAATGCCAAAAATACATAATAATTGAAATAAGAAAGTCAAGGTTATTAAGTCTACAATAAATTCTTTATAGAAAGAGCACTTAAATTCCCCAATCTAAAGTTTAAAATATAGTTTTAGGAACGACTCATTTGGATAAACAAATAGAAAGGGATAGATATAAGAATAATAGCGCTCATAATTAGCCAAAAATAATGAAACCCAAAGTTAGTAATAAATACTGACGAAATTAATGGCCCAAATATTCCACTTGATTGCCAAAATAAATTTGAAATTCCAGTTGCACTGCCAACATTTTCTTTTCCTATAAGTATTAAAATACTGGCGTTTAGAGGCACTATAATAAATCTTACAAACCCCATTGCCATAACAATCAAAAATAATATTAAATAAGAATGCGTAAATGTAAGTAAAGCAGTCAAAAGTGCGTAAGCAAAAATAGCTGATATTGTACACGATTTTAACTCGAATCTATTTACAATAAAGCCAGAGATAGCCGATGAAAACAATCCTATTATTGCCATAGCAGAAAATAAAAAGCCAGCTTCCATACTTTTTATACCTATTTCTATAAAGTATTTGTACGCATAAAGCATTATTGACCAATAAGAGGAAAAAAACAAAAAACCACCAAGAGATAGCAGTATGACATTTCTATTCTTTACTACAAGAAAATTTATTTTACTAAAACTCTTGTGTGTTTTTAATGGATACGCTAAAGCTGCAAATATAAGGCATAATATAGCCGAAGAGTAATAACCCCACCTCCAGCCTACATGCAAAGCAATGCTTGTGAGAGTTAAACCCGATACGACAATTGCCAACGGCCAGGCAATACTATAGTATCCTAAAAAAACAGGTCTTTCTTCTTTACTATAATAATATTTCATTACATTTAGGGATGCTGGGTATATCCAACCAGCTGATAGACCCATAAAAAAACTTGCAATATACTCTTGCTCAATATTGACTGCAAGACCAGAAAAAAAAGATGCAATTGCAAGAGCTATTAAAGATATAGCAATAACCTTTCCACCTTGGTATCTATCAGATAAAAAACCAGCAGGTATTTGGACAATAATATAACTTAAAAAATAAAGGGCAAATACATGAGAGTCTTGAGTAACACTTGGATGAAATGGCATATATAAAGATAAAATACTCCATGTTAACCTAGTATAATAACTTAAAAAAAATGAGGCACCAGCTACTATAACGGGGTAAAATTTCTTAGGTTTTGTCAAGTTTTTTGTGCAAACCTCCTTTTTTTGTATTGTTTAAAAAGCTCCAATGAATATTTTTTCATTTTGGGCACACTTGGGTGTTTACACAAAGGGTATTTTTCTTGCTAAATAATTTTTCCTGGGTTTAGAATGTTATTTGGATCAAAGAGCTTTTTTATTCCTCTTGCAATATCAAGTTCTATTTGTGGTTTAGTGTTTAGGAAGATATCCCTTTTTAAAAAACCTACCCCATGTTCTCCACTTCCGACTCCTCCAAGTTTTATTGCCTCTTGTGTTATTTCGTCGTAAATCTTTTCTGCAAGTTCTGGCCAGTCTTCTAATGAAACGTAATCTGGCTTAAAGAGTTCAGGGTGTAGGTTTCCATCGGCAATATGAGCTGCAATTGCAACTTTAACTCTATATTTGTTGGCAATGTTGATGGTCTTTTCCATTAATTCAGTTACCTTTGAAGTGGGAACAACCACATCACCGCTTAAAGAAACATAAGGATCCGCTAGCCTTAAAGCTTCGGCAAACACCATCCTTGTTTTCCAGATGCTTTCTGATGATTTCCTATCATCTCCTATGAATACATCCAGCGCTCCATTTTTTAGACAAACTTCACCTGCTTTCTGGTAGGTAGCTTCCAGCTCTTGTTGAGAATCCCCATCAACTTCAATTATTAAATAAGCTTGAGCCTTATCTTGGAAAGGTATAGTTGTTTTTAGATACTTTGAAGATAGTTCAACTGAGATTTTATCCATAAATTCCACAGTTACGGGGAGTTTTTTTATAGCCAGTATAATACTTGATACCGCTTCTGTGGTTTTTTCAATGTTGTCAAATGGTACTAGCAATGTAGCAGTTTTACCTAAAGCAGGGAGTAAGTTTAGAATTATTTTTGTAAATATCCCTAAAGTTCCTTCAGAGCCTATCATCAAGTCCATCAAATCATAACCCCATGTTTGCTTTCTAATTCTGCCACCTAAGTTTAAAACACTGCCATTTGCCAGCACAACTTCCAAACCTAGAACATGCTTTCTTGTACTGCCGTACTTAATAACTTTATCTCCCCCTGCGTTTGTAGCTACATTACCACCAATAAAACTCATTTCTACACTCATAGGGTAGCCTGCATACAAAAGTCCTTCTTCTAAAACTCTTTCGCATAGATCATTTGTAACAACTGCTGGTTCAACGACAGCAACACGATCAATTTTATTTATTTCTAAGATTTTATTCATTTTTTCAACAGATAAAACTATCCCACCTTCAAGTGGAATTGCAGCTCCTGCTACTCCACTGCCAGCTGCTCTTGGGGTTACTGGTATAATATTTTCGTTAGCTAGCTTCATTACTTCTGAAACTTGATCTGTGTTTTGTGGTTTTACAACGATTTCTGGCATACGTGCAAATAATTTACCTGCTTCGTCATAAGAATAAAGGGATAATTCTTCTTTGTTTTCATAGATGACATTTTTTTCACCACATATTTGTTTTAGTGCATTTGCCACATCTGGTGTAACTTTGTTGTATTTTGTCATACTATAGCCCCCTTTTTTGATCATGCAATATGAACATTGTACTTAAAGTATATTGCTTTTGTCAAGTTAACTTATTGTTTTTCACTGCATTATACAAGCTCATAAACTTCAAAAACAATTCTATAAAGCACTGAAGCTAAAGCCAGTGCCAATAGAAAGAAAAAGCATAATAAACAATCCTATTTGCAAATTTAACAAAAAAATACTGTAGTCCCCATAAGAAAAAAACAATGCTGTCATAATAGGATTATCGAACTACAGGTGGTAAAGAGGGGTTAGGAATTATTAAAGCAGTGTTTGTAATTGCGCAATGCTAATAGACAAAATAAAAACATCGGGAAAATAAACGCACTAAATGTGGGAAATTTAAGCTGACTTAAACAGTTGACAATTGAATTTTATTAAAATATAGTTATATTTTTATGAGAAAAAAGAAAGGCAGGAGGTTTTTATGTTTAATTAGTACTTTAGGGCTAATTTGCCGCTAAGGGTGCTTATTGGTTTGGTGCTTGGGGTATTTGCAGGTCTTATATTGAAAGACAAGGTAATTTATTTAAAACCGTTTGGTGAGTTATTTGTAAGGCTCTTAAAGATGATTATTGTACCTGTGATTATATTAACACTTATTTCTGGTGCGTCAAATATTGAGCCTTCAAGATTGGGGAAAATTGGTATTAAGGTTTTTATTTATTATTTTATCGCTTTAGCTTTTGCAACAACTATAGGTTTGCTTGCTGGCAATATTTTCGCTCCTGGTGTTGGTTTAAATCTTCAAGGGGCTCACCCTATAACATTAAAACATCTTCAAGCACCATCGATTATTGATGTTTTGCTTAACATTGTGCCCACAAATTTTATTGAAGCTATGGCTAAAGGCGAGATATTGCCAATAGTATTCTTCAGTTTATTGTTTGGCATTGCTTTGGCTTTTATTAGAGATAGCAAGAATGAAAAGATTAAAGCGTCAGCATAAGTCCTATTCCAAATATTCCATAGCTCCACAGAAGTAATTTTTAAAATGATAAGGTGGATATTAGAATATGCACCAATAGGTGTTTTTGCATTAATGGCTTATACAATTGGGACTGTAGGTCCAAAAGCCGTAGGACCGCTTGCTTATGTAGTTTTGGTAGTATATATAGCGCTAATATTCCAAATTATTATTTTTTATGGTGGCACACTAAGTTTACTGAAGGTGAATTTTTGGAAATTTTTGAAAAAAGCTCAAGAACCATTTTTAATGGCATTTACTACAAGAAGTTCAGATGCTACACTGCCTGTTACCATTGCTACAGCTCAAGAAAAAATGGGTATATCTGAAGCTGTTAGTGCTTTCACACTGCCACTTGGAGCAAAATTTAATATGGATGGTACAACTTTATATGAAGGTGTATGCGCTCTCTTTGTAGCGCAAGCCATAGGCCTTCATTTAACCTTAGTACAGCAATTGATAGTTATATTAACAGCAATTTTAGCTTCAATTGGTACAGCTGGCGTACCTGCTGCTGGTGCTATTATGTTATTGTTAGTGCTAAACTCAGTAGGTTTAAAAGTAGAACCCGGAAGACCAGAAACACTTGCTTATGCAATGATTTTTGGCATCGACGCGTTGCTCGATATGGCAAGAACTGCAACAAACGTCCTTGGGGATTTGACTGCCACTACATTTGTAGCAAAGTTTGAAAATGAAATAGATATGTCAAAGTGGAGTTAAAAGTGAAGACTGTAGGCATTATTGGCGGTATGGGGCCGCTTGCGACAATAGATTTATACACCAAAATTGTTAAATATACTAATGCTAAAACAGATCAGGAAAACCTACACGTAGTAATCGACAGTTATCCACAAATCCCAGACAGGACTAAATATTTAAAAGGCGCGGGCGAAAATCCCTTGCCTTATCTATTAGAATCAGTAAAAAATTTAAAAAAAGGGTTTAATGTTGATGTATACTGTATGCCATGCAACACTGCTCATTACTTTATTAATGAGCTAAGAAACAACATTGATGTACCTTTTATAAGCATAGTAGAGTCTGCTTTTGAAGAAACAAAACAATACAACTTTAAAAAATTAGGAATTTTGGCAACCGATGGAGTATTTCTAGGAAGAGTTTACCATGATTTTTTCGAAAAAAATGGTATAAAGATTGAAAATTTTGATGAAAAAACACAAAGCTTAATCATGAAAGCTATATATGATGTGAAAGCTAATTCAGTAAACTTTGGTGTAAAGGCATTTAATGAAGCTTTAGAGAATATAACAAAAAATAATTTTGATTTGTTGATAGCTGCTTGCACAGAAATACCGATTTTACTGCCTTATAAACAATATGATATACAAATAATTGATGCAACGGATTGCTTAGCTAAGAATGTAGTAAAATTTTGTAAGGAGTAAATATGCTTGTCTGCAATGCTTGTGGTAAAAAGTATCCACTAAGTGAACCTATATGGCACTGTGGGTGTGGTGGGGTACTAGACATAGAGTTTAAATCGGAATTGGATTTTAATGTTATCAAAAAAAGGCCACCGAATATGTGGCGGTATAGGGAAGCAATACCTATTGATAACGATCATAGCATTGTGTCGTTTAATGAAGGTTTTACGCCAATTGTAAATTATTCAGTTAACCAGAAAGAAATTTTTTTAAAGCTCGATTACTTATTCCCTACCGGTTCCTACAAAGATAGGGGAGCGAGCGTCCTTATTAGCAAAGCAAATGAGCTTGGCATAAGGAAAGTTATCGAAGATTCTTCCGGTAATGCAGGTTGCGCAATAGCTGCTTATTGCGCAAAAGCAAAGATTGAGTGTGAAATATATGTTCCAAAAGATACCTCTCTAGCAAAACTAACGCAAGTTAAAGCCTACGGTGCAAAGTTAAATATAATCGAAGGTAATCGTCTACAAACAGCTCAAAAGGCACTTGAGGATGCAAATAGTGTTTATTATGCAAGTCATACTTACAATCCGTTTTTTTATCAAGGTACAAAAACACTGGCTTTTGAAATTTTTGAACAGTTGAATTTTTCAACACCCGATTATTTGTTTATACCAACAGGCAACGGTACGTTATTTATAGGTGCTTATTTAGGTTTTATGGATTTGGCAAATAACGGATATATAGATAACTTGCCTAAATTAATTGCAATCCAATCTCAAAATTGTGCACCTATTTTTAAACAATACAAAGAAAATTTAAAAACGCCGCAAAGAGTTGCAGAATTGCATACACTTGCGGAGGGTATAGCTATAAATGAGCCTCTCCGTGCAAATCAAATAATCGATATAGTTAAAAAAACACATGGAGATATTTTAACTGTAAATGAGCAGGAAATCAAAGATGCTTTAATTAAGCTTTCTTTGGATGGCTTTTATGTTGAGCCAACATCAGCAAGTAGTTTGGCGGGTTTTTTAAAATATAAACCTACTACTAAAAGCTTGGCTGTACTAACTGGTTTTGGTTTAAAGTCAAATGAAAAAATACAACATATTATTGAAAACTATTAACTATTACTAATCTGTCCCTTTGGGCAACACCAAATTCAAAAAATTTTTCCTACACTTTTCTAGAATTATATCTATACCAAAATTATAGTATAAATAGAGAAGCACACACTAGTTTAAATTTTAGGCTATAAAACACTCAAAATATTCGAAAAATGAGGTTTACACAAGAGACTTGATGAGCCTAAAAAAATATGAAACATCATCTATTATCATTACTACAAACTTAAGCTTTATAAGATTAAAGGAGGTGTTCAATGACAA
>OGCG01000475.1_pt1 | contig 24752 bp, 23 predicted proteins | sample 1570061 | NCBI WGS metagenome assembly OGCG01 (sample SAMN06268698, study PRJEB24515) | hot springs metagenome | isolation source: Joseph's Coat, Yellowstone National Park, Washington, USA | place: USA:Joseph's Coat, Yellowstone National Park, Washington, USA
GGATCATGGCGCTTGCCCAGAGGGTCTACGAAGCTGGCTACATCACCTACATGAGAACGGACTCCGTGGAACTTTCGGAGACTGCGATCGAAGCCGCCCGTCGTGAGGTTGTACGCCGCTACGGTGAGGAATTCCTTTCCCGGGAGCCAAGGCGCTACCGAAGCAGGGTTCGCAACGCTCAAGAGGCGCATGAGGCAATTAGGCCGGCTGGCGAGGTGTTCCGTGCGCCGGAGGAGGTCGCGGGCGAGTTGAGCTCAGACGAGACAAGGCTCTACGAGCTGATTTGGAGACGCACGATTGCATCGCAAATGGCCGACGCGGAGGGTCAGTCCGCGACCGTGAGGGTTCTGGTACCTCTTCCTGAAGCCGCCCGGTTCCAATCTGCTGAGCTTGTGGCGCGGGGCCGGGTAATCAGCTTCCGAGGTTTCCTTGCTGCCTACGTTGCCGGCCAGGAAGGCCCAGACGTCGAGAGCGAAGATGCAGAGAGCCAACTACCGCGATTGGCTGAGGGCAATGAGGTCAGAGTCCTAGAGGCCGATCCTGAGGAGCACGCGACACAGCCACCAGCTCGCTTCACCGAGGCGTCGTTGGTGGCAACCCTTGAGGAGTTGGGCGTGGGGAGACCGTCAACTTACGCCAGCATTATTAGCACTATTCAGGAGAGGGGATATGCCTGGAAGAAGGGCACCCAACTTGTACCTTCGTTCGTTGCGTTCGCAGTAGTGGGCCTCCTTGAGACTTACTTTCCGGAGCTGGTCGACTACGGCTTTACTGCAGAGATGGAAGAGGCCTTGGACTCCATTGCCAACGGGCGAGAAAGCATGGTGCCCTACCTCCACCGCTTCTACTTCGGTAACGGTGTGCCCGGGTTGAAGAGCTCTGTCGAGGCCCGCCTCTCTGAGATTGATGCTCGCGAGGTCAATTCGATCCAGATTGGGGTTGACTCCGATGGAGAGGCAGTGGTGGTGCGAGTTGGTCGGTATGGACCGTTCCTTCAGCGAGGCAAGGATCGAGTCCCCCTTCCGGAGGACATGGAACCCGACCAGCTAACACTGGACAAAGCCCTGTCAATGCTCGCTAAGGGGCCAGAGGATCGGCTGCTAGGTTCCGACCCCGAGACCGGCCAGCCCGTTTTTCTGAGGCGCGGAAGATTTGGGCCCTATGTGCAGCTGGGAGAGGCGCCCAAGGATGCTAAGTCGAAGCCAAAGACGGCTTCGCTGCTGGCGACTATGGACCCGGATACCTTGAGCCTCGACGAGGCGCTCAAACTCCTCTCGCTTCCCAAGTCGCTGGGTCTGGACCCAGCGACTGGCGAGGAAGTGCTGGTAGCCAACGGGCCGTACGGTCCTTACGTTCGTCGGGGTCAGGAACTCCGGTCGATTCCGCCCGAGCAGGACCTATTCAGCTTGGACCTAGATGGTGCTTTGGCCCTTCTGGCAGCCCCTCGCCAGCCGAGGCGGCGCGCTGGCTCTGCCGATCTTGCAACCCTCGGAATCGATCCTGAGACCGGTCGAACGGTGGTTTTGCGCAAGGGAAGATTTGGCCCGTATGTGACCGACGGTGAGATCAACGCCTCGCTTCGCAGGGGCGACGACCCGGACCAGGTAGATCTAGAACGGGCGCTTGAACTCCTGGCCGAGAGGAGGGCAGTGCTAGCTACGCAGCCCCCCAAGTCCGCCCGCTCGCGCAAACAAGGTAGTCGGAGGACAGCCTGAGAACACTTGGGTGGTCGCTGATGCGGCTGCGCCGGCAAGTGGACGGCCCGGCCATGTCCAAGAGATGGCGACGGGGCTAATAGGGGCGGCCGGTTTCGAGCCGCTCGGTCTGGGCTCTAGGAGGGGCAGGCTCATTGCCTTCGAGGGAATCGATGGCGTGGGCAAGACCACCCAAAGTCGCATCCTGGCTGAGCGGATTGGCGCGCTATACACCTGGGAGCCGGGATCGACTCCGCTGGGCCGGGCAGTTCGGGAGGTCGTGCTTGCTAGAGATGAGCTGGCCATATCTGCTGAGGCAGAGAGCTTGCTGATGCTGGCCGACCGGGCGCAGCACGTCTCGGACGTGGTAAGGCCGGCGCTAGAGGCCGGTAGGTGGGTAGTTTCAGACAGGTTCGTATTCTCTACGCTTGCATATCAGGGCTATGGGAGGGGTCTGGACCTTGGGATTTTGGAGGAGCTTTGCCGCTGGTCTACCGGGGGACTTTGGCCAGACCTGAACGTCCTTTTGGTCCTAGACGAGCAGGCTGCAGCAGAGCGTCTGGACGCCGAGCCCGATCGCCTCGAGTCTGACGGGAGGGATTTCTTCGAAAAGGTGCAGGCAGGGTATCTGAAAATGGCCGCAGCAGATCCGGATCGGTGGGTGGTCTTCTATGCAGATCTGACTGTCGAGGAATTGGCTCGGGAAATAGAGACCGCCGTACTGGAAAGGCTGTCGCCACATGCCTGATGCCAATCAGCTTCTGCGCAGCGCCTCCATTCAGATTCCGCCAGTATTGGCTGAGGCGGTGGGAAGGAGGAAGGCCGTTGCTGAACTGGGCAGGGCTGTAAGAGAACCTCGCCACGCATATCTGCTTAGAGGTCCTGCTGGCTCCGGCAAGCTGGAACTGGCGGTTCGCTTTGCTGCTGCGCTGCTTTGTCCAGCTGGAGGTTGTGCAAAATGCGAAGACTGCGCCGCCGCGCTCGACGGAAATCATCCGGATCTTGCCCTGCGGAGAAGGGAGGGTGCATACCTCCGGATTGAAGAGGCGAGAGAGCTAACGATCCTTGCTTTTCGCTCTCCCGTCAGAGCCAAGCGCCAGGTGATCGTGGTCCCCGAAATGCACCTGATGGAGGGGGTAGCTCCGGCGTTGCTGAAGACCGTGGAAGAACCGCCGTCCTCCACGGTCTTCGTTTTCACAGCAGAGAACCTTGGTCCAGAGCTACTCACCATTGCTAGCCGCTGCTTGGTGATAGACGTGGATGCTCTTGGTCCCGAGGAGGTGGCGGACATCCTCCTCTCGCGAGGGGTGGATCGGGAAGCGGCGATTCGGGCAGCTCGGGCTGCCCACGGGAGATTGGATCGGACAGAGCGCTACATCGGAGACGAAAATTCGTGGCAGCGTGAGGAGCTCTGGAGAACGCTGCCTGAACGCCTCGAAGCAAGGGGGGCAGTGGTGGCCAGGGCGGCAAGGGAGCTCCTCTCGGCTCTGGATGAGGCATCTGCTGTCCTGGAGGCCCGTCACAAAGAGGAGATTGCCAGGCAGCGTCGGGGATCAGTGGGGTTAGCCGGCCATGCAGAGGGAGACCTGGCTGGCTTGCGTGAGCGTCACCGCAGGGAGCTGCGGAGGGCTCGTGTAGACGAGCTTAGGGCAGGTCTGGCGACTCTGCAGTCAGCTTATAGAGACCGCCTCTTGGCAGCCGAAAACTTGGTGGTTGCGCGACAAGCACTGGCCGCCATGGATCTCATAGAGGAAGCCTCTCGCGCTCTTCGGCACAATCCGAAAGAAACGCTGCTCCTTACGAACCTTCTGTGCCGCTTGGCGTTCCTCAGTAGCAGTGGCAGGTGAGCTGATCAGCGCTGCCAGTCTTTTTTGGAAGCGCCCAAACCGCTCGGTCCGCTGAGCATTGATTATCCGAATGGAAATGTCCCTTGCGGGTTCGGTCAGCTGACCTAAGAAGCCCCTTGTCTAACCGATCACGGCCAGGCAAGTGGGTCCTGGGCAGACCGCTGGCTGGTCGAGCGACCCCCTGGCCAATCCCAGGGATCGCTAGAAGAGAAGCCTTGGCACCTCCGGGTGGCACCAAAAGCGAGGGAGGTCTGCCAGTTGAGTTAGGCCACTGCGCACCCCTTGTCTCCACAGTTCGCTTGGTTGGCCGACTTCAGGGGCTTAGCCCGATTTCCTCGGTTATGCTCTTTGTCGAGCCGCTTGTGATGCAGGCCTAGGCTTAGCGGTGGTGGGTCCGGGAAGCGGTTTCTCCGAAGAGCTAGTTGTCGGAATTGAGCAAGCAGAGCTGGCGCGAGAGGCGCCCCCGCCTTGCGGGGGGCTCAGCGCTGACTGGCCTCCTAATCCGGCGTAGTCGTCTCTAGACAACGTCGGCGAGGCACCGCTTCAGGCAAGAAATTGCTTCGGTGCGCTCCTGGCTTCGCTGAGCTGGTTGTAGCAGCGCGCCCCGCGCTCTTGTGCATGAGCACGCGGCTGGCAGCGACGAGGTGCAGGGCGAGGTTTTATTGACGGTCGCCCCTCCGGGCAGCCGGTGACGGTTGCGCCCTAGCTGGCCTCCGTCCAGGTGTCTTCGCAGCATGCCGCCCAAACTGGGCTGCTTATCAGAGGCGGTGTGGATCTCAAGCGTCTCTAGCTTGGCTTTCGCCCAAGTAGCTGCCATCGACCCCTCCAGGGTCAAAAGCTGCGCGACTGGCTAGCTAGATCTTCGACGATTCCCGCAATCCAAGGATCATTTTTCGCCGCGACGCAGGGCACCATCAAATCTGCTCGGCTGGCTGGCACTGGTCGGCCTGAGTCTCTGCAGACTCGGTGGGCGAGCGAATTGTCAATCATGCTGCCCGTGTCTAGAAGGGGCGTTGCCCTCAGCGGCTCACATGGAGCTCTCATGCCGGTCCGCCAAACGGCCGGGAGAGCTCGCCGCAGGGGCAAAAATAGGGCGCTATCCTTTGGTGGGATCACGAATGCCCGGGTAGCTCAGTCGGTAGAGCAGCTCACTCGTAATGAGCAGGTCAGGGGTTCGAGTCCCCTCCCGGGCTCCTACTTTGGGGATGGGCAGCCAAAGGAGCGGTGTCTGTGCGCGCTGGACGTTTCATCAGGAAGGCCCCCGCCTGGCCCGGACATGCCTTGGCTGCTGCGTAGATGGAGCCTATCGTCGATTCTTTTCATAAGCGGCTCCCTGAGACCCAGGAGCCCTTGGAGGGGCAGCTGTCTCAGGTCCCGCTGTCCCCGCGAGCGAAGCAGGTCGGGAGGCCGGCGCAATTTGGAGTCAACTCGTCCCCCGTGGGGGGGCCAAGATTCCGCCCGGCGGAGCCAGGGGATATTCAGGCAGTGCACGAGTTGGTCAAGGCTGCCTACCGGCAAGGAGATCAAGCTGGTTGGACGACAGAAGCCCACCTCGTAGAAGGCGAGAGAATAAGCATCGCTACCTTGGAGCGGATTCTTGAAGACCCGGCAAAGAGGCTGCTTGTGGCGTTTTTGGGAGAGGAGTTGGTAGGTTGCTGTCTGTTGGAGCCTGAGGTGAAGGCAGGTGTTGGAGTGGTGGCCCACTTTGGGCTCTTTGCAGTGTCCCCTCGGCTTCAGAGCCGTGGCATTGGGACTGCATTGTTGGCTCAAGCAGAGAGCGTGGCTCGAGAGCAGTTACATGCCTCAGCGATCGAACTCCGTGTGCTAGAGCCGAGGTCTGAGTTGATCGGATATTACGAGCGGCGTGGTTACTTGCTCGACGGGCGCCGGGAGCCGTTCAAGCCTGATCCGCATGATCGGCCAAAGGTCGAGGGACTTTGCTTTGTCGTGATGCACAAGAGCCTCTAAGCTCTCGTCGCCGGTTCAAGCGGCCAAGCGGGGTGTCCTGTCAGTTGGTCTCGCCAGTTGGCGTTGAAAAAGGCAGAACCCTTCCACACGGGATAATTTTTGGTCACGCTGTCGTGCGGGAAGGACGCCAACCCGGCGGGACAGCCCGAAGGGTGGGACCACGAGCGTATGGGCCGGCAGCCAGCCGGGTTGGCGTCAGGCGACATAACGCCGCCGCCCCCAGCCCGGCAGCGCCTCAGTCGCAGTGGTTCGCCGGAGGGGCCTCGGGCGAACCACTGTGGCAGGCTACTTCGGACAGGCGGACCGATGCAAGGGGTTCGATCGCATCGTGGACAATTTTTACGATTCAGGAGGCAGGGAGATCCCTCTGGTTTACCCCAGGGAGGAGATGGTCGGCCTTTTTCCTCGGCGTTGCTGCGTAGGCAAGGGCCTCGGTTTCATTGAGGTGGGGATCGATGAGTCGGGTAGATGAAGAGCTGGGCCCCCCCGTCGGGGTCCAGGGGACCGCTAGCACAGCCTCTGGCGTCACGCGCGGGATCGTTCCGCAACAGCTCCCAGAGTCACTCGGCTATCGGATAAAGAAGTTCCTGTTAGGCCCCCCGCTCGTTACCGAGCAGCTCTCTACGGAGCGTCTTGGCAGTTTCACTGCTTTGGGCGTGCTCTCGCCGGATGCCATATCGTCGTCGGCGTACGGCACCGAAGAAATGCTCGTTGAGTTAGTTCCATATATAGGTGTCGCCGCATTTACTCTTATTTTGCCTATAACGGCTGCAATATTGTTGGTTCTGTTCTTCGTAACGATGTCATATAGAGAAGTGGTGATGGTATACACAAAGGCTGGAGGCTCCTATGTTGTAGCAAGAGAAAATTTCGGTCCTACCGTTGCCCAGGTTGCTGCGGTAGCATTGCTAATTGACTATACAGTCACAGTCGCGGTCCAAACCGCTGCTGGAACAGATGCCCTGATCTCTGCCTTTCCTAATGAATTACTACAGTGGCGAGTTCCCATAACAGTGGCTGTAGTTGTGTTCATCGCCTATGGTAATTTGAGGGGGGTTCGTGAAGCCGGTAAATGGTTTGCCCTTCCTACTTACTTTTTTATTATCATGATGGCGGCGATGATCGTTGTTGGAATCATAAAGGCCGCTCTAGGGCTTCTTCCTCATCTTTCTGTGCATCGCCATGGTTTGTATCCATTTGGTCATCCTGGCAGTGGTTTGTTAATGGGAGCGTCCATCTTGGTATTGCTTCGTTCTTTTGCCAACGGCGGTTCGTCTCTTACTGGCGTTGAGGCCATCTCCAACGGGATCTCGGTCTTTCGCCCGCCAGAGGGAATCCACGCGAGGCGGGTCTTGCTTGCCATGAGCATCCTGCTGGGTTCGCTGGTCTTTGGGGTATCGCTTCTAGCCCGCTTTACTCATGCCGCGCCGTTTCTGGCTGGGGCGCCCACCGTCGTAGCCCAGGAGGCGAGTGCCGTCTTCGGACCCAGCAGTCTCGGTCGCCTGGGCTTTTACCTTCTTCAGCTGGCGACCCTGCTCATCCTCTACACGGGCGCGAACACAAGTTTCAATGGCTTTCCTTATCTGGCCAGCTTCGTGGCTGGCGACCGCTTCCTGCCTCGACAGCTGACGAAACGTGGCCACCGTCTGACCTTCTCGAACGGCATCATTGTGCTGGCTGTCGTAGCGATCGGTCTCTTATTGGTTACCCGGGCCAACGTCACCTCATTGGTGGCCGTCTATGCAATCGGCGTCTTCACCGGCTTCACTATGGCCGGTGCCGGCATGGTTCGCTACCACCTGACCCACCGAGAGCAGGGCTGGCGGCGAAAGCTCTTCATCAACGCCTCGGCAGCTGTGTTGTCAGCCGTGGTTGTGGTCATCTTGGCGGTGGCGAAATTCTTCCAGGGTGCCTGGACGGTCGTGGTTCTCTTCCCCTTGCTCACGGCAGCGCTCGTCCATCTGAATCGCCAGTATCGTGCGGAGGCCGAGCAGCTTGAAAAGGGGGCTCTGGCGGCTTTGGAGCAGCCGGTGCTCCGTCGCCATGTAGTGCTGGTTTTCGTCGATCGTCTTGATCTGGCCACTGCTAGGGCGGTCCAGTATGCTCGAACGATTGCTCCAGACGAGATTCGGGCTGTTCATTTCCTTCTGGATAGCCGTGTAGCTGCTCGGCTGGAGGAGAACTGGGAGCGCCTCTTGCTCTCTCGGATTCCTCTGGAGATCAGGGAATGCAGGGACCGACGCCTGGGTCGGTCGTCGTTGGAGTTGGTGGCTAGCGAGCTTGCAGATGGGGATACTGAGGTCACGGTTCTGTTGCCCATGCGGGTTTACCCCTGGGCGCTTAGCCGACTGCTTCACGACAGGACTGCCGAGCACATCGCCAGCGTGGTGGGCAAGCTGCCTCATGCCAACGCAACTATCGTGCCTTTTCAGCTGGAGCGCCAGCGTCGGGCGAGAAGGCACCGCTCGGGTCGAGACCAGGCCAACGGTTCCCAACGGCGCCAGGATAAGAGGCAGCGCGAGAGAGGAAGCGATAAGGATCCCGGCTTTGTCCAGGTGCCTGGTACTGATCCGATCGGAGGAGTGGGTTGGAGACAGCGGGTGCGTGTTGCCGGCCGGGTGGCGTCTTTCCAAATCCAGCCTTGGCGCGGCGCTCAGATCCTCACTTGCGAGATTGACGACGGAACTGGCCGTATTGAGCTGGTATTCACCCGTAAGGACGTGGCCGGAATCCAAATGGGTGCCCAACTGGTGGCGGAAGGGGTCGTCGGGCAGCATGAGGGTCGCCTGGCCATAATGAACCCGCTGGTGGAGATCGTACGGAGGGCTCCAGAGGATCCCATGCAACAGCCATAGGCGTTGGGCGGCGTGCGTGGGGGGCTGGGGGCGGGTAGCGTGCATGCGTGGCCGATCCCCGGCGATTCAGCGAGCTAGCCATGGAGTACATGCCTTCGCTTTATTCCGCCGCACTGCGGATGACGCGAAATCGGGCCGAGGCCGAGGATCTTGTCCAAGAGACCTATCTCAAGGCTTATCGAGCCTTCGACACCTTCGTCGAGGGAACGAATCTGAAGGCTTGGCTCTACCGTATTCTGACCAACACCTTCATAAATAACTACCGGGCGCGCCAACGCAGGCCGGAGGAGTCCGAGTTGGCCGACGTTGATGATCTCTACCTCTATCGGCGACTCGGAGGCATGGTCGGCTCGGCGAGCCGCAGTGCCGAGGAAGAGGTTCTTGAGCGACTAACCGACGAGGAGGTGAAGGCGGCGCTCGAGTCTCTGCCGGAACAGTTCCGCCTTGCGGTTCTCCTGGCCGACGTGGAGGGCTTTTCCTACAAAGAGATAGCTGAGATCACCGGGGTGCCCATCGGGACCGTCATGAGCAGGCTCCATCGAGGAAGAAGGGCCCTGCAAAAGGCGTTGTTTGAATATATGAAGGCTCGGGGGGCTGTCGCATGAAGCCAGGCAGCATCGGGGGACACTAGGCATGGAAGAGGTCGACTGTAGCGAGGCGCTGCACCGCCTATACCACTACCTGGATGGAGAGCTCACCGCGGAGCGGCGAATGGTAATAGCCGCCCATCTGGAGATATGCGGATCCTGCCTATCGGCTTTCGACTTCGAGCTCGAGTTGAGGCGGGTCTTGTCTCAGAAGTGTCGGGAACAACTCCCCCCGGGGCTCTTAGAGAGGATTGCACAGGCGATAGGACACGAGTACTCACAAACGGGCGAGACGGCAAGTGAGTGAGGTGGTTGCCTGGGACTGGGCGCGTCGTGCCGCAGCGCTGGTAGCGAGCCAGCTGCCGGGTCCTAGAGATCAAGACGTGCAGCTGGCGCCGGTGAGCGAAGACCTCCGGGCGGCTGTAGCCGACGCAGCGCCTTGGGTGTCTGAAAGCTCTGGCATCCAAGACTGGCAAGGAAACGCGACCCCCGTGGTCTTGGATCGCATTGGCTGGGTCGAGGTGAACATCACCGCGTTCCAGATCCTTATGGAGCCGATGCTCGAGAAGTTGGAGGAGCGCCTAAGCGCTTCCCCCCTTGCGCCGCTTAGCCGCGTGGTTGCCGGTGTCCAGATTGGGGGCCTGCTCGGCTGGTTGTCCGGGAGGGTGCTCGGGCAGTATGACGTGACCCAGGACAACGAACCCGGGACGATCTACTTCGTCGGAAACAATCTGATCTCGCTCGAGTCCCGCTATGGGTTCGCGCCGGATGAGTTCAGGAGATGGGTTGCGGTGCACGAGTTGGCTCACGCTGCTCAGTTCGACGGTGTGGGCTGGCTGCGACCCTACTTTTTGGGGGAGGTCCGCTCTATGGTGAGCTCTTTCGAGCTGGACCCCCGTGTCGCGCTTGCGCGGGTCGCTGAGGCAATGCGGAGGATCCTAGAGGGGGACAAGGGCTGGCGAGACATGGGCCTAGTGGGGCTGGTGGCAACGTCTGAGCAGCTGGCCCTGGCTCGGCGTTTGCAGGCTCTGATGAGCCTCCTCGAGGGTCATGCAGACGTGGTCATGGAGAAGGCTTCTGCCGGTCGAATTAGTGGGGCGGAGCGTTTCAAGGAAATCCTCCGTCGGCGGCGCCGTGCGCCGGAGGGATTGGCAAGGCTAATTCAGCGGGCACTTGGGATAGATGCGAAGACTCGTCAATACGAGGAGGGCGAGCGATTTCTGAAGCAGGCCGAGGCCCTAGTGGGAGCAGCCGGCCTAAGCCGGCTCTGGCATGGGCCGGAGAATCTCCCTAGCCCAGACGAACTAGCCGACCCGGCTCGGTGGGTCGCACGCGTAGCCTCCTAAGTGCAGATTCGTGTTGGGTCTCGGAGAGGCAGTGATTGCAGGAGGGGATCTTTCGGCAAAGACGCAAGCCAGACTGCTGGTACTGGCTCACCGCTGCTGCTTTGCTCCTGAGCCTGTTCCACTGAACCTGGCAGTCTCAGGCGGGCCCGATTCATTAGCGATGCTTGTTCTCGCCTGTCTACTTGGTCGCGACGTGACTGCTTGGCATGTCGACCATGGTCTCAGGCCGGGCTCCGACAGCGAGGTGGCGCTGGTAGCTGAGGTAGCGGCCAAATACGGAGCTCGCTTCGAATCGTTGAAGGTATATGTTGAGCCGGGCCCCAATCTGGAGGCCAGGGCGCGCGAGGCTCGCTATCGCGTGTTGCCCGCCGACGTAGCCACGGCGCACACCGCGGACGACCAGGCTGAGACGATCCTCATCAACCTGATGCGCGGGGCCGGTTTGGACGGGCTTGCCGGAATGCGGCTCGGCCCTCGGCACCCACTGCTCCGACTCCGACGCAGCGAGACGGAGGAGGTGTGTCGACTAGTAGGCTTGGTTCCCTTCCGAGATCCGACCAACTCCGACCCCAGGTTCTGGCGGAACCGCGTGCGCAGCGAGCTTTTGCCGCTCATGGCGGAGATTTCGTCTAGAGACCCTGTAGCGTTGATCTGCCGCACCGCCGAGCTGCTCGCGGCCGAGGCTGCGTTTTTGGATCTTGAGGCGTCCAAGCTCGATCCCACGGACGCCAAGGCCGTGGCTCAGGCACCCATCGCTCTGGCGAGGAGGGCTCTCAGACGCTGGATTCAAGGAAACGGCCAGCACCCACCGGCTTGGCGCGATGTGGGAAAGGCGCTCTTGGTGGCGACTGGCAAGAGACGGGGGGCTCAGCTTGCAGGGGGAGCATTTGTGAAGCGAAGCCGCGGGCGGCTAGTGCTGGTCGAAGGGGCCTCAGGCGGCCTTCGGGGGACATAGACACGATAGGGCTCTAGAAGTGGGCGAGGAGAAGCGGACGACGCGCTCGCTGGTTGGCCGGGTGCGTCCTGGCGAGCTGGGGCGAGTCGTGGTGTCCGAGGAGGACTTGTCGCGAAGGATAGCTGAGCTGGGTGCTGAGATCACGGTTGACTACCGGGACAACCCTCCGCTCTTGGTTGGCGTGCTCAAGGGAGCAATGATGCTGATGGCCGACTTGTCGAGGGCGATAGACCTCGAGGTGGAATGCGACTTCATGGCGGTGGCATCCTACGGGGCGGCAACGAGCACGAGCGGAGTTGTGCGCATAGTAAAGGATCTAGACGCCGACCTGCAGGGTCGCCATGTCTTAGTTGTCGAGGACATAGTGGATTCCGGACTCACCCTCTCCTACCTTTGCCGCAATCTGGCCGCTCGTCATCCTGCCAGCTTGGAGGTGTGCGCATTGTTGGTAAAAGAAGGACTTCAGACGGTTTCCTTGGATCTGCGTTACGTGGGTTTTCGCATCCCACCTGAGTTTGTGGTGGGCTACGGTCTCGACGTGGGCGAGAGATACCGCAATCTTCCCTACGTATGTGTCTACGAGGGTCCCCAAAGTGGCCAACGTTGACCTTGAACGGCTCGAGGCCGCAATAGAAGAGGTGCTCTGGGCAGTGGGGGAGGATCCGAAGCGGGACGGGCTGGCCGAGACGCCTCGTCGGGTTGCGGAGATGTTGCAAGAGCTCCTCTCGGGCATAGGGCGAGACCCGGCCGATGAACTTTCCGTCGTCTTCGACGCGGGCCACGAGGAGATGGTGATGGTACGTGATATCCCCTTTGCATCTCTGTGCGAGCACCATCTGTTGCCCTTCGTGGGAAAGGCACACGTGGCATATGTTCCTTCTGAGGATGGCCGTATCACTGGGCTTTCCAAACTCGCGAGGTTGGTAGAGGGATACGCTCGTCGCTTGCAGGTTCAAGAAAGGCTCACAACCCAGATAGCCGACACATTGGTAAGGGTGCTGAAGCCGCGTGGCGTTCTCGTGGTTGTAGAGGCGGAGCATCTCTGCATGTCGATGCGTGGGGTGAAGAAGCCAGCCACCACGACTATTACCTCGGCTGTGCGGGGGGTTTTTCTGAAGGACCCTGCGACTCGGGCCGAAGCCATGGGGCTGTTGCGCCGCTGAGACTCATCTTCTGTCTCTGTGGGTAGGCGTGCAGCAAGGGCGTTCTTAGGCTCTAAGGGTATGCGGCCGCTCGTGATGGGAATCTTGAACGTAACACCCGACTCCTTCTTCGACGGCGGTCGGTACTTTTCCTATGAACGGGCCGTCAGCCATGGTCTTGAGATGTTCGAGCAAGGCGCCGACATCGTAGATGTTGGGGGAGAGTCCTCTCGGCCTGGAGCCACCCCGGTCTCTGAGGCGGAGGAGCTTCGCAGGGTGCTGCCGGTGGTGGAGGCGCTTGCGCCGAGGGGCAGAGTCTCCATCGACACCATCAAGCCGATTGTGGCTGCCGAGGCTATCTCGAAGGGGGCGACCCTCATCAACGACATCTCAGCATCCGATGCACTGGCCCAGCTGGCCGCCGAGACAGGAGTCGGCTGGGTTGCTATGCACATGCAGGGAACTCCGCTTACCATGCAGCAAAATCCCACTTACCACGATGTCGTTGGCGAGGTGAGGGAGTTCCTCGTTCGCAGGGCGGAATATGCGCGCTCACTGGGCGTGGAGGAGGTGTGGGTGGACCCGGGAATTGGGTTCGGCAAGACCGTCGCCCACAACCTGGCTCTCCTCGCAAGCTTGCCGAAGCTTGTGGAGGATGGCAATCCCGTTCTTGTGGGGGTCTCAAGAAAGTCCTTTCTGGGGGCGGTGGCCTCGCCGAGGCCAGGGGAGATTCTCCCGCCTGAACAGCGCGGTGAGGCAAGCCTTGCTGCGGCAGCCATATGCATGGCTGCCGGGGCTCGCATGGTCAGGGTTCACGACGTTGAGGCAACCGTTCAAGCAGCTCGGCTGGTGGGCGACCAATGGGAGTGAGCGGATCGGGGCGCTCGAAGGTACCCCTCGGGGTGCCTCCTCGCCACCTCGTGTGGGTCTTGAAGGGCTCTCTGGCCATGAGCGAGCGGCCCGGTGGCCAGGGTTATACGCACCGACGGCTGCGAAGGACCGAAGAGATCAGCTGGCTGCTCGCAAACGGCTTCAACAGGGTCGTCTCGCTTCTACCCTCCCCTCACAACCTGCACTGCTACAAAGAAAGCGGTATGTGTTCAGCGCACATGCCCCTTGCGGCAACCTCGAATTTCGCGGAAATATTGCCGCCCTTTTATGCGGAGCTCAGGGGTTGGTTGAACTCGGGAGAGGTGGTGTTGGTGCACCATGAGGAGATGGGCGAGCTCGTGCTTGGCTTCTGCGCAGGCTACCTGCTTTGGTCGGGGAAGCTCCGAACGGGACCTCAGGCAGTGGTAGCAGTAGAGACCTTGGCCAAGAAGCCGATGGGCCCCTTAGGCCGCTCAATGGTGGCTGCGCTGGAGGGGGCAATGTGAGTCTGCGTGTGCCGAATCGGTGCTGTCTGATGCGCGATGCGTCGGAGGGGGTAGGGGTGCAGGCGCTTGCAAGAGCCATATCTCTGGAGAGCATGCCATGAGCGATGTGATCCAACTGAGGGGTCTGCGGGTCATGGGCCGCCACGGCCTGAGCGAGCAGGAGCGCTCAAAAGAGCAACCCTTCGAGTTGGACATCGACCTTGAGCTGGATCTGGAGCAAGCGGCACGGACAGACGACATTCAGGCCACCGTCGATTACGGCGCAGCCCTTGCTATCGCAGTAGCGGAACTATCCGAGCCCGGTGCCCGACTCCTTGAGCACTTGGCAGAGAGGGTTGCCTGCCGCCTCCTCGAGAACTTCAGTCGGGTTGAGGCTGTGAGAGTAGCAGTCCGCAAGCTGCGGCCTCCGGTTCGCTATGACTTGACCACCGCCGGCGTGAGCATTCGCCGTGCTCGTAGCAGGCCCGTGGGATCCGAGTTGCCAAGCGGCGAAGCCACCTAGGGCGGATGCGTGGGGTGCCTGCAAGTGCTTTGCCTAGGCGGGTTCTTCTAGGCCTCGGATCAAATCTTGGCGACAGAAGGGCTCTCTTGCGAGACGCCGTCTATTCGTTACCGGAATTAACAGCCGTTTCATCTGCTTATGAGACTCAGCCGGTTGGCGGCCCACCAGGCCAGCCATGCTTTCTCAATGCTGTCGTAGCGTTGCGCAGCCGTCTTGGTCCCTTCGAGTTGCTCCGGATGGCCCAGGCTCTTGAGGCGCGTGCTGGGCGGGAGAGGGGGCTCCGTTGGGGGCCGAGGACCCTCGATGTCGATGTGCTTTGGATTGACGGAGTAAGGCTTTGCGGCCCGGAGCTGGTGATTCCTCATCCCCGCATGTGGGAGAGGGCATTCGTGCTGGTTCCCTTGAGGGAGGTGGCGTCTGATCTCGTGAGAGAGGAGGCCTTTCTGCGAGCAGTGGGCGAAGTGCGCTGGGCAGGTAGCCTCTGAGCACGTGCTTTTGGCTGTGGACGTGGGCAATACCCACACCGTGGTGGGATTGGTGGACCTAACTCTGTCCTCGGAGGAAGGCGACGGAGCGGTGGTTGAGTACTGGAGGCTGGCTACGGAGGCCAGTCGCACTGCCGACGAGTGGGGGATATTGCTCTCAGGCCTAATCGGCTCTGTCCTGGTAGATGGCCATATCGAGGGGTCGGTCATCTCTTCTACCGTCCCACACGTAGCCGATGCCATTCGCAGCGCCTGTTCCCGTTGGCTTGGCACCAGGAGCCTGGTTGTGAATTCCGAACTCCAATTGGGTATCGAGATCGCCTACGACCCCCCGAGAGAAGTCGGTCCAGACCGGCTGGTCAACGCGGTGGCTGCTCAGCAGCGTTACGGTTTGCCAGTCGTCGTGGTGGACTTTGGCACTGCCACGACAGTCGATGCGGTCTCTGGCAAGGGTCAGTATCTTGGTGGGGCCATCGCCCCTGGCATTGAGGTGAGTTTGCAGGCCCTCTATGGAAGGGCGGCGCTTTTGCGCGAGGTCGAGCTCAAAACTCCTGAGCGGGCCATTGGTAGATCCACCGCTGAGGCCATCAGGGCGGGCGTTCTATTCGGTTTCGCGGCATTGGCAGACGGCCTCTGCCGTCGGTTCTTAGCTGAGATGAGCGGAGCTCGCCTGATTGCCACCGGGGGTCTCGCGGGGGTGGTGCTCCCCTACTGTGAAATGCCCTTCGTGCACGACCCACTTCTTACCGTTCACGGGCTGCGCCTGATTTACGAGCGCAACCAAGCAACTGAGATCCCCCACGAGGCGGACGGTGTCTGAGGCAGACTTTCCTTACTCATTTACTAAGACGGACTCGCTCGCAGAGGTGAGAGGCCGTTGGGCTCACCTGCCGGCCGGGTCGGAAACTGGGGAAGAGGTCGTCGTAGCCGGGCGTGCCATGCTGATGCGCCCCCAGGGCAGGCTTTGCTTTGCGGAGCTAAGAGACTGGACCGGCTCGCTGCAGCTCTTCGCCGGGGCGGAGTTCACCGATCGCTATGAGTCCTTCGTCAAATTGGCGGTCGGCGACTGGGTGGGCGCCAGGGGACAGGTCATGACTACCAAGCGGGGGGAGTTGTCGGTGAAGGTGGCCGACTGGCTGCTCCTGGCCAAGGCCCGCATTGGCTTCGGGGACAAATGGCATGGCCTAAGTGACGTGGACGAGCGGTGGCGCCACCGGGAGGTGGATCTCTGGGCCAATAGCGGACCCCGCGAGATCCTGCTCCTGCGGAGCAAAATCGTTTGCTACCTGCGGCGTTTCTTCGAGTCGAGGGGCTTCGTAGAGGTGGAGACGCCGGTATTGCATCCGATCCCCGGCGGGGCGCTGGCTCGTCCCTTCGTGACCCACCACAATGCCTTAGACGCCGACTTCTACCTGCGCATTGCGCCCGAGCTGTACCTAAAGCGCCTCGTCGTGGGTGGATTTGAGAAGGTCTTCGAGATAGGCAGGGTGTTCCGTAACGAAGGGCTGTCCCCGCGCCACAACCCCGAATTCACGATGCTCGAGGCCTACCAGGCCTATGCGGACTACTTCGCAATGATGGAGCTAGTGGAGGAGTTGGTGAGTGGCGCAGCTCAAGAGCTTCGCCACTCCCGCCTCATCGAATACCAGGGAAGGCCTCTGGATTTGAGTCTGCCTTGGAGAAGAGTCAGCATGGCAGAGCTTCTTAGCCAAAGGCTGGGCCGAGAAGTTTCTCTGGCAATGGGCAAGGATGAGCTTTCGAAGATTGCTCGAGCGGAGGGAGTGGCCGTGGAGGAAGCCTGGGGAGCCGGCAAAGTGATGCTCGAGCTTTATGAGAAGACCGTGGAGCCCGAGCTTTGGGGGCCGATCTTCGTTTTGGACTACCCCGAGGAGGTCTCGCCGTTGGCACGTCCCCATAGGAGCCAGCCGGGAGTCGTGGAGCGGTTCGAAGCCATTGTTGCCGGTAGGGAAATGGCCAACGCATTTTCCGAGCTCACTGACCCGGACCGCCAGAGGGCCAACATGGAGCAACAAGCCCGGGCCAAAGCCCAGGGTGATGCTGAGGCGATGGTGGTAGACGAAGACTATCTTTTCGCGCTTGAGCATGGCTTGCCTCCCACAGGAGGCCTCGGAGTTGGAGTTGACCGCCTTGTCATGCTGCTTGCCGATGTAGCCAACATTCGGGAGGTGATCGCCTTTCCTACTCTTGCTCCGCTCAGGCGCTAGCGAACCGCCAGCCAGAGGGGGAGGGGCCTGGCATCCGACTAGGTGGTTGCCACCGGAATGCTGTCTAGGAGCGAGTAGGGAAGTTGAGCGAGCGCAGCAGAAACAGGGCCAGGCGGAAGGCTTGCTGCCTGGCTGGCCGCTTCGTCTGCCCATGCTCGAGCTGTCCGAGCAGCCTGTGCAATGGCACCTGAGGCGGCGATGATGGAACGCACTTCCTCGCGTTCCTCGATGTCGAGGGGACGACCAAGAAAGCCCTTTAGGAGCGGGGCTACCTCTTCTTCTGCCAATGCGTAGAGAACGGGCAGGGTGTAGACACCCTGGGCTAGGTCCTGGCCAGGGTGTTTTCCGAGGACTCTCTCATCGGCCACTAAGTCCAAGACGTCGTCTCGGATCTGAAAGACCATCCCGAGACACTCCCCAAAGCGCTCGAGAGCCTTTTGCTCGGTCGGGGATAGTCTTGCCGTGACTGCTCCTATTGCACAAGAGCAAGCCATCAAGGCTGCGGTCTTCCCAGCAATGGCCTGGAAATACGAGGGTTCAGAGCGATGAGTGTCATAGCAAGAGCGCACCTCGGCGACCTGGCCTTCGCACATTTTGCCAAGCGTGGAAGCCACGAGACTAGAAACCTGGTTGCCAAGGGCGGCCGCAATTGAGGCTGCCCTGGCGAGAAGGAAATCCCCCACCACTACTGCCACCAGGTTGCCGAATCGAGCATTCACGCTGGAAGTAGTGCGCCTGGTACTTGCCTCGTCGATCACATCGTCGTGGTAGAGGGAGGCCAGGTGGACGAGTTCCACCACCACCCCGCCTAGAAGCACCTCCTCTGGGGCTGACCATATGGCGAGCTGCCGTGGATCCTGTTGTCCGGTGGCCGCTGCTGCCAAGGTCAAAGCAGGCCTAATCCGCTTCCCGCCTGCTCGAAGCAAGTGTGTGGTGACGCTCGTGAGAAAGGGATCGTCCGCGACGGCCTCTGCGGCGAGGCGTTCTTCCAGGCGGAGCAGCTCCTCGTCGAGGATTGGAAGACCCAGGAGGTCGGCGATGTTCACTAGTAAGGAAATTATGCGCAGCGGCCGAGCTTTGGAGCAGGGCAGTTCAAATGCTTGGCCTAACGGGCCTGTCGCCCAGACAGGCGAGCTGCGAGGGTAGACTGCAAATTAGACAAGGCGAGCGGTCTCGGGAGGCGGACAACTTGTTCGAGCGCTTCACGGACAGGGCACGAAGGGTACTGGTCCTAGCGCAGGAGGAGGCGCGGCTCCTCAACCACAACTTCATAGGAACGGAGCACATCCTTCTCGGGCTGATCCACGAGGGGGAGGGCGTGGCGGCCAAAGCCTTGGAGACTTTGGGCATACACCTCGAGGCTGTGCGAGAGAAGGTCGAGGAGACCATCGGACCTTCAGGCACTCAGCCCACGGGTTCGCCCCCCTTTACGCCTCGGGCCAAGAAGGTGCTTGAGCTCTCGCTCAGGGAGGCTTTGCAGCTAGGGCACAACTACATCGGCACCGAGCACATGTTGCTCGGTCTGGTGCGTGAGGGCGAAGGGGTCGCCGCGCAGGTCCTCCAGAGCTTGGGAGCCGACCTCAACCGGGTGCGCCAACAGGTAATTCAGCTGCTTTCTGGGTATCCTGGTAGGGAGGTGACCGCGGGAGCTCCTTCGGCTGCGCAGGAAGTGCCGAGCGGGTCGCCGGTACTCGACCAGTTCGGCCGGAATCTCACGGCGCTGGCCCGCGAGCACAAGCTCGACCCCGTCATTGGGCGAGACAAGGAGATCGAGCGGGTCATGCAGGTGCTCTCGCGCCGGACGAAGAACAATCCTGTTCTGATCGGCGAGCCTGGGGTCGGCAAGACGGCCATAGTTGAGGGATTGGCTCAGCGCATCGTAGCCAACCAGGTGCCAGACACCATAAGGGGAAAGCAGCTTTACACCTTGGACCTCGGCGCCTTGGTGGCTGGCAGCCGCTACCGCGGGGATTTCGAAGAGCGGCTGAAGAAGGTGCTGAAGGAGATCCGCACCAGAGGCGACATCATCCTATTCATAGACGAGCTGCACACCCTCGTGGGCGCTGGCGCGGCGGAAGGTGCCATAGATGCGGCGAGCATCCTAAAGCCAATGCTCGCACGGGGAGAGCTCCAGACCATTGGAGCTACGACCCTTGAGGAATACCGCAAGTACTTGGAGAAGGACGCGGCTTTGGAGCGGCGGTTCCAGCCCATCAAGGTGGAAGAACCGTCCGTGGCTCACACCATTGAGATACTGAAGGGATTGAGGGACCGCTACGAAGCGCATCATCAGGTCACCATCACTGATCAGGCATTGGTGGCCGCGGCGAACTTGGCGGATCGCTACATATCGGATAGGTACTTGCCGGACAAGGCTATCGACTTGATAGACGAGGCTGGGAGTCGACAGCGGATTCGGCGTATGTCGGCTCCGCCGGAGCTGCGTGCGATTGACGAGGAGTTGGCCAAGCTGCGTCGCGACAAGGAGGCGGCAGCTTCGAGGCAAAATTTCGATGAGGTCTCTCGTCTCTCTGAGCGAGAGCGCGAGCTCCTCGAGCAGAAGGCAACCCTCGAAGCTGAATGGCGTGAGCAGGGCCAGGACGTCTTTGACGTGGTTGACGAAGACGTAATCGCTGAGGTGCTTGCCAACTGGACCGGCATACCTGTCTACAAACTCACCGAGGAAGAGACCGCCAAGCTTCTTCGGATGGAGGAGGAGCTGCACAAGAGGGTCGTGGGACAGGACGACGCCATCAAGGCGCTGTCTCGTGCCATACGACGGACTCGTGCTGGCCTGAAGGATCCGAAGAGGCCGAGTGGGTCGTTTATCTTCCTTGGGCCGACCGGAGTTGGTAAGACGGAGCTGGCTAAGGCTCTGGCCGAGTTCCTCTTCTCTGATGAGGGTGCGCTCATCCAGCTCGACATGAGCGAGTACCAGGAGAAGCACACCGTGTCCCGTTTGGTTGGTTCGCCGCCTGGATATGTGGGCTACGAGGAAGGCGGCCAACTGACAGAGGCTGTGCGGAGAAGACCGTTCTCGGTGGTCCTCTTCGACGAGATCGAGAAGGCACACGTGGACGTGTTCAACGCACTGTTGCAGATCCTCGAAGAGGGGCGTCTCACAGATGCGCAAGGGCGGTCTGTGGACTTCAAGAACACCGTCCTAATCATGACCTCGAACTTGGGTACCTCAGAGCTGACAAGGGCCTCTGTGGGATTCGCTCGAGGTACTGAGGCCGTGAGTCACGAGAGGATGCGTCAGAAGCTTCTCGATGCTCTAAAGGGTCACTTCAGGCCGGAGTTCTTGAACCGCATTGATGAGGTCATCGTATTCCATGAGCTCTCCAAAGAGCAGATCATGGAGATTGTTGACCTGATGGTCAAGCGGGTAAGGGCTCAGCTGGAGGCCCAAGGGATCGGCTTGGAGCTGACAAGGGCAGCCAAGGAATTCCTAGCCGAGCGGGGATACGACCGTCACCTGGGTGCACGGCCGCTTCGACGGGCTATCCAGCAGCTCGTGGAGGATCCCTTATCGGAGCGTCTGTTGTGGAAGCAGTTCGGTATGGGTGAGACCGTGATAGTCGATGTGGAAGATGGCGAGATTGTCTTCCACTCGATGGGTGGTTTCGAGCCGCCTCCGGTCGAGCTTGCTGGAACGGGCTCTACTCCCGACTAACGGCTTTTGCCCCGCGGCCCTAGGGCCGCGGGGGTTGTTTGGCGGGCAACGGTTAGCGACCAAGAGTTCGGTGTTTCTCTCTGCTGCTGGCAGGTTGTGAGAGTCTCAGTCCCTCCGGCAACTGTGATTGTGACGGGTCGGGAGGAGCTCTGAGTCGAACCGTTGCCGAGCTGGCCGTAGCCTCCGTATCCCCACGACCATATGGTGCCGTCTGGTGCAAGGGCATAGGCTGCATTGGCTCCTGCCGTGATGCTTGTCACTCGTCCTCGCAGTCGCACCGGGGTCGGGCGGTACATGGGGACGGTGGAGCCGGTGCCGAGTTGTCCAAAGCTGTTGTCTCCCCAGGCCCAGACAGTGCCGTTCGATTCGAGCGCATAGGCGGAGTTGGCTCCAGCGGCTATTTGGATTACGTGGGAGATGCCGGGGATCGGTCGAGGAAGTGGATCCTGGCGGCTGCCGCTAGGTGGGCGCCCGAGTTGTCCAAAGCTGTTGTCTCCCCAGGCCCAGACAGTGCCGTTCGATTCGAGCGCATAGGCGTCATTGAGGCCGGCAGCTATCCCCCGCAGGCGAATGAGCTCTCGGACCCGTGACGGGTCTGCGCTGCTAGAGATGGATTCTGCTTCTGCCAGTTGTCCAAAGGCGTTGTCTCCCCATGTCCAGAGTTCCCCGTGGGAGTCGATGGCATATCCGGCATAATCGCCTGCGGCAATGACCCTGGCTCGGTCCGGAAGATGCACCCGGGTTGGCAGAGGCTTTGCAAATAATGAAATGCCAATTCCGAGTTGACCTTCACCGTCGTCGCCCCAGGCCCACACCGAGCCATTGGAGGCCAATGCATAAGCGCTGTTAGCTCCTGCCGCCAATGAGACGATGTGATGCAGCCCATGAACCATCGTGGGGACGGTTGACGCGGCGAACTCTCTGCCATCGCCCAGTTGTCCCTCTATGTCGTCTCCCCATGCCCAAACGGTGCCGTTTGTCGCTACCGCGTAGGCAGAAAAGCCCCCGCCGGCCAGTTCTGTGGCTCTTAGGTGGAAAGGGCCACCCCCCGCCGGCGAAGTTGTATAACTTGCGCCCAACAAATTCGCCACAAGAACCAAGTTGGAAAGACATGAAACCACTAGGGCCCGCCTTAGAGGGCGGGCCCTAGTGGTGGTTACCCCTCCCGCTGCCGCAAGCCGACCGCGATCTGTTCTCGGTAGGAGGAGACCATGAGTTCGGTCAGCTCCTCAAGCGAGGTGTCCTTTACCGCCTTATCGAAGGTGATGCGACCCTGCTGGATAACGTTCAGGCGGTCGCATAGCTCGAAAAGGTGGGTGTAGTTGTGGTCGATGATGATCATCGACACCCCACGGTTGGCGGAGAGATCCTTCACCAAATCGATAATTAGGGCGGACTCCTTGGCCCCCATGGCTGCCAGAGGTTCGTCGAGCAGGAGGATCTTTGCTTTCTGACGAGTTGCTCTAGCGACTGCGATTGCCTGCCGCTGGCCTCCGGAAAGCTTTTCTACCTCGGCGTCGAGATCGGGGATGTTGACCTTGATCTCGTCTAGATACTGGCGCGCCAAGCTCCGCATCTTCCTATTCGAGAGCCATCCGATTCTCCCTAGCTTGGTGTACTCCCTGTTGAGGAAGAGATTCAGATAGACGGGGAGCTGCGGGATCAAGGCCAGATCCTGATAGACAGTCTCGATTCCATGAGCTCTGGCATCGCTTACGGATCTGAAATGGACCTCTTTCCCCTCGAGGAATATCCTTCCCGAATCGGGGCGATGGAAGCCTGTGATGATCTTTACCAAGGTGCTTTTTCCTGCGCCGTTGTCGCCCACCAGGCCGAGGACTTCTCCCCGATGCAATTCCATGTCAATGCCCCGGAGCGCGACGATTGCGCCGAAGCTCTTTGTAATTCCCTCGGTCCTCAGGATCACCTCTCCGTTTCGGGGCGTCGACCCGTTCGTCGACGTGGCTCCTTGCGGGAGGTTGGCACCTTTGGAGGTCGTGTCGTTCTGCTCTGACATTGCTGGCTTCTCCTGTTCGTCAGAGTCTCAAGCGGCGGCCGAAGCGGCTAAGCGCCGCCTTGTAAAGCTGGACGTTTGCGACCATTGCCACAACTATGGCGATCCCGAGGATCAGCTGGAAGGTGTAGGCGCTTACCCCGAGGATGTTTAGTCCGTCGTAGAGGACTCCGAGCACGATGGCGCCAATTGCCCCGCCAATCACTGTGCCTCGGCCACCCGTCAGGGCGGTTCCACCGATCACGGCCGCGGAGATCGCATAGAACATCTCGATGGTCCCGTCGTTGCCAGGGTCGAGCGTTGTGATGCGGATCGAGTCAACTATCCCAATGAGGGCAGATAAGGCAGCTGCCACCATGAAGCACCAAATCTTCACTCGCTTGACGGGCACGCCGGCCTCGGCAGCACCGAGCAGGTTCCCGCCCGTGGCTATGGTGTGCAGCCCGAACCGTGTCCTATGTAGGAGCAAGTAGACGACAATGACGCAAATAGCAGCCCATGAGATCTCGGCCCAGGAGTAGTTTCCGAGAATGTTGCCGCCAGTGCCATTTAGGGTCATCGTCTCCTGTACGCCGCCCGAAGTGAGCAGCATGATTCCATCCAACCCGAAGAGGGTGCCTAGGGTCGTGACGAACGACGGCACGTCCAACATCGTGGTAATTAGCCCGTTGAGAGCGCCGAATATTGCTGCCCCGATGACGGCAATGATTATCGCGAGCACGAGAGGCAGGCCATCGTTGGCCCAGAGGAAGTAGACGACGAAGGGGAAGAAGACGAAGACCGTGCCCAGTGACAGATCAACCTCGCCTGCAGTAAGAAGGAGTACCTCACCAGCCCCAATGACAGCGATGGGTGCCATGAACTGCGTGAGGGTGACGAAGTTCGAGTAGCCGATGAAGTTGGAAGACGCGATGGAGAAGTAGGCAAAGAGCCCTACTGCCACCAGGAAAATCGCTGCTTCTCTCCGCTCAATCAATCGGCGGATGCGAGTCCCCGGCTCCGCTCCGCGGAGCGGAGCCGGGGAAGACTCGACATTCGCTTGGGGCGTTGCGAGTCTTGCCGAGCTAGCCATGACTAGAGGATAAGTCCGGCGTCTGCCTTGAGTACTGTCACCGAGGCAGGCGGCAGGATCTTCTCAGCGGATGTGCTTCCCTCGAAGCGACTTGGGCTCGCGAGATACGGGTCCACATTGTCCTTGGTGATGAAGTAGAGACCCGTGTCAGTGTCCGAGGGACGCATCAAGCCACCAGAGATGGTGAAGAGGAACAAGTAGAGCACCGGTAGGAAGCCCTGCAGGTAAGCCTGCTGATCTATGGAGAATGCAAGTGCCCCGGACTTGACAGCCTTCAACTCGGGCACGGCCACATCCCAACCAGACCCGTACACCTTGCCCTGCAGGTGGTGCTTGACGATCGTGTTGGCCACGGCCTCGCCAGTGCCGTCGTCTACTGCATACATGAACTTTACGTCTCGGTGGCCGAGGTAGTACGACTCGACAGCGGTGGCTTCCTGGCTGAGAAGTGGACCAGTACCAACCTCGACGAAGTCGATTCCTGCCGGCTTGAGGACCGAACGGGCCCCATCGATTCTCGGCTGGATGTTCAGCGATCCAGGTGTAGCGATCAACCCAGCTACGAGGTCGCCCTTCCTCACATAGTTGAGAATCCTCTTACCTGCCTCGACGCCGGCCTGGAATAGGTCCTGGCCAATGTAGGCGAGCTGGTGGTTCTGCGAGGCTGTGGATGCCGGGGGATTCGCATTGTATGCGAGGACAGGGATCCCAGCGTCCAGAGCTCTGTCGGTGGGAGCAATGAAAGCGGTCGGATCGATAACTGGAACAGAGATCCCATTCACCTTGGCCGCGATGGCTGCGTCCATGGCAGCCACCATCTGAGCTACGTCCGACGTCTCCGAGCCCGTCCACTGGTACTTGCAGCCGAGCAGCGTGCAGGCATCTGCAGCTCCGTATTGGGGGGGTACGAAGAAGGGGTTCGTAGTTACGTGGTTTACGAAGTTGAAGACGTAGGTCGGGTGTTTGGGGAATGGGTTCGCCTGCTCAAGGATCTCGTTGCGGCGGGGG
>OGCG01000480.1_pt1 | contig 24602 bp, 26 predicted proteins | sample 1570061 | NCBI WGS metagenome assembly OGCG01 (sample SAMN06268698, study PRJEB24515) | hot springs metagenome | isolation source: Joseph's Coat, Yellowstone National Park, Washington, USA | place: USA:Joseph's Coat, Yellowstone National Park, Washington, USA
GTAGTCCTTGTACGGCACCAAATTTGTTATTCCTTTTGATATTATGTAGTTCGTAAACCATTTGCCCTCAAGAAACAGCCTTTGCAAGTTGTCCAATTTTTCTTTTGATATTTTACTCTTATCTAGTTTTATTTCGAATGTCTTTGCAGCCTGGATTTTCCTTTTATTTCTGGTCTCGCGGCACTTATTCCTTATAATATCATTCTTCTCCATGAGGGAATTCCCCTTCTTCTTACAATACATTTTTATTGTATTGTTTCATAATTATATAAATGTTATTCGCTCTCATCCTCTATCTTGCGAAAGGAGACTTCCCGCGAGCAGAGTTAAAAGAAACAAGTAAAGTAGTGGCAGCGTTTGATATTAGCGAGCCTGTGCAGGATTTCTGCTCCATTGTTAATAAGGCATCTCAATGCTGCAATTCATGTAAATATTTATTTCTTTATGCATTAATAATATAAGGAGAATCATGGACAATTACCTCCGAGCATTGGTATTCCTGCTTGCGATTGGTATTCTGTTCAGCGTTGCTTCAGCAGCAACAAATGCAGTGTTGCAGCAAGAATGCGCAAACAGCGGAGGCAACCAAGGTTCAATTACATACAGCAGCAATACCGCACTTAATTCTAACGTCTGTGGAACTGATATCACTGTAGATAGTGGCGTTACACTTAATACCAACGGGTATACAATCGTTGCTCTTAATTCCTTCACAAACTACGGCACTGTGCAGGATATAGGTGTAAAAACAGGGAATGGAGCTAATGGCATAAATGGAGAAAGCATTGGCGGCGGTGGTGGCAACGGCGGAAGTGCAAGCTGGACTCTTTGTACTGGTGGCGGAGGTGGAGGAGGTGGAGGGCCTGGAGCTCCTGGCGGTTCTGCAGGCAGCAGCTCTGGATGGCTTAGCTCTACTCCGACAAATGGTGGAAGCAATTCTGGTTCTGGTGGTAATGGAGGAGGAAACTGCGCTTCAAGCAACTATAACAAACCAGGAAGTGGTGCAGGCAATGTAACTATATATGCAAACAATTTCATTAACAATGGCGTTATAGATGTGAATGGCGGGAATGCTGGCGCCGGAAATTATGAAGGTGCTGGAGGTGGCGGAGCAGGATATGTATATATTTATGCACTTGGGCCTAGCTCAGGCATAAATGCTGGCGTAATAGATGCAAATGGTGGCAACGGCGGAAGTGCAAGCTGCCCTGATGGAGGTAGTTCTGCAGGCGGTGGAGGTGGAGGCGGCGGCTTGATTGTAATAAACTATCCAGAGAGCGACTCAGTGAATACTAACTATGTAAGTTATTCTGGAGGGCAGGGAGGAGCCGACTGCGGAAGCGGGCAGAATGGTGCAAATGGCGCGTCGGGAAATATCCTTTTGAAGCCGATAATGGAGTATACCTATACATTTAATGCACAGGTTACAGACGATGGAAGCTTCGCAAATGGCATTGATGGTACTAATATAGTGACTGTAGATGGCGTGCAGTATAATGTGGGTAGCCTGCCTATAAGCCTCCAATTTGTTAGCGGAAGTACTTTTACATATTCCTATGAGACGCGTATAGAGTATATAGGAAAAAATTACATTTATATATACACATTCAATTCTCTAAGCTCAAATCCATCTGGTTATGACACACAGTCAGGCACTATAACTGCTTCGCAAAACACTAAGATTACTGCATTATACAATGAGCAGACGATACCAAGAAACCTTCAGGTAAACCCACAGTGTACTGTCACATACGGCAGCACAGTTGACCAGGGCAGCGCAATGTGCTTTGTCAACGCCAGCTTTGTCAACTATTATGGCTCTTCAACTGGTTCGCTCACATCATCATCAGGAGGTTCGTACAGCCTTTCGCCAACAGGTCTAGTCAACAGAACCAACCAAAATACTGCACCATGGCTGCTTACATGCCCAAATCCTCCAGAGGAGAATCCCCTTGACAACAGCTATTTTGAGAACAGTTATGGATTTATAGGCGGGGATGCCTGCCTGATCCAGCACACACAGATGCTTACAAATGTCTCGCTGCCTATAAGCATATATTGGGACAACTGCAATTACCCTGCAAGCGGCACAGTCGAACCATTGAATGTGAAAAATGCATCTTCAACTCCAAGCATAGCAGTGCTCTCTTATTCGCCAGCAGTAGATCATGGCATATCAAACGGCTTCAATACAACGTCATACATATTTGACCAAGTGCCTTCATTCGTACAGCATGGCATATGGACATGGCATGCAAAATATGCTAACTTCGGTTTGGGAGAGTGGCCGACTCAGCCTGAAACATTCACTGAAAGTGGGCTGCTATATAATGTTACTAATACAAACAGCTGCCCTGCGACGAACTCTTTGGACTTCTGCAATTACACATACACTTATACAGAAAACACAGTGTTAAAAAACGTTGCAAACTATTACATACCTTTCAATGAAGTCTTAAATGGAAACATACTAGACCAAAACCAGTTCACAACAAATATACTTCCTTTCTTCACATACAATTACAGCATGCCATCTCTCTACGGCCAGTCTATGAGCCAGTCTTATGATGTCTTTGGGCCGTGGAACTACTACACGCCATTCAACTCCATAGAGCCTTATCCGATTGATGTTGGCAGCAGGTTTTACATCAACTACAACAGTATATTAGAGTCCACACCTACAAAATCTCTGCTTAGCTTCTTCAACAACCTTCCTCCAAGCTTCGGCACATCAAGTCTTCCAGGCGGGCAACTTATTAACAGTATAATGAATGGTTTGAGTGGCATAACAGGCGCAAAGAGCCCAGAGGTTGCAGCACCTATTGCAATAACTGCATCACCTAACGACTACGTTTTTGTGCTAAATTACTCCTCATCTACAGGTGCATACTATATAACAACACTCAGGCTTTTGCCTAGAGGCTACTATAATACATCAAATTACCAGCCAGACACGATTAGCACAACAACAAGCAGCTCTGCATGGAACACAGAATGGAACAACTACTGGAACAATGTCATAGGATACCAGAACATGACAACATATGTTGTTAGCAGCATAGATCTAAGTAGCGCTGTTGGCTCGTGGTTCACTCCAATAAATATTGCAGCTGACGATGAAGGAGATATATTTGTCACAGGCTTCAATAATACTGCTATTCAACCACAGACTGCAGAACCGTATAATCAGCCTGAATTGGTAAAAATATCTAGTTCTGGCAGCATTTCTTACAATGCAATTCAAACACCTAACTCAACAACAACAATGCTCCCAATAATAATGCCAGAGATTGCAGTATCACCTACAGGCCATCTTGTATTCCTTGCAAACCAGAGCTTAGGTGAGATATATGTATACAGCGGCCTGAACTTCTCAAGCCTAGGCGCAATTGATCTTTCTTATAACAACCCAAATAAAGAAGAGTACTTGAATATCTATTACTGGCTCCTTAATGGCGGGCTATTCAACTATACAGGCTACGATGCTGCACTACCGTCTTACAATCCAAACACTAATGCAGACTTAGATAACACATTTTTCCATCATCCGATTGCCATAACTGACATAAACGGCTACCTTTATGTACTTGACAACTGGGCTGGCGCAATCGGGGTTAATTGGGCATCATCTGGATGGTGGATATTCACTACGTCGACTTCTGACACTGGCATATTTTTTGATATCCTTACATTAAGGGTTATTAATTCAACAGGTGTCAATGTACCCATAAATCCTACAAGCTTCCCAGATATGTTTTCATCTTCAGAATGCGGGAGTACTACATCAGGGAGTACTACATCAACATGTGTCTATACAGGGCCTTTTGGAAGCAAAGGCCCTTCTGGAAGCTGCCCAAGTGGCTGCGTATGGCAGGTTTATGGAGGACCTTGCGGTTTTGCTGATGCAAGCCAAGAATTTCATTGTGTGAACACTACTGGTACAATACTTTCAAATTATACACCTCTTACCACTAGCGGTACCGGAAGTGGGTATCCTCCTTATGGATGGATACTTTCAGCAGCAGTGACACCCGCAACGCTTAATTCTGGCGGAAATGGATGCAGTAATGCATATACTGTAAAACAAATGACTGATTGGGTATCGTTCTGCAGCGGGCAGGCATTCAATTTATGGTATGGAAAACATCAATCTGGGGCATGCACTTTCACTCCAAATTCAATGCCACAAAATTATTATGGCTCATTCTACCCTATAGGGCCTGCAGTAAGCCTTGCACTGAATGTAAGTACAGCATCAACTGGGGGCAACATTTACGTTTGCCAAGGTTCTGATAATATAGGAGTAGGCTTCTCCCCAGACTACTGGCACAATGTAGGATTTTCAGTAAATTACAATGGCACTGTAGACCTGATATTCGGCAATTACAGTAATGTGGTATATAACCCTAATGTTGAAGATGAGCTCTTGATAACAAGGATGAACGTGGAGAACTATACAAAGCTCTTTGGCGGTAATTCGCCTTACAACTGCTACACTTCTAATCAAAATGTAAGTACCAGTGCTACCAACCCATGGAGCCACGACGTAAATGTATGCTCTTACATGCCTGCTGTCAAATATATGAGCAAGCCTATATATTCTTTGACAGATCCGTTCAAATACTTGGAAAACCTGGGTTCTTCAAACTTCCTTACGCTTCAGGGCTACTATGGATCAGAGTTTGGCGGAGGGCATACGCCAGGATACAGCAACTCTACAATAAACAGCTCTATAACTTCAAATCTAACACACATAACTAGCACATTTAATGCAAATGCAAGCACAAATGTATCAAAGCTGCAGCAGCTCGCACTGCAGCTTAACAAAGAGACGCTAAGCAGCTCTATATCAGGCTATGTTTTAGTACCTTACACATATACATATACAATCACGCAGCAGAGGAACAACTTTGTGCTGATAAGCTCAAACACGCCAACTGGCGAGTCGTGCCCGAGCCCGGACAGCCTTGACTATGGGCCAGTAACTACAACGCAGACTTTCTACACTTATGCGCTAGTTGATGGAAGTTCTAACAATCTTGTTTCGCCTGTTGATGGAGGTGCAACATACCTTCAGTATCTTTACAACAGCGAGTATTATGTTCCAAACCTTTCAGATCTTGGGCTTATAATACCTCCGCAGATACTCTACAACATAAGGAACAACAGGTTCTTTGGCTATTCCTCAGCTTCACTGTGGACATTCCCAAGGCCTTCGCTTCATGATGATGGGTATATTTCTTCTGCGCCGGGCATCCTGCCAGCTTATGTTTACTATGGTCTAGTGCTGAATGCAACTGACATGTTGAACTATAATAGCATAATTCATAATCAAAGTTTTAATGGGCAGATTTATCCTGGATATGAAGACATATCATCAAGCTTTTTTGGGCCTGTTTACGGTTCGAACGCTCTTCAGGCAATGTATGATACTCAACCTGCGGTTGCAAGCAATATAGAATATTATCTTAGCCAGCCAATACTTCCTAATTTTGCAGCACTATTTGACTGGTATAAAGAGGAAGAATATCTTGGCCAGTTCTATACAATGCTTAATTCTACCACATATAACAACGCACAGCTTCTTGGATTCAAAAGAATATTCTACACTTTCAATGACAAGTTCAACAACACAATATACATGCCTCTAGATGCTGACATTGCAAACATAACAACAATAACGCTTAGGACAACACCTGTAGTTGCTGAAGGAAACGCAAACTCAACCACAATAACAATAAACGGCACTGTGGGCTATTACTCCTACTTTGGCGAGAAGTTTACACCGCTTGTAGGCGGTCATATTTATCTCTATTATGGCAGCGACATAAACTTTGTTGGATACAATGCACTGCAGTACCCTGCAAATGCAACACTATGCGAGTATGGAAGCAATGCAATAACACAGAGCAGCAACTGCATACTTTCAAACCCTATATGGACCGGGCTGCAGGCAAATTCGAATGTAACTACTTATGCACCTTCGTTTAATGCTTCTGGAAAATGCTCAATGCCTTCTAACTCCCTTTTAGCTCCTGTGAACACTATCTACACAATGTGCAACATATACCAAAGCAACAAATACGGGTTGCCTTCCAACTGCCCTAACACGCCTGCAACTCCTAGCAATCCTTCAGGAAGTGTGCAGTTCTGCCTGCCGCTCTTCTCTAATGGGACTGGAATATGCACATCGCAGCTTGGGCTTATGGATATAGCCACAACCAACAGCATTGGCGATTTCACATACAACACTATAGCATGCGGCATACAGCAGAATATACCAATAATAGCGAGATTTTATGGCTCACCGCCACCAGAGCCTATATATGTAAATGTAACACTTCTAGGGCAGAGCGCACTTAATCCAGCTGGGTTTGTGCGGCAGACAGTTTCTGAAGGGCAGCCTATAACATATTATGATATGCAGTATATAGCATCTAATGTAGAGATGATAAATTATACATGGTCTCCTGCGCATGCTGCAACAACCATCGATATAGGCATGGTGCTCCTATCTTTTGGAGAAATAGAGGCACTTGAGATTTTTGCAGCGGTGGCGCTTGTAGCTGCAATACTGCTGGCACAGATGCATAAGTCAAATAAAAGAAGAGCATGATTCAGAAGTATTTATTGCATGTCAAACTTTGTAGACATCGCTGCCTGGGTCCACCTTCCACTTTAGTTTTATCCCTACATCGTCCCCTGCCGACGCTGTAGAAACATCCTTCCTGTTTATCTGCATGCTCTCGACTTTTTGCCTTACAGAGGCATTTTCATCTCCTATTTCTATAGTGTCACCTACAGTAAGCGTGTCTTCTAGTCTTATTGCTGCTACGCCGAGCTTTTCATAGAAGTGCTCTACTGTGCCTATCCTTTTCCTTTTTTCATTGATGCTGTGCGAAGAGGAGCGCATTTCTCTTGCCTCTATATCTGAAAGCACATCATCAAGGTCTATCTTATTGCCCATGTTTTTATAATTGCAGCACAGGCTTAAAGCACTTTTGCTTGAATCTTGAATCGCATGCAGCTGCACTGAGGATTTGTTATTTTGCTTGATTATGACTTTGACTTCTGCTTTAGCAGACAGAGGCGCATGCGAAATGTATATATAGATATTGCAACTTTATATTAGAAATGCTTGCATGTTGCACTGCTTATTGCGCCTTGCAACTGCTTTGAGCTATATAGGTGCAGGATATGGGAGCTTACAAATATATCAACAAGACTTTCCAAGAAGAGTACAAAGGGCGCTCGCCTGAGTTTAGAGGCAGGCTTGTAGCATGGCGCTCTGAGCCTTCAGTCAGCAGAATAGCTAAGCCTACAAACATAGCAAGGGCGAGGGAGCTCGGCTACAAGGCTAAGCAGGGGGTAGTTATTGCCAGAGTTAGAGTTAGAAAAGGGCTCTCGATGAAGCAGAAGCCCAGGGGAGGCAGGAAGCCTTCTAAAAGCGGGAGATATTTTGCCTACCACAAGTCTGAACAGGCAATAGCTGAGGAAAGGGCTGCAAGGGCTTTCAACAATTGCGAGGCTTTGAACTCTTATTTTGTAGGAGAAGATGGAAACTACAAGTTCTTTGAAGTTATACTTATAGACAGGTCGCACCCTTCTATAGAAAGCAGCAGGGAGTATTCTGCATTGCTATCGCAGAGGGGCAGGGCTTACAGGGGGCTTACATCCGCAGGAAGAAAGCACAGGGGCATTATGCAGAAGGGCTTCGGCACAAACAAAAACAGGCCGAGCATAAGGGCCAACACAAGGCAATGATATAATGCGCGCGACCATAATAGTCAGAGGCAAAGTCCAGGGTGTTGGCTACAGGAGCTTTGTAAAGAGCAGGGCAAAGGAGATTGGCTTGAAATGCAGTGCGCGCAATCTTAATGATGGTTCTGTAGAGATATTTGCTGAAGGCAACGATGATCTAATAAGCAGCATAGTTTCGATTATGAAGGAAAGAAAGCCTCCGATGGCGGTGGTTGATTCAATAGAGGTATACTCAGAGGGCAGCAGCAATTACAGGGGGCCGTTCGGCAACACTGAGGCATCAGGTGTGGTTTGATGGCTGCCAGAAAAGCAAATGCGCCCTTTGCAGCAAACATAAATATTTATATAGATAAACATGCAAAGGATTATACGTCGCTAATTGACAGGGTGAAATACAAGAGGAGCAGGATTGCCATAAGGCGAAAGGGAAATATCGTTTCTGTTGATATATCCTCTGACGATGCTACTGCTCTGTTTGCCACGATAAACAGCGTAATGAAGCAGTTCATGATAATATCAAAAACAAAAAAGCTGCTAGGGCAGTAACAATATATAAATATTTTCAACCATAATCAAGAATACTTCCTTAATATCAAGGAAATTTAAGGTAAATACAATGAGAAGAGGTTCACTTGAATACTGGCCCCATAGAAGGGCGCACAGGCAGATGCCAAGAGTGAGGTCTTGGCCCAGAGTGCAGGAGCAGATACCAGAAGGCATAGTAGGGGTAAAGGTAGGAATGACTCATATAGCAATGATAGACAACTCAGAAGGACCTTCAAAAGGAAGCGAGATAATTAGAGGAGCAACAGTTGTAGAGATACCAAAGACATATGTATATGGCATAAGGCTTTATAGCAAGGGCTACGCAAATTACAGCAAGGCTGCAAGGGACATTTATTCTAAGCAGCATGTAGCTGCTTTGCATATGAAGGATTCAAAGAATGCTGTTGATGACATCAGCAGCATCAAGGCAGAGCTTTCAAATTATTCTGACATCAGGGCGCTTATGTACGCTGATCTTTCTACAACCAACACAGGCAATAAAAAGATAATGAGGTTTGAAGTTGGTATAGGAGGAGGCAGCATTGATGAGAAGTTTGCCACCGCTGAAAAATTCTTTGGAAAGCAGGTTAAGGTATCAGACCTTTTCAAGGGCGGCGATTTCATTGATATTACTTCGATAACCAAAGGGAGGGGATGGGCTGGCGTAATTAAAAGATATGGAGTTGCCAGGCTTGCAAGGAAGGCAACAAACAAGATAAGGCACGTCGGTACATTAGGACCATGGCATCCGCCTAAAGTGCTTTACACTGTGCCGCAGGCAGGGCACATGGGTTACAACTACAGGACAGAGATAAACAAACGCATACTTAAGGTTGGCGCTGAGTCAGAGGTCAATTCAATAAATGTGAGCGGTGGCTTCACAAACTACGGCAATGTGCACAACGACTATTTGCTTGTTGAGGGGTCGCTGCCAGGAGTGCCTAAGCGCATCGTGAGGATAAGGAGGGCGCTCAGAAGCAGCGCACAGCCAAAAGAGGTGCAGCTCACATATGTATCATTGAAATCAAAGGGATGATTATGCAGGTTGATGTCTATAGCATAAATGGTTCTGTAATGAGCAAGGCTGAGCTTCCGGCAGTGTTCCAGAAGGGCTTCCATGAGCACCTTGTAAGGAGGGCACTGCTAGCAGAGCAGAGCCTGCGCTACCAGCCGCAGGGTCATTATGTACTCGCAGGAATGCAGACAACTGCTGCCTATATCGGCAGGATGAATGCCTACAGGACTGGCAGGCATATGGGCATCGCCATAAGGCCGAGGCAGAAGCTTGGAGGAGGTGCTATGGGAGACGTCAGGCGCATACCTTCAAGTGTCAAAGGAAAAAGGGCGCACCCGCATATGGTCAACAAGAAGATTGTAGAACATATAAACGCAAAGGAATACAGGGCTGCTATTGAATCTGCAATATCAGGGGCACTCAGTTCACAGCTCAAAGAAAGAATCGGAAGGGATGTGCCTATTGTAGTTGAGGACAAAATAGAGGGAATTGCAAAAACAAAAGAGCTTGTGAATGTGCTTAAGGCGCTTGGCCTCGGATCTGATATAGAGAAATCGCACAGGCCAAAGCTTAGGAAAGGCATAACAGCCTCAAAATCCAGGATAAGGCATTTTAGAAAAAGCGTTTTGATAGTTGTCAATGATCCTTCAAGGCTTTCAAAGGCAGGTGCTAACATACCAGGCATAGATGTGTGCGGCGTCAATGATCTTAAAGTAGAGAAGCTTGCGCCAGGCGCATTGCCAAGGCCCTCAGTATGGAGTGAAGGCGCACTGAAGGCAGTGGAAGGTGCAATCGGCAAAATGAGGTTGTAACATGAAAGTGCTTATGTACCCAGTATCAACAGAAAAGGCAATAAACATGATAAACAAAGATAATATTATCACATTTGTTGTAGATTCGAGGGCGAGCAAGGCTGAGATAAAAAAAGACTTTGAATCAACTTTCAGTGTAAAGGTTAATGGTATATCGACCATGGTGTCGCCGCAGAACACAAAGAAGGCTTTCATAAGGCTTGCTCCTGAATATAAGGCAACTGATATAGCAATAAAGCTTAAACTGGTGTGATTGATGGGAAAGAGGCTTAAACAGCAGAGGCGTGGAAAAGGAAGCAATGCTTATACAAAGCCACCGCACTATTCAAAGGCAGATGTGCTCTTCGGCGGAGTGCATGATTCTACAATATATGGCGAGGTAATAGAGCTTGTTGATGACCCCGGCCACACTGCACCCCTGATGAGAATAAAATATGAGGATATGTCTGAGAGACTGCTTATAGCACCTGAGGGCATAATGGTTGGCGACAAGATAGAAGAAGGCCCGCATGCATCTTTGATGATAGGCAATATATTGCCTCTCAGCGCCATCCAGGACGGCAGCGCTATTTACAATATAGAGCTTACTCCCGGAGACGGCGGAAAGATGGTAAGGGCTGCAGGTTCATATGCAACTATAGTCTCACATACAGGAAACAAAGTAACAGTTCTGCTTCCCTCAAAGCAGCAGATAGACCTTGACGGCAGCTGCAGGGCAGAGATAGGGATTGTCTCAGGAGGAGGCATGGAGCAGCAGCCTATAATGAAGGCAGGCAAGAATTATTATATAAAGCATGCTATAAATGCAATGTGGCCTAGAAACAGGGGAGTCAAGTCAAACCCTGTCGACCACCCATTCGGTGGCAAGCAGCACCACAAAGGATCTTCATCAATGGTTTCGCGCAATGCGCCGCCTGGTGCAAAAGTTGGTCATATAGCAGCGAGGCGTGTAGGAAGGAGAAAGAGAGGCTGAATTAAATGGCAAGAGTATTTACATTCAGGGGCAAGAGCTTGGAAGAGCTGCAGAGCATGAGCATTGCTGACTTCGGAAAGCTCCTTAAGTCAAGACAGAGGAGGGCACTGCAGCGCATGGGCATAAGCTACAAGGCGCTTGTCAAGAAGGCTGAAAAGGTGAAGAAGAATAGCTCTGATAAAGTAATAAGGACTCATGCCAGGGAGGCTGTAATACTGCCAAGCTGGGTAGGCTTGAAGTTCGCTGTGCACAATGGTAAGGAGTTCAAGGAGATGCTTATAACACCAGAGATGCTCGGCCACAGGCTTGGAGAATTTGCATTTACAACTAAGAGGGTGCTCCATTCAGCCCCAGGCATAAGGGCTACAAGGGGCAGCAAGTTCCTTGCGGTGAAGTAATGAAATACTCATTAAACATACCAATGGATGGCATAGTGCTGGCTCATCGCTACGACATAAACGCCAGCTACAAAGACATGGCGGCTGTGTGCGATGCAATAAGATATCTGAAGTCAAGCTACGCACTTGAGCTGATAGATGACATAATAAACAACGGAAAACCGATACCATACAGAAGGCACAATAAGGGAATGGGCTCTAGATCTGAGCTTGGAGGAATGAAAGGGGCATACCCTATAAAGGCAGCCAGGGAAGTGAGGAAAGTGCTTGTAAATGCGATTGCGAATGCAAACAGCAAGGGGATGCAGGGAGAGGACATGTATGTTATACATGCATCAGCAAACAAGACAAGAATAGAGAGAAGGCAGCCCTCCAAAGGGACAATAGCCTATGGAAGAGGCATGTATGGTAGGTCTGCACTTGCATATAGCGATCTTGAATATGCAAAGGTAGAGATAGCGCTTGCCAACAGCGATGAAAAAGGCCTGACTCACAACATGAAATACTTCATAAGGAAGCTCAATGCACAGCGCGAGGCAGAGGAGGCAAAGGCAGCTGAGGGCAAAACAAAGAAGGGCAAGGCCCCGCAGCCTAAGGTCAAACCTGAAGGCACTGAGGCAAAGCCTGAGGCAGCAGGCAAGCAGAAGGCTGCCGAAGTCAAACAGAATGAGAAGGTAGTCAAATGACCGTAGAGAGGAAATTCATGGAGGATGCTACAGTTAAGCTTAGAGTATCTAAGTATCTGGAGAAGGCGCTGAGCAAGGCTGGATTTTCACGCGTTGACATACAGAAGACGCCTATGCTTACCAGGATAACAGTATATGTTACAAACCCTGGAAGGGTCATAGGCAGGGGCGGCGAAACAATCAACGCACTCACAGATACAATAAAGAACAAATTCCATATAGACAACCCGCAGATAAGCGTTGCTGAGGTTGCCAATCCAAAATTAGAGCCAAGGCTTGTGGCGAGGTATGTGGCACAGTCATTGGAAAGGGGTGCAAACGCCAGGAGGCTGCTGCACATGGTTCTGAGAGATATAATAACTAACGGGGCGCTTGGCGCCGAGATTATTGCATCTGGAAAGCTTGCCGCAAAGGGCGCAAAGGCGAGGACAATAAAGGTCAGGCATGGCTACCTGCCGAAGGCTGGAGGAGTGACAAGCCTCGTCGACGAGGCCAAGATTGCTGCTTACCCAAGGTACGGCGCAATAGGAGTGACTGTAAGGATAGTGCAGCCAGGCACAGTCTTCCCTGACAGGAAGATAAAGGAGATAGCACTGCCTAAGAATATTGCAGCCGCAACATAAGTATTTATACCAGAATGGTGATATTTTATGCACATGAAGGATCTGAACGCACTTTCTAACGAGTCGCTGATAGCAAAGCTTAACGACCTTAAGCTTGACCTTGCCATTGAAAAAAGGAAGCTTGTTTCTACAGGTGTGGCAAGCAAGAAGGTCAAGACCAAGGAGATGAAAAGAACAATAGCACAGATAAATACGCTCTTAAAACAGAGAGGTGTAAAGTACTAATGTCTGAAATTTGCCCAAGATGCGGTCTGCCAAAGGAGCTCTGCGTATGCGACATACTTGACAGGGAAGCCTCTAAGAAGATAAAAATCTACACTGCCAAGAGGAAGTTCGACAAGTTTGTGACTGTAGTCGAAGGAATGGCAGGGGACGAACTCGAGAAGACTACGAAGGAACTAAAGCGCATACTTGCATGCGGCGGCACATACAAGGACGGCTTCATAGAGCTGCAGGGAAATCATAAAGAGGAGGTTAAAAAGGCGCTTATGGGGCTCGGATATTCTGAGGACAGCATTGATGTATCTTAGGCTGCTGAAACTTTTTCAAAAACTTTTCATCCTAATAATTGCAACAAAAATCATAATTTCTATATTTTTATTATATATGCATTTTCATACAAATAAATCCACGCAACTTACTTATATATTTAACATTAATGCAATTACTTTCAACGCGGGCACGAAAGCAATGGCTTTCTACTAGTTTATCATAAAGGCGCTATTAAAACTCCACTCTCCACCAATGTGCCTTTTTGTTTGGCCATCCAAATCCGTGCCCGCCCCACACTCTCTTTTTATTAGAGTATTTGATTGCGATTTGCAAGGTTATGCCATTGCATCAAAAATACAAAAAGAGTTAAAAAGATGCACAGCATAACTAATAATGGTTAAATGAGGAAGGTATTGCTGCTTTCGGTGCTTGCACTACTTGCAGTCATGATACAGCCTGTTCACGCTTATTTTAATGTAACATACATAAATGTAACTGTAATGCCTGAGCTGAATGGAAGCGCACATGTCACAGAAACCTACAACCTCTACATAACGGGACCATCTGTAAACCAGTATAACTCTTATAGGCAGGCAATAAATTTCACAATAAGCAGCTGGCAACAGGCGCTCGGTATAAGCACCCTGACTGAGCACATAATAAACCCGAAGTCCAGCATATACGGTTTTGAATTTCTGCCAGGGCCACTTCAGTACTCCGGGACAAGTGCAACCGCGCAGCTCCTTATGAGTTATTATGTAAACAACGTGACAATAATAAATGAAACTGCACCAAGGAAATTTGATTACTCTTTCAATGACTATGTGTTCAATTTTGCCCATACTGCAAGCGGGACTGCTCTACCTGCTGATGCAAGGCTAAACATAATAATACCGAAGGGCGCAAAGGTTGTTTCTGCATACCCGCTACCTGATTATCCTCCCACCAGCTTCATAGGCAACTACACCGGAAAGACAGAGTTCTCTTGGTATAGCCAGGAGCCGCTCTCAAAATTCACTTTCTCTTATATAGTTACGCAGTCTCTTGGAGATGAGGTTATGAGTTACTTCTCAAGAATATACAGCAGCTATGCCCTTGTTCTTTACGCCCTGCTTGTTATACTAGTAGTGGGAGTAGTCGCTTACCTTTACATTAAGGTAGTTAACCCCAAGGTGTGATACGTGCACAAATATGAGATGCTACTACTAAAGGAGCTTTCAAAGGGCAGTGCACATTCTGTTGAAGAGCTTTCAGAGCGTGTTGGCATAAGCAAAGACTCTGTAATGTGGGCGCTCGAGGGCTTGGCAAAGGAGGGTTATATTGCAATAACCAGGAGGCGCTCAGAGAGTGCAACACTCACAGAAGAAGGCAAATTGTATGCAAAGAATGGCATGCCAGAGGAGAAAATAATTACTGTTCTGGCATCCAAGCAGCTGGCTGCAAGGGATCTGAAATCGAAGGATGAGATAATTGGAATGCAGTGGGCTAAGAGCAAGGGTTGGCTTACAATAGAAAATGGAATGCTCAAAATCACTGACAAAGGAATTGCTGCAATCGGCAGGACATCTGATGAAAGCAGAGTGCTTTCACAGCTTATGCAAAAGCCTGAGTCATATGAGGCGCTCAAGGAGAAGTTCCCAAAGGAGCTTGAGGAGCTTGTGAAGAGGAAGCTTGTAGAAGTTAAGAGAGAAGAGGTTACAGATGGTATAAAAATCACAGATAAGGGAAGAGCTGCTGCCAATGAGCAGCATGAGGGCGAGATAGACAGCGTTACAAGGAAGATCATAGCAGACAAGGAATGGGTTGGGAAGAGCTTCAAAAAATATGATGTTGGCATAAACGTTGAGAGGGCTTATATAGCAAAGAGGCATCCGCTAAAAGGCATTATAGACAAGATAAAAGAGGCATATGTCGGCATGGGCTTCAGGGAGATCAGAGGGCCTGTTATAGAACCTGCATTCTGGGTTTTTGACTTCCTTTTTGTGCCGCAGGACCATCCAGCCAGGGACAAACAAGATACTTTCTATCTCTCAGAGCCGGCAAGCATAGGCATTGAGGATAAGGACCTTATAGACAGGGTAAAGAAGGTTCATACCGCGTCATGGAAGATAGAATGGGATGCGAAAGTGGCTTCAGAAGCAGTGCTCAGGACACACACAACAAGTGTTTCTGCACACCAGATATATAGCATAGTAAAGAATAACGGCTACACATTGCCTGCAAAGTTCTTCTCTGTCGGCAGGGTATTCAGGAATGAGAACATAGACTACAAGCATACTACTGACTTCTATCAGACTGATGGAATAATTGTTGGCAAGAAGCTGACTCTGGCGAATCTGTTTGATACAATATCAAGTATTTATGCAGCGCTTGGCATAAAGGTGAGGTTCAAACCTTCTTATTTCCCTTTCGTCGAGCCGGGAGTGGAGGTTGAGATATTCTATGAGCAGAAAAAAGAGTGGCTTGAGCTGGGTGGGGCAGGCATAATAAGGAAGGAGGTAATAGGCAACAATAGCATAGATGTGCTTGCATGGGGGCTCGGAGTTGAAAGGATACTTCTCGCAAAGGATCCCTCAATAAGCTCAATAACAGAGCTCTACAGCAGCGATGTAGGATGGCTCAGGAGCAGAAGGGTGGTATAATGCCGAACGTTACTTTTGAAAAGAGCTACATATACAGGCTTGTCGGCAAGAGCATCAGTGATGAGAGATTAGAGGACCAGATAATGAAGATGGGGCTCGGCATAGAGGCCAGAGATGAAAAGAGCATAACAATAGAAGTAGATGCGAACAGGCCTGATTTGCTAGACCCTGTGGGTTTTGCAAGGGCGCTCAGAAACTTCATGCACATTAACAGGAATTTCAGCTACAAAATAGAGGACGAGGTAGCAGCAGAAGTGCGTGTTGGAAGGGGAGTTGCTGAAATACGCCCGTACATAGCGGCGCTTGTAGTCAAAGGATTGAAGTTAGATGAGGTTTCACTTAGGCACCTGATAAATTTCACAGAAAAATTCTGCGACACTTTCGGAAGAGGGAGAAAGAAAATAGCTATAGGGCTACATGATTTCAGCAAGGTAAAGCCGCCTATACAATATGATGCTTTTCCAGATGAAACTTTCGTTGCGCTTGGCGGTGTCTCGTCATCCTATTCAAAGATTGTTGAGAGCCATGAAAAGGGCATAAAGTACAGAAGCACAATAAGCAGTTCCAAGAAGCTCTTTCCAGCAATAAAGGACTCAGAGGGAACCATGGCGCTTATACCTATACTGAACTCTGAGCGCACCAGGGTAACCGAGAAAACAACTGAGATGTTTATTGATATAACAGGCACAGAAAATTATTTCATAGGCAAGACAGCAGACATGATGGCTGCTATGTTTATAGACATGGGTGCCAAAGTATACCGCGTCAGCATATCTTATCCTAACAAGAAAACTGCGGTCACACCAGAGATGAAAAAGAGGATAATGAACATACCATTGATTGACATGGAGCTGCAGATAGGCACTGTAATAGGCTTCAACAATGTGATATCTCTTGCAAACAAGATGGGCTATGAGGCGGCTCTTGTTGGAAAGAAGGTGCGCTTCTATGTGCCACCATACAGGCTTGACATACTCAACGAACAAGATATAACTGAGGATATAGCAATAGCATATGGCTATGAATACATAAAGCCAATAGCTATTTATTCGGTGCAGCAGGGTGGTGTAGACCAGCTGACGCAGATCGAGAGAAAGATAGCTGCAATAATGACAGGAATGGGCTTCGATGAAAATTCAAATTACTATCTTACAAATGAGAAGGTTAACTATGAATGGATGCGCCTTGCCCCAGACAAGGAAAGGGTAAGGATAAAGAACGCGAAGAGCGCATACATAACAATGGCAAGAACATCAGTGCTGCCTTCACTGCTTGGCAATCTTGGGAAATCCTCACACGAATCGATGCCACAGAAGCTTTTCGAATTTGATATGACTTTCTCCGTACAAAAAGGCAAGCCAATAGAGAAGTACAGCCTGGGCGCAGTGATGGCGTCTCCAAAATCAAACTTTAATGACATAAAAGCAGTTGCTGAAGCAGTGCTCCACGAGCTTTATGGCAGTTATTCAATTGAACAGTCAAAAAGCGAGAGCTTTATAGAAGGCAGGTGCGCAAAAATAGTTGTTGAAGGCAAGCAGATAGGTATAATTGGAGAGATACACCCTGAGGTATTGAGCAACTTCGGCGTATACGAGCCGACATTTGCAATAGAAATAAATGTTTTAGGTGTATGAATGGATGCGATTGCAGTAAAGAAACCGGCTGTTGCTGAGACTGGCAGCACCATATATGCATTCATTGAAGGTGGCAGACCAGTTCTTGTTGAGATAGGCAAGGAAGGCATGGCTTATTCAAAGATATTCAGCGGAAGGGGAATGGCTTTTGAGGCTGGGGTAGCATACTCAGGGGACGAGGATTTGCACGACAGGGTTTTTCTCCTCCAGAAAGATGAGAAAGGCAGGCTTGTCAACATTGACAGGCTTGTTGTGTACAGTGCAGCGATGCTTTCAAAAGCTGGAGAGAGCATACCAATCAAGTTCGTGAAGGGCAATGCGTTATATGAGTCTGCACTTGAGATCCTGTTTGATATGCCTGAGCTTCTGCTTTTTGAAGAAAAGTATGCAGCTGCAATGAACATCAGGCTCGACAGTGACATTGTTCTGCACCTGGATCCGACCATGAGGGATGCTTATACCGAAGAGATAAAGAAAATTGCAAGGAGTTTTTACAAAAAGTAAGTGCAAATGCTACCTTCGACGTATTGCAAGGCTATGCAATGAGATACTGCAGCAGGAAGAGAATGATAATTATATAGAGAATTTCTCTAATTTTATGTCGACTGTTTTTATATCTGCTTACAGATATTTACTTATGAGGAAAGTAAAAAGAATATATTTTGGTGCAGGATGCTTCTGGTGCACCGAAGCTGTATACAAGCTTTTTGATGGAGTAACAGGCACCCTTCCAGGCTATTCAGGAGGCCATACTAAAAATCCTACTTATAAAGAAGTGTGCAGCGGCACAACCGGCCATGCTGAAGTTGTAAAGGTTGAATATGATCCAACAAAGATAACATTAGAAAAGCTGCTTGATATATATTTCAGCATGCATGACCCAACGTCAAAGAACAAGCAGGGTGAAGATGTAGGTGAGCAGTACAGGTCTATAATTCTATATGAAGACGATGCAGACAAGGGCGTAATTGATTCATATATAGAAAGCATAAGGCATGAATATGAAAAGCCAATAGTAACAGAGGTGGTCAAACTTAAGGCGTTTTACCCAGCAGAAGATTACCACAAGGATTACTATGACAATAACAAACTACAGCCTTACTGCATGCTGGTTATAACGCCAAAGCTTAGGAAGATAATGAAGGAATTTGGTATATCAAGCAAGCAGCACTGAATGCGCAAGACCGCAAAAGGTCAAATATAAATAAGTCAACTTTGTGGTATATGCAGAAGCACATAAGCAAAGGCACACTGCTGCGCTGGTCAGATGGTGGAGAGAACAGAGTCATAATAGAAGTACTAAAAGAATAACTAACCATTAATTTTTGATATTACCACTATCCTATCTTCTATCTAGCGAAGAGTATTCCAGTACCTAATTTTTCTTTAAACTCCTGTTCTTTCATGCCAGTAATTCGTTTGATATAAGATTTAAGCTCTTTCGAATCCAAGTATTCTTCTATTACTTCGTAGAGTTCTAGTTCTCCTTTTTCGATAACATCTTTTTTAATAGAGAAGAAAATGAGAATATGGTCTTCCATAGATTTCTTTTCAGTATCATAGTTAGAAAATAAAATAAGGAAGCTTAGCCCTTTTTTTAATTCGTTCCGTAGAAATACGTCTGACTTATTTTTTAATTTATCCCATAGAAAGTCTAACCTACCTTTTAATGTATTATTTGGAAAAAATAACAAACCATCCTGTGGAAATAATAACCTTTTTTTAATTCGTTCTGTACAACGTCTAACCTTTTTTTAAATTTATTCTCTATAAATAAGTCTAACCAATTTCTTGATTCACTTAATTCATTCGGTGATTTATCCGCCTTCGTATTTACAGGCAAAAGTTTAATACTACCATCTTTTTTCTTAACGATTAAAAAAAATTCAAAATTTTTCATTTCGTATTTTCCATTAGTGTCTGGATTTTTTCTTTTCTTGTATAACTGGTTTAAAGGCTCAATAGCTACTTTTTTATTTTTATAATAAACGTTTACCTCCCAACCTTTTTTATTAGTTTGGTTAATTGCAACACTAACTACGATTCTATCCCAATGAAGATACTTAATTATAAAATTCATAAGTTCCTGAATATCTTTCGGATCTGGTATGGACATTTTATCAACATTTTATATAAATAGAATCCCGACAAATTAAAAATCTTTTTCTTCGATGAAAACGAACCCTACAGCAGGATGCGGATGATTAAAGCTTCTCGATTTCCTATAAGATTAAATATTACGTTATGTCCAACGAAAGATCTTCCACAGTATGAACAAAACCACCACTATGGCACCAACCCAACCGAATAAGTCTATGCCACCATATACTGGTTTGCCCGTAAGGGGGACAAAAAAGATTAGAAAAAGAACAGCTATTGCCAGAAGAATTGATACGATCTTTTTTATTGATGCCACATTTTCACCTTAACACTTGTAAACTATTTTTTGCACTGTTGAATAAATATCTAAGGCAAGAGTTATAAACATTTCTGCTTCAAGTTTCCAAAATTTTTCTGCAGTAAGCTAGACTACATAACCTATTCAGTTGTAGGTCATATACCACTTGTAACTGTATCTACGAGAATAGCAAGGCAGAAGCACATGAGCAAGGTACGTTATTGCGTTGGCCTGGTGGTAAAGAGAGCAGGATTATTGTTGAGGTGCTACGGGAGTAATATTTAACACTTTTGACTAATATAGTTATTTTTTTCGAATAGTTTGTCAAATTTATTTTCGAATGACTCTTTAATGTAGAAACCAATATGGGTTACATTGCCTATTTTTCCTGTGCTTTCCCAATGATTTTTTAAGAATGCATTATGTCTCTCAAGCATCTCTCCACTTTCCCATATCTCTTTCATTTCTCTTGCAGAATACACAAAGAAGCGTGGTCTGCCTGCTTCAAACCATACAAAGATAAATGGGTACAAAAATTTTTCCCCATATTTCTTATCCTCTTTTATAATCCTAGATATATCTAGTTGAGGAGGACGTTCATTTTTATTGATATAATCTTCAAAATCAGGATACATCATCCATTTACCAAACTCATCTTCTTTATAGTAAATATCGTTGTTGTCCTTTTCTCTTATATTAGTTATCTTTTTAACTTGTATGCAGATATTCTCATTTTTGTCATTTTGGTCTCGTTTATATTTTAATTTTATATCTACATTTTTCTTGCCACCACCAAGCCAATAAATTTCATAGTTCTCATGATATTTATCATATAATTTTTCTACTGCATAAAGTTCTGTAAGCAAGCCAGCAGCTTTGGTTTCTAACTTTAAATTTTTTAGTGTGCTTTTATATTCGTATAGTTGCTCAACTGCACGCAAGAACTCCTTGACGGCCTTAATATTATCTTCAGTAACTTCGTTGGTTGCTCCAGATTTTTTACCCATCAAATCACTCTAACTATAATTAGGAATATTGAAAAGGTGTCCATATAATATAATATAAATTTCAACACCCTATTTTCTCTATTAAAGCAAAGATATAAATCTTTAAGTTCGTATTTAAAAAATAAAAGTAGTAAATAAAAATTAAAGGGTTATAATGGCAAGTATTTTATCTGTGTTGGCTGGTATTGTATTAATTATAATGATTGCCTATGCTATTTTTTGGGTAATAGAAAATCCTACTTTTCGACCACAGCACCCAGTCATTTATAAGGTTCCACAACCTTCTGGCCAATGTACAATTAATACTTCAACTAATCCTTACCGTGTTTCATGTGAGGCATCAGATCCAACTAATCTTACATCCAGATATACATTAATTGTAGACCGCGAATCAGGTGTACTCGGTACCGAAGAAGAGATATTAAATAAAAACTTTCCAGGACCATCATTTACATATAATTTTACACTACCTGTTAACTATTCTTATTCCTACGAAATACTGAGCTATTGGGGAGATAATTCTACATCATTAAAATAAAACAGATCCAGACTGCCTTAAAATCTAGCTAATAGTGCTATAGGAGCGACTCACTCAAATATTTTGTCAAATTGATCTCTGTGACCCACTGGATCTATGCAGAAGTGTGTATTTGTTGTATTGCCATCTAAATCTCTTTTTAAGAATACGTTATGCGCACAGACAAGCTGATCCCACGAGTTACTCATTTCTTCCCTTGAATATACAAAAAATTGTGGGTTTCCGATATCCTCTAACAATACAAAAATAAATGGATATTCAAATTTTTTGCGAAGCTTTACATCGCCTTCTTTGACTTTATTTACATCAAGTTGCAAATATCCTTCTTTTGTTCTTTCTCCATAATTAGACCAAGAATCATGCCTAATCATACAATAGTAACAACCGCTCTTCCCACAACAAGCATCCTCGGGCATAATCTTTTCTCTTATGCTCTTAACCTGTATGCCATAATGCCTTCCTGTCTCCTTATTTACCAATTCTACATCTCTATATCTTTTGCCACCACCAAACCAATAAATTTCATAGTTCTCATGATATTTATCATATAATTTCTCTACTGCATAAAGCTCTGCAAGCAAGCCCGCAGCTTTGGTCTTCAAACGCAAATTTTCTATTGTGCCTTTATCTTTGTATAGTTGCTCAACTGCACGCAAAAACTCCTTGACGGCTTTAATATTATCTTCAGTAACTTCGTTGGTCGCTCCAGAATTTTTATCCATCAAACCACGATAAAGATAAGGAAAACAATTATATTAATTTTAGCTTGTTGAATTTTAAAAACTCTTTTCGGATATAAATTAAATCCCTACGGTGGGATTACTTTTCTCTTTCGATTTAAACCCTCTGCATATAGTGGGGACAAGGTAATAGCATGAATATAGCGACCAGCCTACTCAAATATACTGAAAGTAAGCATTTTTTTATTTCTATTGATTATATAAAGATTTAGAATATTTTTATATTGTATTGAAATGCCAAAAGGTAAATACATAAAAACTGCAGAAATACGTAATAAAATAAGTTCTGCTATAAAGGTGATCCTGGGCAGTGCTAAAGCCCATGGTCTTAATCTTTCAACCTTCTTGACCTCCTGCCTGAACATCTGGAGAAAAATCCATCATTCATTTTGAACACCAGGCAGCAAAAATACAAGATGGACCTGTCGAGATTTGATTAATGTTTTAAGTGAATATTCTAAAATTCACGTGAGAATAAGGTATGCGTTCTCTTTAATATCATTAACAACGTTGCGATGAAAACAAAAAAGAGGTAGTATACAATAAAATCTAGGAAAAGGTCTAGGTATAATTCCTTCGGAAGAAAAACATACAGAATGATAGCAATCAATGCATACACGCATATAAGGACTGAAAACTGGACATTATAATAAGTTTCTTTAAGAAGTTTAGCCTTCATTTCATTTTCCCTAGTACTTTCATTCTTTGATTGTTGAGTTTTCAGTTCATTGTCTCCACGCAATCTACTTAATATTGAATATATTAGGAAGAGGAGATTTAGAAGAAGGGCAATAAATATTGAAAGAACTGTAATCAGTACGGTTATTATTAAAGATTGTAAAAAACTGTGAAAATATAAAAATATAAACGCTAGAATTAGTGGGACACCAAAATTAATTAAGAGAGATGATTTATCATAATTTTCGGTACTATAAAACTTCAGAGTCTTTATATGATCTCTAATAATCTGAAAATCGGAGAATTTACTGCTCATTATGATCACTTAAAGTAAGATTTAAGAAATTCTAGATACTTGACAGCTTCATCGTGTAAACTTTGCTCTGTGGGGAAACCATCTGGACCATTTGTTACACTATCTGAGATATCTATTCCAGGAGTTATTTCTTCTTCCCCTTCCTCTTCCTTCATAGTAAAGGTTTTTTCCATCCCGTTTATTTGAACAACCACCTTAATCTCATCTTGAGGGACCCATTCGAATTCTATAAGTTTCTTGATTGGTAAATCGTGACTAAAAATTTTTTTAAGCTTATCAACAAATTTAGGCTGGAAGCTTCCTTTTTCAAATGTCAGTACTATCTTGCCTTTATTCTCGTCATTCGTTGAATAATATTCTGCTACATCATCAGGAGACGAATATGAGGTTAATTTAACTTCCTTAATGACACCGTTATTTAAAGCATCTATAATATCTTCAGGCGCAATTGGGAGCATTTCAACTTTATAATCTGGGAATCGGTGCTCGAAATAGCTGGAAAAATGAGCTAAAAAAGCCGTCTTTAATCCGTTTTTTCGAAATTTTTGAAAAATAGCTATGCCCTTATCATCAGAAGGAATGTCTCCTTTTTGCGGCACGTAGAGCAAGAAGTACAACGGGGTAAGTTCAGTATCTTCATTTTTTCTCATATAGGAAAGCTGCTTGCTCTGGCGATTTACTATGGGGGTCTTGTATCCATAATCCCCTATTCTAATAACCCCCTCAAGCATTCTAGGGCCAGCGTCTCTAGCCTTCTCGATTAAAATTGTTTTTTTATCTGTGTTTGGAACATCTTCTACTTCATATTGGCTATTTGATCTTTTTGCACCATGTGTTGAAAAATAATCGTTGAAAACATCAAATAGGTCATTACTTTCATCAAATCTGTACAAATCCAAATAATCCTTTGTTCTCAACTTTCTGATCTTAATAAAATATCCAACCAATGAAACCTTCGTCATCTGCCTCATCCACTTTCATTTGTATACACATATTGGTAGTGACGTCTTCACATCCGTAAACAGTGTAGGCTTCCCAACAGAAAACCAATTAAGATACCGAATAAAAAGTTATATATATGTTTACAAGAGGTTCACTTTCATACCACCCGTAAATGACTTGGGATTTCCCCACCCATTTTGTTAACCTCTCCTTTTATTGTTTTCGTTTAACTTTTCAAAAAGGTAAGGTTGTAGTGCGTCCACTATTATCTCATTGAATAATAGAAAAACTGCACGGCAAGAGAACCTCCGATAGTCATGTAATTCTGCACTTAGCATAGCGGCATTGTCTCAAAAATCTTCCTTCCATAAGAATGCCTCCATGTAAGGGCGAACGATGTG
>OGCG01000482.1_pt1 | contig 24578 bp, 19 predicted proteins | sample 1570061 | NCBI WGS metagenome assembly OGCG01 (sample SAMN06268698, study PRJEB24515) | hot springs metagenome | isolation source: Joseph's Coat, Yellowstone National Park, Washington, USA | place: USA:Joseph's Coat, Yellowstone National Park, Washington, USA
AGCCGCTGGCGAGAGCCGGGAAGAGGTGGCGGTGGTTCCCCTTAGAACCCCTCGGCTTTAGCCGTGGGGAGGTTCAGGGTCATTCCTCGGAGCTATTGGTGGGAAACCCTGCGAGCGTATGCGAGGTCGAGGTACTGACCCCAGGGGCGGCGCTGGAACGGTTGCTCTTTGAAGGCGAAGCCCAGGGAAGACTATAGGTGGCCTAGACTGCCCCTTGCCCAAGGCCTAACCAGCTGCAGGTGGCCCGAGTTGGCGGTGATCCTAACAAAGTTGGGCCATCCCACTAGGAGTACCGAAGGCCGGGCGCTGGAGGTTCCCATGGACTTACGCGGCCTCTATCTGTACCGATGACAGAGGGCTCAAATCCAGGCTCAGCCTACCTGGGTTCAGGATGCTCACCAGAAGTGATGACTCCCCGTTCTGAACAACGGGGCTTCTCGGGTTCTCAAGGGACGGGCCCCTGCCGCCCCCATCCCGAGGGCTCCCTCCAAGCCCAGAACAACCTTGACTCTGTATCGGCAGGCGTATGGCAATGCTTCTAGCTCTGCCACGGCTGTTCGTTTGGAGTGTTACCCATCGGACTACGTGGAACCCCTACTCCAAGGCTCAAGGTGCACGGGGAACGCTCTTCTTAATGAAGCGTGCTCCGAAGGAACACGTGGGGGAGCCCATGGACCCCCGTTCTGAAGAGGCGGGGGATGATAGCTCCCCCACACCCCCTCTTTTCTATAAGTTGGCGCTTAGCCTTCTTTCAGGGTGTTGAGGGAGCTTGGGTGCGACTCGGGCCTATGCTCAAAGACTGTAGCGCAGGCTTTTAAGACCGCCTTAAGCTGCTCTTCTTTACGCTGAGCCCCGAGCTCTTCGAGGTGGTGGCATGCACATACCGTCGCGGCTGATCTGGAAGACATGGCTGACCTTAGGCCTGGCGCTCGGCCTGACTCTTGTCTCAGGTTGTGGGCAACAGGCGAAGACCGCGCCTCCCCCATCATCGACCGCCCCGCAAGGGCAGGCTCTGTGGACAGGAGGAGGCGGGGCGGGAGGATTGTACCTTCTCGGCTTCAATCCAGCTTCGCGGGCGGCGAGCGGAACGCCCAAGCCCGATGATTTCCTCATTGGCCTTCAGGACCCTCTGTTCGCCATCCGAGGTCAATCTCTCGATGTCATCTGGGGAGCTGAGGGGGGGGTCTACACGCTGGGCTCCGGAGGACTCCAGCTCACCGCCTCCCTCACCGTACCTGTGCCAACCCAGGGCTACATCGCCGGCGCAGCTTTGGATCCTCAGGGCAACCTCTGGTTGGGGAGCAGGAACTTTGGTACCGGGTGCACCTTCTCGGAGTTCACTCCCGCCCAGATCCAGCAGGGTGGAAGCCTCCAACCGAGCCAAGAGGTGACCTGGACGGGTTGTGAATTCAATCAGGCCAGCTTCGAGTTCGATCCCCAGGGGAACCTCTGGATCGTCGGAGGATTTGCGGGAAACCTCCTTGCCCGCTTTACCCCAAGCCAGCTTGCCCAGGGGGGCTCCCAGAGTCCAAGCCTCACCGTCTCGGTAACTATCGCTTCCGGTATTCAGGGGATCACGTTCGATTCCCACGGGAACCTCTGGGGGATCGTCGCTTCGTCGCCGCCACAATCTCTCTTCGAGTTGAGCTCCGCCCAGCTCGCCCAAGGCGGTAGCCAGCAGCCTGCTCTGCTCAACCTCTCCATCAACGACTGGCTTTACAGCTTGGCTTTCGATGGGCAGGGAAATCTGTGGATGGGAGGGGGCAATGGTCTCTACGTGCTCTCCCCGAGCCAGCTCACACCAGGGGGATCCAGCACCCCGACTCCAGGAAGCCTAGCGATTCCCCTGGGCCCATTTTTCCAGCTCGCCTTCGATGCCTCAGGTAACCTCTGGGTCTCAGGCTCCGGCCTCTTCGGCTTCACGCCCGCCCAGCTGACGCCGGGGTCGACGCCCATGCCCCAGTACTCTCTCGGAGGTGCGCCCCAGCCGACGGCTTTGCTCTTCGATCCGCAGGGAAATCTCTGGGTGGGCACCGATGTTTCGAATGCGGTGGACCGCTACACTCAATCCCAGCTCGTCGCCTCGGGGGGGCTTTTGCCCACTGCAATCTTGCCGGTACCGAGACCCTTTAACCTCACGGCGATGGCCATGGATCCTCAGGGTGGGCTCTGGATCGCTGCTACCGGCGGGAACAACGAAGCGGCGCTTCTCGGTTACCCAGCTTCCGAGCTGACTGGCAGCGGTATCCCCAACGTGAAGCCCCAGGTCGAGGTCACCCTCGAGCAGGCTGCTGGACAACCCTACTTTTACCCTAGCTCAGTAGCCTTCGATTCCAGCGGCCATCTCTGGGTGCTCCTCCGAGACGCCAACAGCAACAACCTTCTTGTCAGCTACGCTCTGGGCAGCCTCCCGACCAGTGGAGCGGCCTTTCCCCAGTCCACCCTGACACCGCCTTCTTCGTGCAGTTCTGGCGGCGTAGTTGATGGCCCTCTGGCGTTTGATCCCCAGGGCAATCTCTGGCTGCCCTGCACCTCCTTCAACTCCTCAACGAGCACGACGACGCTTTACGAATATACGGCGGCCCAGCTGGCCCAAGGAGGAGCCCCTACCCCTGCCCGCACGCTCACGCTGAGCCAAGGCATGGGGTCTTTGGGCAGTCTGGCCTTTGATGCCCAGGGTAACCTTTGGGTCAACACGGGTATTGGTCCTACGGGGACTACTACGCAGCTCCTCGAGTACACAGCGGCCGAGCTCGCCCAGGGGGGAAGCCTGAGCCCGGCCCCAGCGATCACCCTCAACATCGGCCATGGGCTTGGACCGATCGCATTTGGTCCTGCCCTTCCTCCCACCACCCGCCCGTTCCCCGGATATTGAGCCCTTCCAGAGAGCGCTCAGGCCGCCCGATGGCCTGAGCGCTTTTAAGGAGTCAGGCGGTGGCGATCGCGGGGGAAGGCGCGGGCCTGACGGACGTTCGAGAGGCCGAGCAGTTTTTGGGTAAATCGCTCTGCTCCTAAGGCGAACCCCCCGTGAGGTGGCATCCCGTACTTGAAGACCTCGTTGTAGGCGGCGAATGCTTCGGGATGGTTGCCCTTACGCCGGTGGCTTTCGAGGAGCTCCTGATAGCGATGGATGCGCTGCCCTCCTGAGGTCACCTCGAGGCCCCGGAAGAGCAGGTCAAAACCTCGGGTGGTCCCATCGGGCTCAGGGTAGGTATAGAACGGGCGTAGGCTTTGGGGGTAGCGGGTGATGAAGACGAAGTCGCTGCCTTGGGCTTTGAAGTACTCGCCCAGCGCCCGCTCGGCTTCGTCGGTGAGGTCGAGATCGACCGGAACTCCGAGCTGCCGGACCAACCGGAGCGCCTCAGCGTGGGGGATGCGGGGGATCGAGGAAGGAGGAGGGGGAACTTCAGCCTGGAGGAGGCGGAGCTCGGGGCTGGCGTGGGTGAGCACCTCCTCGAGCATGGCTTGCAGGAGGGCCTCCTCGAGGTCCATCAGCTCCTCTTCGCTCTCGATGAAGGCCATCTCCACGTCAAGGGAGAGGTACTCGTTGAGGTGCCGGCTGGTCGCGTGCTCCTCGGCCCGCCAGACGGGCGCGACTTCATAGACCCGTTCAAAGACCCCCACCAGGATCTGCTTGTAGAGCTGAGGAGATTGAGCGAGGTAGGCCCGGTGCTCGAAGTAGTCGATCCCGAAGAGGTTGCTCCCACCCTCCGCTCCTGCTGAGACGATCTTGGGCGTCGAGATCTCGGTAAACCCCTGCGTATCGAGGAACTTTCGAAACCCGCTGAGCAGGTGGGCCTGGACTTTGAGGGGGGCCCGCGCCTCGGGAGCGCGCAGGCTGACGTAGCGATGCTCGAAGAGGGTCTCGGGGTGAGCCCGCCAGCTCTTCGGGATCTCGATGGGGGTGGGTTCCTCGGCTGGAACCAGGACCTCGATCTGCTCGGCGAGGAGCTCCAGGCCACCAGGAGCTTTAGGTTGCTCTACTGGGCGACCGGTGACGCGAAGGACCGATTCGGCGAGGGGAAGGGGAGCTTCGGGGCCGGCGACCACCTGGATGAGCCCGCTGCGGTCTCTGAGGAGAAGAAAGCGAATACCTCCAAGATCGCGCTTCCAGTGAAGCCAACCCATCAGAGTGATCGTCTGGCCTAGGCGGTGTCCGGCTTCCGCAATCAAGGTTCGCTGCATGGGTCCTCCTCAAACGCAAATCCCCCGGCGCTCGAGCAGTGCCGGGGGTCCTGAGCCCCCTCGCTTAATCGTTGCGAGGCGTACGCACCTTCACGAGTCTAAGAAGCCGAAGGGCCTTCGGTCAAGCGAAAACACCGCCGCGCGTTCGCATCGACCGCCGCTTCGGCCTCCTCGGGGCTCAACTGGCGCAGCTCGGCGAGGCGGTCGAGCGTCTGGCGGACCCAGCTTGGCCGGTTGACCTGACCGCGAAAGGGCTCTGGAGGTAGAAAGGGGCTATCTGTCTCGATGAGGATCCGCTCGAGGGGCACCAGCCGGGCTGCTTGACGGAGGCTCTCGTTGCGCTTGTAGGTGAGCGGCCCTGCGAAGCTGAAGTAAGCATCTCGCTCGAGGCCGGCTTCGAGGAGCTCGTAGTGGCCGGAAAAGGCGTGAAGGACCAGGCGAAGGGGAGGGGCCTCCCGGATCCAGCGGGCCATCGCGCGCTCAGCCTGATCGGAGCCCGGGGCGCTCCGAATGTGGAGGACCAGAGGGAGGTTGGCCTGAGCGGCGAGGAGGGCTTGGGCTTCGAGAGCCTTCCACTGCAGCGCTTCGGTCTCCGGGTGCCAGTAGAGGTCAAGTCCGCTCTCGCCGAGGGCCCGTACCCGGGGATGAGAGCTCAGCGCTGCGAGGCGCTCAAGCCCAGCCAGCCGCTCGGCCTCAACGGGGTGGAGGCCAATAGCCGCGTAGATCCAGGGGTAGGTCTCCGCGAGGGTCAGGGTCGTCTGGAGGTCGTCGATGCGGCTGGCCACGCTGAGGAGCAGGGCGAAGCCCTGAGTGTCGCGCAGGGTCTCCTGGAGCACCTCGGGGCTGAGCGTGTCGAGATGGGCATGGGTGTCGTTCAAGACCTTCCCAGCATACCGTAGCGGTGCGCCTAGTCTTTTGATCGTTTGTATGATGAGCTCCGGACTATGCGTTGGTTAATTCCGCTCGTCTTCCTCCTGGCTGGATGCGCTCCTCAGCTCGAAGAGCTGCCGGCAGTGCCCTCTCCTTACAGCTGGGGGCCTCAGGCGGTCAATTTAGAGTGGTGGTATGTCTCCAGTTACCTTCCTCAGGCCCAGATCGCCTTCCACTGGGCCTTCTTCAAGCTCGTTCCGCCGCCGGCCTTGAAGATCCACGGCATTCCCGCCGATCTTTTGCACCCCAGCCCGATCTACCTTAGCCAGTTGGAGGTGACCAACCTCAAGACCGGAACGGTCCGCTTTGAGGAGTGCGATAGCTTTCAGGGCTGTCCTGCTCAGGTGAGCTATCCACCTCTCGAGCTCGCCCAGAACGGCTGGCAGCTCCGCCAGGTGGGGTCTCACTTCCTCTTCCGGGCAGGCCCCATCGAAGCCCGCCTCACCCCCCTCAAGCCCCCGGTGGTCGAGCTGCCCGGCTATTCGGGGACTCAGGCGACCGGCCGGATGGCCTACATCTCCTATCCCCGCCTCCTGCTCGTGGGTAAGATCCACGGGCAGTGGGTCCGCGGGCTCGCCTGGATGGATCATCAGTGGGGCAACCAGCAGCCAGGAGCTTCGGCGACCTGGGACTGGTTTGGCCTTCACCTCTCGAACGGAGCGGACCTCATGCTCTACGAGATCCGCGACGCCCAGGGGCAGGTCGTTCAGACGATCGGCGATCTCACCGATGGTGAGGGGGAGGTCCATCCGCTCAAGGACCTCCGGATGGTGCCGACAGCGACCTGGCGCTCTCCGACCGGGCGGCTTTACCCGGTAGCCTGGGAGATCCGTGCCAGCGGCCTACGCCTTCGCCTCCAACCCCTCCACCTCGACCAGGAGCTCTTGAGCCCCATCGCTGAGGTGGCCTACTGGGAAGGGCCTGAAGCGGGGAGAGGAACCTACCAGGGAGAGCTGGTCCAGGCCTGGGGGATGGGCGAGTTTGTGGCTGGAGCTTACCGAGGCTCCTGAGCGAGCAGCTTCCGGAGCACGGTCTGCAGGATCCCCCCGTTCTGGAAGTATTCGAGCTCAACAGCGGTATCGATGCGGGCTTGGACCTGGAACTCGACCTTGGAGCCGTCGTCCCGCTCGGCGATCACCTGGACCATGCCTCGCGGCCGTAGCCCCTCGATGCCTCGCAAGGTATAGCGCTCGAAGCCGGTGAGCCCGAGCTGGCTGACGCTCTGTCCCGGCTCGAAGACCAGAGGCAGGACCCCCATTCCGACTAAGTTGCTCCGGTGGATGCGCTCAAAGCTCTCAGCGATGACCGCCTTGACCCCCAGGAGGTAGGTCCCCTTAGCCGCCCAGTCCCGGCTCGAGCCGCTCCCGTAGTCTTTGCCGCCCAAGATGATCAACGGCGTCCCTTCGGCCTGATAGCGCATGGCCGCTTCGTAGACGGTGAGCTGCTCTCGCTCGGGAAGCTTGAGGGTGAAGCCCCCCTCCACGCCTGGGAGCATGAGGTTGCGCAGCCGGATGTTGGCGAAGGTTCCCCGGACCATGACCTCGTGGTTGCCTCGGCGGCTGCCATAGCTGTTGAAGTCTTCGGGGCGCACCCCTCGCTCCATGAGATAGCGGCCCGCTGGGGAGTTCTTGCTGATGCTCCCAGCAGGCGAGATGTGGTCGGTGGTGATCGAGTCGCCGAGCACCAAGAGGACCCGGGCCCCTTCGATGTCGCGCGGAGCCTGCTGGGAGGAGAGGTTCTGGAAGAACGGGGGGTTCTGGATATAGGTCGATTGGGGGTCAAACTGGTAGAGGACTCCCTTGGGGACCTGGAGCGCCTCCCAGTGGGCATCCCCTTGGGTGACCCGGGCGTACTGCCGACGGAACATCTCGGGGTCCAGGCTGCGGTGGATGGCCTCTTGGATCTCTTTCTGGCTCGGCCAGATGTCCTTAAGGTAGATGGGGCGCCCGTTGGGGTCCAGACCTAAGGGCTCACGATCGAGATCGATGTCGATCCGGCCGGCCAGGGCGTAGGCCACCACGAGCATGGGAGAGGCCAGGTAGTTCGCCCGCACTTCAGGATGGACGCGCCCTTCAAAGTTGCGGTTGCCAGATAGGACCGCGGCGACGACTAGATCCCCCTCCCGTATGGCCTTGGAGATCTCCTCAGGCAAGGGTCCGCTGTTCCCAATGCAGGTCGTGCAGCCGTAGCCGACCAGATGGAAACGCAAAGCCTCGAGGAACGGGGTGAGCCCGGCAGCATCGAGGTACTCGCTCACCACCTTGGAGCCCGGAGCGAGGCTGCTCTTCACCCAGGGTTGGGTATCCAGCCCGGCCTCGACTGCCTTCTTGGCGAGCAGCCCGGCGCCGATCATGACCGAGGGGTTTGAGGTGTTCGTGCAGCTGGTGATCGCGGCGATGACCACCGAGCCATGCCGGAGCTCAAAGCGCTCCCCGTCCCGCTCGACGACCACGCTGCGCTTTAGCGCCTCGGGGCTGAGGCCGAAGCCGCGCTCCTTGGGGTCTTTCTGGAGGTCGCGGAGGAAGCTCTCCTTGACCTGATGGAGTGGCACCCGATCCTGAGGGCGCTTGGGGCCAGCCAGCGAGGGCTCGATCGTCGAGAGGTCGAGCTCGAGGTACTCGGAGTAGCGGGGCTCATCGGCATCGGTCCGGAAGAAACCAGCCTCTTTGCTGTAGCGCTCGACGAGGTCGACGTGCTCCTCGGAGCGGCCGGTCAGCCTGAGGTAGGCCAGCGTCTCGGCGTCGATCGGGAAAAAGCCCATGGTGGCGCCGTACTCGGGGCTCATATTGGCGATCGTGGCTCGATCGGCCAAGGAGAGCTTGGAGACTCCGGGCCCGTAGAACTCCACAAACTTCCCCACCACCCCGTGCTTGCGGAGCATCTCGGTGACCCGAAGGACCAAATCGGTAGCGGTTGCTCCTTCAGGCAGCTCGCCGGTGATCTTGAAGCCCACCACTTTGGGAGCCAGCATGTAGTACGGCTGGCCGAGCATGACCGCTTCGGCCTCGATGCCGCCCACGCCCCAGCCGAGGACGCCCAGCCCGTTGATCATCGTGGTGTGGCTGTCGGTGCCCACCAGGGTGTCGGGGAAGGCATAGACCCGACCATCTTGCTTCTGGGTCATGACCACCTGGGCGAGGTACTCGAGGTTGACCTGATGGCAGATGCCGGTCCCCGGAGGAACTGCCCGGAAGTTCCGCAGAGCGCGCTGGGCCCACTTGATGAGCCGGTAGCGCTCCTCGTTGCGCTCGTATTCTTTCTCGACGTTATAGAAGAAGGCGTAAGCCGTACCGAAGTAGTCGACCTGGACCGAGTGGTCGATGACCAGATCGACCGGGACCACCGGGTTAATCTCCTCGGGATCTCCCCCTAGGCGGGCGACCGCTTCCCGCATCGAGGCGAGGTCGACCACCGCGGGGACCCCGGTGAAGTCTTGCAGCAGGACCCTGGCCAGGATCAGAGGGACCTCGATCTCCCCGGGATCAGGCTTCCAGCCAGCGAGGGCGAGGATATGTTCTCGGCTCACCCGATAACCGTCCTCGTTGCGTAGGAGGCTTTCGAGCATCACCCGGATCGAGAAGGGGAGCTCTTCGAGGTGGAGGAGTCCTTGCCGCTCGAGCTCGCGCAGATCGTAGTAGAAGACGTCGCCTGAGCGGGTTGAGAGGCTTTTGAGGGCACCAAACTCGTTGCGGTAGGCCATAAGTTTCCTTTCTAGAGCATGCCGGCTAAGAACCCCTGCTCGCGGATGGCCCGGAGGAGGTCCATGACCGTAAGGGATTGGGGGTTGTAGCGCACTTGGAGCTGGCCCGGCTCGATGAGTTCGACCTCCTCGACGCCGGAGAGCTCGTGAAGAGCGCGAAGGACCTTCTCGACCTGCTCGGGGGCCTGGAGGCCGCGCACCCCAATGAGCACTTGCTCCATGCCCCCATTCTACTCTGCGGCGGCCCGCTCTCGGATGATCCGTTGGGCGAGGGGAGGGGGGACCTCGGCATAGTGATCGAACTCCAAGTTATAGGCCCCGGTGCCCTGGGTGAGGCCGGAGAGGGTCCGGCTATAGTCGAGGAGTTCAGCCAAAGGAGCCTCAGCCTGGATGACGCTCAGAGCCCCATCCTGGTCCATGCCTAGGATCCTGCCTCGGCGCCCTTGGAGATCGGAGAGGACCTCCCCGACCCGATCTCGGGGGACGAAGATCTTGAGGGCGTAGATGGGCTCCAGGAGGACGGGCTGGGCATTGCTGGCCACGTTCTTGAAGGCCAGCGAGGCGGCTACCTGGAAAGCGAGATCGGAGGAATCGACCTCGTGGTAGCTCCCGTTGTAGACAATCGCTCGGAAGCCGATCACCGGATAGCCGGCCAGGATTCCCCCCTGGGCTGCTTCTTGAATGCCTTTCTCGATCGCCTCGGCATACTTGCTGGGGATTATCCCTCCGGTGATCCGCCACTCGAAGCTGTACTCGGCAGCCGGTTCGAGGCGGAGCCAGACGTCCCCGTATTGCCCGTGGCCGCCGGTCTGCTTCTTGTACTTGCCCTGACCCTCGGCCACCTTGCGGATGGTCTCCCGATAGGGGATTTTGGGCGGGCGGAGCTCGACGCTCACCCCATAGTCCTTAAGCCGCTCACGAGCGGTCTCGAGGTGGAGCTCGCCCATCCCCCACAGGAGGGTCTCCCCGGTATCCGGGTTGCGCTCGAGGCGGAAGGAGGGGTCCTCCTCAAGCAGGCGGTGGAGGGCTTCGGCGAGCTTCCCTTCATCTCCTTTCTCGCTCAGGTAGATGGCGCTCACCGCATAGGGTTCGGGGAGGCGGGCCAAAGGGACCTCTTCAGAGCTCGGCCGCTCCCCTGCCCAGAGGAGCATGCCCCGGTGGAGGGCCTCGTTTTTGGGAAACGCCAGGATGTAGCCGGCCTGGGCCTCGGGGATCTCGAAGAGGTCCTTGCCGCGGACCGAGTAGAGGTGGTTGAGGCGGAGGGGGCCAGCCTCTGACTGGAGGACCTCGCCGACCCGGAGTTGGCCGCGGTAGAGGCGGGCGAAGGCGACGTGGCCCATGAAGGGGTCGATCTGGACCTTAAAGACCTTGGCCAAAGCTGGCCCCTCACCGAAGCGCTCGGTGGGGGAGGGGAGAGCTTCAAGCAGGAGCTCGAGGAGAAGGTCAAGCCCGATTTGAGCGCGGGCTGAGCCGATGGCCACTGGGAAGAGGAGGCCCCTGCGCACCGCTTCGTGGAAGGCCCGGGAGAGGCCTGCGTCTTCGACTTCCTCTCCTTCGAGATAGCGCTCGAGGAGTCCCTCGTCGGTCTCGATGATGGCTTCCCGGGCGGCATCCCGGTACTTCTGGAGCTGGCTGGCCTCTTCGGGAGCGAGGGGGACTTCTTGAGGGGTCCCCCGGTCGTAGCGCAGCGCCCGGCCCCGCAAGACGTCGATGAGGCCGACCCAGCGCCCCTCGGCGTAAAGCGGGAGGTGGGCGGGGACGATGGGGCCTAAGGTGGCCCGTAAGTCCTCGAGGAGGCCGAAGAAGTCGCCCCCTTCTTCGAGCTTGGTCACCACGACCATGCGGGGCAGGCCGAGCCGCTCGGCGACCGTCCAGGCTCGTTCGGTCCCGATCTGGACCCCCGAGCTGGCAGCGACAGCGACCAACGCGGCGTCACTCGCCTCCAGAGCTCCTCGGATCTCGCCCACGAAATCGGCATAGCCGGGGGCGTCGAGCAGGAAGATCTCGTGGCCCCGGTAGGTCATGGGGAGCACCGCGGTGCGGACCGAGAAGCGGTGGGCCCGCTCTTCTGGCGTGTAGTCCGAAGTGGTGGTTCCCTCCTCGACGCTCCCCGGACGCTCCTTCGCTCCGGTCGCGTAGAGCAGGGCTTCGCCGAGGGTCGTTTTCCCACTCCCGCTATGGCCCACCAGGGCAAGGGTTCGGATCATGGCTGGCCTCCTTTGGGGACGAGTATACGACCGTGAAGGTCATTGCGGTAAGCTTGCTTCAAGCGTGATAGGCTCAAGCCCTGTGAAGCTCTGGGTTCCACGCGCTAAGCTCGAAGCGACCTGGTCCCATTTGGACGCGGAGGCCCCGCGGGAGGGGGTGGGCCTTTGGAGCGGGAGGGAGCATCGGGTCGAGGAGGTCTGGCCGCTGAGGAACATCCACCCCCATCCGGAGGTGGCCTATCAGGCTGACCCCGAGGAGCTCGTCTCGGTGCTGAGCCGCCTGAAAGGAGAGCTTGTGGCGATCTACCACTCCCATCCCAATACCCCAGCGGTGCCGAGTCTGCAGGACCGCCAGCAGGCCTTTTGGCCCCTTCCCTACGTGATTTTGAGCCTTCGGGATCGTCGGGTCGGGGCCTATCTGCTCCCCGCTGGCGAGGAGGTGGAGCTCTGTGTGGAGTCGTGATGAGCTCGACCGCTATGCTCGCCAGATGGTGCTTCCCGAGCTGGGCCCCAGAGGGCAGGCCCGACTTAAGCAGGCCTCGGTCTTGGTGGTGGGGGCTGGTGGATTAGGGGCTCCGCTGCTCCTCTATTTGGCTGCCGCTGGGGTGGGGCGCTTGGGGATCGTGGATAGCGACCGCGTGGAGCTCTCCAACCTTCAGCGCCAGATCCTCTACCGCGCTCAGGACCTCGGCCGCCTCAAGGTCGAGGCCGCTCGGGAGGCCCTCCTCGCACTCAATCCCCTGATCTCCATCGAGCCGTATCCAGAGCGCCTGCTTGCCCCGCGGGCAGCTGAGCTGGTGGGGGCTTACGACGTCGTGGTAGACGCTTCCGATAACTTTCCGACGCGCTACCTCCTCAACCAAGCTTGTGCCGAGCGGGATCGCCCCCTCGTCTATGGAGCGGTCTATCGCTTTGAAGGGCAAGTGGCCCTCTTTCGTCCCCGCCAGGGACCCTGCTACGCCTGCCTCTATCCTGAACCCCCCAGCGAGGGGCCAAACTGCGCAGAAGCGGGGGTCTTAGGAGCGGTGGTGGGGGTGGTGGGAAGCTGGATGGCGGTGGAGGTACTCAAGCTCCTCTCGGGAGTCGGCGCGCCGATCTGGGATCGGCTCATCCTCTACGACGGCTTGGGGGCTACGGTCCATACTCTGCAGCTCAACCGTCGCCCAGGGTGCCCGGTTTGCTCCTCGGCGGTGTTAGACTAGCGCTAAGGAGGATGGATATGAGCACCGAGACGATCGCGCGGGGTTTAGAGGGAATTCTTTTTACTGAGACCAAGATGTGCTACATCGACGGTCAGCAAGGGAAGCTCTACTACTTCGGTTACCCCATCCAGGAGCTTGCCGAGGAGAGTAGTTACGAGGAAGTCGCGTTCCTACTCCTCTACGGACGATTGCCGAGCCAAGAGGAGCTCGCTCAGTTTAGCCAGAAGTTGATCCAAGAGCGCCCGCTTCCCGAAGCGCTCCTGAGGGCCATGCGGGACTATCCCCTTCAAGCCCACCCGATGTCCGCTTTGAGGACTGCGGTGAGCACCTTGGGGATGCTGGATCCCGAGGAAGCCGCGATTTCTCGGGAGGCCCTTTTTGCCAAGAGCCTCTCCTTGATCGCCAAGATGGCGACCTTAGTGGCGGCCAACAAGCGCTTGCGGGAGGGTCTTGAACCCATCGCCCCGCGGCCAGATCTCTCCCACGCGGCCAACTTCTTGTACATGAGCACGGGCAAGGAGCCTACCCCCGAGCAGGTCAAGCTCATGGACGTCGCTTTGATCTTGCAGGCTGAGCACGGCTTCAATGCCTCGACTTTTACGGCGATCGCAGCGTACTCGACCCAAACCGATCTCTACTCGTCGATCACCGCGGCGATCGCAGCGCTCAAGGGGCCTCGTCACGGGGGGGCGAATGAAGCGGTCATGAAGATGATCGAGGAGATCGGGACTGTGGAGCGCGCCCGCCCTTGGGTCCAAAAGACCCTTGCCGAGCATGGGAGGATCATGGGGATGGGCCACCGGGTCTATAAGGCCTACGATCCGCGGGCGGGGGTCCTCGAGAAGTATGCTCGCCTCGCTGCGGAGAAGCACGGCAAGAGCCGGGAGTACCAGATCCTCAAGATCATCGAGGAGGAGGCCGGAAAGGTCTTGGCTCCTCGGGGCATCTACCCCAATGTGGACTTTTACTCCGGGGTGGTCTACTCTGACCTCGGCTTCAGCCTCGAGTACTTCACCCCCATCTTCGCTGTGGCCCGCATCGTGGGCTGGTGCGGTCACATCCTCGAGTACACCGAGATGGATAACCGCCTCCTGCGTCCCGATGCCCGCTACGAGGGGCCCATGGACCTTCACTACGTCCACTCCTAAGGGCCACCCAAGCCTGATCGAGCTGCCACCCTCAGGTGGCAGCTTTGTTATGGATCGACTTTAATGGGGACGTGCTCCCGTAGAGGAGGTCCCGATGCTGGCCACCCGCCTCAAGTTGAGCCCCTTATATCTGGAGCGGCCCCGCCTGCTCAGTCGCTTGCCGGAGTCGGAGGGCTCAGTGGTCATCCTCGAGGCCCCTTTTGGCTATGGGAAGAGCGTCCTCGCCGCTCAGTGGGCGGACCGCCTGGAGCAGCAAGGGGTGCGGGTGGTCTGGGTCTCCTTGGGTCTGGGCCTGGGCCCCCGAGAGAGCTTGGCTCAGGCGCTGCGTCTTCCGGGAAGCGCGCCCTGGGGGGTGATCCTCGAGGCCCTGGCTAACCCCCTTACTCTGGTCGTCATGGAGGATCTTGAGGGAGAGTCAGATGACCTCGGTCCCCTCCTCCGTTACTCCCAAGGCCTCCTCCTCCTAGCTAGCCGTACCTCCCTTCCGTGTCCTGAGCTCCTCCACCTGGCTAGCGGGAAGCGCCTCCTTCACCTACGGGCCAGCGATCTCGCGTTCACTTTGGATGAAGCTCGAGCCCTCTTTAGCGATCCTCAGCAGGCTGAGTCAGCCTGGCGGGCTTCTGGAGGGTGGCCTTTGGTCCTCCACCTGACCGCCCTCACCGGAGAGCCGCCCGCGCGGGAAGCCCTTCTCTTGGGTATGCGCCAGAGCCTGGGGCAGGCGCTCTTTCGCGAGGCCCTCTTCTTAGCCGCCCTGCCTTACCTTCCGCACTCGGCCGTTCGCCCTGAGACCGAGGCGCTGGCTGGCCGGGGTTTTGCTCAGGCGCTTACCGAAGGCATCCGCCTCCACCCCTTGGTCGCCGAGACGCTCTGGCGAGCCGAGCCTGAAAGGGTGAAAAAGGCGGTGCGTGAGGAGGGGGGGCGGCTGAACGTTCTTTTTCGGGGTTATGCCTATGAGCGAGCGGAGCTTTGGGAAGAACTCAGAGGGCTCCTCGATGGGTTGGTACCCTCTCTACCCGAGGGTTACCTCTCCACCGTCGACCCTGCGGCGTTCATCCGCTGGGATGCCCAGGTAGGAGGGCAGCGAGGGCCTAGGAGAACCGTGCGCTTGGGAGAGTCGTTCTGCCGCTTGGGGCGGTTCCGGGAGGGGGTGGCGTTCCTCCTAGAGGCGGCACGCGAAGCGACCGCACCTCCTCGCGTGCGCCTGGAGGCCTATGGTATGGCGGCCTTCTTTCTTGCTCCTTCCCATCCTGAGGAGGCTAAGGCCGCGGCGGAACAGGGCTTGACGTTCTTGAATGCTCCAGATGTGGATCCGGACCTCGCGGGGCGCTTCCTTAATGATGTCGCGTTGGTCTATGAGGCCTCAGGGGACCGGAAGAGGGCGCTGGAGCTTTTGGAGCAGGCCACCCAGCACCTCTTGAGCAGCACCGCCCGCACAGCTCCCCGTATGAACTTGGCCTCCCTTCGGTTTGAGATGGAGGGTGATCTTGAGGGGCTCATCCTTGTCTATGAGGAGGAGTTGGAAGCTGTAGCTCGCTACCTCCCACAATCTCTGGCCGAGGCTCATCTGACCCTCGCTCGGGCCTATAAACTCCTTGCGCAAGAGGAGTTGGTCCTGAAGCACCTGGAGGCGGCCATCCGTGAGGCGCCCCGCGATTCCCTCAGAGCTCTAGAAGCGGAAGCGGAGTGGGCTGCCCTCCGGGGAAGCTCCGAGGCCTTTCCCGCCCTCTGGGCTCGCGCCCAGGCCTGGGAACATCCCGCCCTCCTCGATCGGGTGCGCGGGCTCTGGGCCCGGACTCTCCGCCTCCAGGGGCTTCGCGAAGAGGCCAGGGTGGTCTTGAAGGATGGAGAGGGTAACTGGACCGCGCTGGAGCGGGCTTTGGCCTGGGAAGATGCCGCTCATTTGCCTCCTTTGCCCCGTGAGCGGGAAGCTCAGCTCTTCTGGCACGCGGCCCGCTTCCTTCTCCTCGGCACCGAGGAGGATCTAAATGCCCTGCTCGGCCTTACCTCTCTTGGTGAACGGGTCCTCCCGGCGCTGCTTCCTCCTCAGGCCATCGCTTCCCACCGGCCTGAGCTCCTTCGCGCCTACCCTCTGCGTACCTTGCTCCAAGGAGGCTTTAAAGAGGCGATCCGCCAGCGGTCTCACGAGCTTCCCCCTTTGAGAGTCTGGGTGCTCGGGCGCTTTTACATCGAGGGACCTTTGGGTCCAATTAACCTCTCGCTACGGCTCAAACAGCTCTTCGGCCTCTTGCTCCTCGGCTTTGACGCCGCTCAGCTCAAGGCGGCGCTTTGGCCCGAGGTGGCTCCTGAGCAAGCTCGCAACAACCTTCAGGTCCACCTCCACTACCTCCGGCGGGCCTTGGAACCCTGGGGAGTACCGACCTACCTTGAAGAGGGTCAGCTCGTGCGGGTCAAGGCGGACCTCGAGGAGCTCAAGTCCCGGCTTCACGCCCTCGAAAGGGGTGATTTGGGAGCAGCTCGCGAGGTGCTCGGCCTTTACCAAGAGCCCCTGTTGCCTGGCCTTGACCTGCCGGAGATCGACGCTGAGCGGGAGGCATTGCGCGCTCGGGTAGTGCGCAGCTTGATGCGCGCTGGACAGCGCCTTCCACCTGAGGAGGCAAGGGTGGTCTTGGAGCGTGTCCTCGAGCTCGAGCCGTTGGAAGAGGAAGCTCTGCGCCTGCTGCTTCGCAGCCTTCTCGATCTTGGACGCAAGGGTGAAGCGCTCAGGTACTACCAACGTTTCGCCGAGCGTTTGCGAGAGGAGCTGGGGGTGGAACCTGCTCGAGAGACTCGGGCGCTCTTGGGTCTGGGACCCGAGCGCCCGAGTTGAGCTTATTTGGGCTGGACGTTCAGGTTGACGTTGAGATCGCCAGAGTAGGTGACCTGGACCTGAGTGCTGCCGTAGAAGCTGCCCGGTTCACCGAGATTTCCATCGTGATAAGGATCGGTCCCCGCTTCCAGGAGGTAGGTCCCAGCAGGGATGTTGGGCAGGCTGAAATCCCCGCTGGGACTGACTCGGGTCTCCGCGATCACCGAGCCGTTTTGGCTGAGGAGGCGGACGAAGAAGTCGGAGTTGTAGGCGGTGAGGAGCTGCTCGGCTTCCTGGAGTGCCGGAACCGGTTGGATGAGACCATAGCCTAAGAAGTTGTTAAAGCCTCCGGTCGCTTGCTGCGCGGTCTGCTCGAGGATCAGTTTGACCATGGCTGGGGTGAGTTGGGGGTTGACCGAAAGGAGTAAAGCGGCGAGTCCAGAGACAAGGGGAGTCGCCATGGAGGTGCCGACCGCGGAAGCGTAGCCCGGTTGATTAGCGCCTCCCGACCAGATCCAGTAGGTGCTCACAATGCCGAGCGCTCCCCAATTGCCTTCGTCGATGATCCCCTGAGGGATCGGAGTATAGGCTCCCTGGTTGAAGAGGAAGCCTCCAGGAGCGGAGACGGAGAGCTGAGGCCCGCCATTGGAGAAGCAGCTCGCAGCAAAGCTATAGGTGGTGCTGCCGGTCTGGTTGATGTCCACCGAGCCCACCGCGATGCTCTCCGGATAGGCGGCGGGATAGTCTACTGGGCTGGGAGAGGTAGCAGTATCGAATGAAGGGGGATCGGTGCAATTGGTACCGTCGTTGCCCGAGGCGGCTACCACCACCACATCGTTATTCGCTGCATCGGCGATGGCATCCTCGAGGATAGGATCTGGCGTGGTGGAGCCCAGGCTCAGGTTGATCACGTTGGCCGTGACCTTAGGGACGACGAGATTGCCCGCATCGTTGTAGACGGAAAAACCAGCAGCATACATGATCCCCTCGGCGACTGCGCTGGCTGGGCCTGTTCCTCCTTGGCCAAGGACCACCACTGGGAGGATCCCCACGCTCCAGTTCATCCCCGCGATGCCTTGACCGCTGTTGCCGACGGCTCCGATGATTCCGGCGACGAGGGTTCCATGGCCGTCCTGGCCGAGGTCTTGGCCTTGGTAGTTATCGGTGATGAAGTCATAGGCATCCTGGTAGAGGATATTGGCGTTGAGGTCAGGATGAGGCTGGACTCCGCTATCCACCACAGCCACCACCACATGGGGCGTGCCGGTGGTCAGGGACCAGGCATCGGGCATATCGAGCGCCTGGAGGTCCCACTGATAGGCATAGTAAGGATTGTTCGGAATGATCTGCTGGGCCCGCAGCAGATAGTTAGGTTGAGCAGCGGCGACCCGACCATCGCGGCGAAGGGCGGCGAGGACCTTTGCGACGGGCTGGCCGCGAGTCCCCATAAGGACCCATGGGAAGTTGGGAGCAATGGGGTGGCGGAAGACCAAGCCATAGCTCTGGGCGACCTGCTGAGCTTGAGTTATGACGGCTTGGGTCGACTTGAGGTTCACTCCCGGGAGCGGGGCGAGCTTGACGAGCACCTCGTTGGGGACATAAGGGGCAGTGTGATAGGTGAGGCTGCCGGCCTGGATCTGTCCTGGGGGGCCGGTGATGTTTCCGGTCAAGGTGGGGAAGCGCATGTAGACGGGAATCGCTGCACAAGCGGTGCCTGAGCTGGGACAGGCGCTGCCTCCTTGGATGAGCAAGGTTCCTGCATAGTCGCCCGGTGTGAGGCCGCTCCGATTGACGCTCACGGTGAGCGTGGCGTTACCAGTACCTGAGCTAGGGCTTACGGTGAGCCAGCTCGAGCTCGTCTCTGCTTTCCAGGGTCCGTTGGCCTGTAGGGTCAGGGTCGCCTGGCTGGTTCCGGGAAAGCTAAGGACTTGGGGGCTGATCTGGAGGGCCGTCGCCCCTCCAGAGCTGGAAGGTAAGACTGGTCCCCCTCCGCTGCACGCGGAGAGGAGGACCAAGAGGCTCAGCAAGGTCAGCAGGCGGGAAGGCAAAGGAACCTCCCTGGGGTTACGGAACTTCCCGCTCGCTCGGGGCTGGATAAGGGGTGAGCGGCTTGAGGTTTTGGAAGAAGAAGCTGCAGTGGGCGAGCTTCCCGGTACGAAGATCGACCGGATCGGGGACCTGATTCTTCACCGGCTTGAGGCTGATCAAGTAGGCTACGATGGCCCAACGATCTTGGGAGGTGAGGTTTCGGTAATCAGGCCAGGGCATGGGAGGGCAGAGGGTGTGTCCCTCGTCGTCCTTCCCCTCCGTAAGCGCTCGGTAGATCTCCTGGGGGCTCCAGCGGCCAAGGCCGGTCTCCTTATCTGGAGTTAGGTTTTTCGCATAGACCTTGACCGGCCCCACCTGAAAGACGCCCTCGGGATCGGTCTTTGGGTTGTAACCGGCGAGCCAGCCTGGAGTGGCCGGATCGTACATGCCTCCATGGCAGTCGGCGCAGGCCATGGTGGTTACCAGGTAGCGCCCCCTGAGCACCTGATCGCGGGTAGGATTCCCGTAAGGAAGGCCCTGTCGATCCTGACCCAGCGCCAGGAAGGCCCCAAGTGCCAGGACGATTAGGCTGAGCGCGAGGACCAAGATACCGTTTCTGCGAAGATCCTTTCTCATCTGCCCACCTTTCTGGCCCTGTACCCCAGAGGTCATCCCACGGCCAGGACCCTCGAAGGTGGGTGGAGGTGCGGTTGAGGCGACGGGTTGGTCTCGCGGGCCTCGCCCAGGAAGCTCAGCCACCTCATCGGCAGCAGGAGAGCGTCTCACCTCCGAGTCCCACCTTCGGCGGTTAGTCTGGCAGAGGGTCTCTTAAAGTCTTCTTAAAACCTGGTGAGCTGGGGCCTAATCCCCCTGGGTCAGGGTGGCTTCGAGGTCCTGGAGCGCCTCGAGAGCCTCCCGGCCATTCTGGAAGCGGTCTTTGGGGTCCTTGGCCAGAAGCCGCTCGAGGTAGACCTGGAGCTCGGGGGCCCTCTGGAGCTGGGTTGCGGGGTCGGGAGCCAAAGAGGGAATGGGGGCGAAGCGGTGGGCCTGGAGCACTTCCCTGGGGCTTCCCGTATAGGGTAATTCTCCGTGGATGGCCCAAAAGAGGAGCACACCTGCCGCGTAGATATCGGCAGCTGGCGTGGGGCTTTCCCCGACCGCCTGTTCGGGGGAGAGGTAGGCGAGGGTACCAAGCCGAAGCTTCTTCGGAAAGGACTCCTCGGAGGGCCCAGAGAGGTCGAAGTCGACCAAATAAGCCGTTCCTCGATGGTCAACGAGCAGGTTTTCCGGCTTGATGTCTCGGTGGACTAGACCTTGATCGTGCATATAGGCCAGAGCTTGGAGGAGCTGGTCAAAAATCCGGAACAGCGAGGTGGGGTGGCGGTCGCGCCACTCGCTGAAGCGTGCTCCGGCCACATAGGCCAAGAGAACCCCGGGGCGACCAAAGACCTCGATCCTTCGGTAGACCGGGTTGATGTGGGGGTGAAGCAGGCGGCTTCCGATGCTCCATTCCCTGTGGGCCCGAGCCTCCATGCCCTGGGGGAAGACCTTGAGCGCATAAGGGTGGCCCTGGAGGTCGAGGGCGAGGTAGACGGTGGCGACGGCTCCCCGAGCAATCGTCCGGACAATACGATATTGGCCCTCGACCAACTTACCGGCTAGGGTCACTCCTTCACTATAGCGATCCGATTTGGCGGGCCTAGCTTCACATGACGAACTTCCCTGGCGAAGGCCGATCGCTGGGCCCGTAAGAACCCATACGCTCTAGGCGCTCGTACCCTCAAGCGATGCTCGGAGTCGATCCGTGGTGGTCGATTTCATCAGTTTCATCGTCCAAACTAGGTAGTTTAGAGAGCGTGTGGGGTTTGGTGCTCTCCGGTGGCGGGGCCCGTGGTCTGGCTCACATCGGGGTCCTGGAGGTCCTCGAGGAGCGCGGGCCCGAGATCCAGGTGATCTCAGGAGCCAGCATGGGGGCGATCGTGGGGGCTCTCTGGGCGGCGGGTCACTCCGCTCGGGAGATCCTCGAGCTCGCCCGCGGCATTCCTTGGCTTCGCCTCTTTCACCTCCGTTTGCACCGAGGGCTTCTGTCGCAAGAACGTCTGGAGGCCCTGCTGCGCCAACACCTTCCCCCTCGCTTTGAGGATCTGCGCAAGCCCCTCGCGGTCAGCGCCGTGGACCTTCGTTCCGGACGGGTTGCTTATTTTCATGAAGGGGACCTTCCCCAAGCGGTCCTCGCTTCAGCGACCTATCCGGGGGTGTTAAGGCCGGTCCAGCGAGGGGAGGGATGGTACGTGGACGGCGGTGTCTTGGATAACCTCCCTTTGGATGCCGCCCGAATGCTGGGGGCGACCGCGCTCATCGCGGTCAACGTGACCCCTGAGGATGAGGTGGTCGGCGATCCTCAATCCCCCTTTGCCCAGATCCGCCGCTCGGCGGATATCATGCAGGCCCGCCTCACGGCCCTAAGAGTCGCCTTGAGCCCTCCCGAGCTCTACCTCCACCCTTCTCTTTCTGGGATCGGCATCGAGCAGTTTGGTCGCCTCGAAGAGATTGTGGAGGCAGGGCGCCAAGAGGCTCTTCGCAAGATTCCTTTACAGGAGCACGACCATGCGTAGCTTTTGGCTCTACCTCTTTCGGGAGTGGTTCCGCCAAGTTGGCGAGGCCCTCCTCCTCGCCTTTTTGGTGACGACCTTCCTTTTCACGACGGTGGGCGTTGAGGGGATCAGCATGATGCCCACGCTCCTCAATGGAGACCGGGTCTTCGTCCCTAAGTACGAGACCTGGTTGGTCCGCTTCGGACTCCTCCATTGGAAGCCGGGAGAGATCGTCATTGTCCGTCCTCCTGCTGGAACCCCCAACGCTTATGCCCGTTTTCCGGTACTCGGCTTCCCGTTTCGGGCCTACTTCATCAAGCGGATCGTGGCGACTCCAGGAGATACCCTCTCGATCCGTCAGGGCCAGCTCTACGTCAACGGGGTGCGGGTCAACGAGAACTTCCTCTTTCGCCAGTTGCCTCAAGTTGCCAGCGAGGTAGGTCGACCTTTTGATCCAACCAACCCGACCTACGCGACTGACTATGACTTTCCGGGGGTCTGCACGCAGGGGGGGCGGGAGGTTGGGATCATCACCCAGCAGGGTTACTTCCCCCTGAGCCAACTTCCAAGCTACCTCAAGACCATGGCAAGCATGATCGAGCCTCCGAGCTCGGCCGACCCCCCTTATCCGGTGAATGAGGGCTTCGGCTTGGGTCTGGCTCAAGCGCCCGGGGTCAGCTGCGTCATCGGTACCCTCAAGCTTCGTCCGGGATACTACTTCGTCATGGGGGATGATCGAACCTTCGGCGGCTCGGAGGATTCCCGCACCTTTGGCCCCATTCCCCTGGATGCGATTGCGGGTCGAGCGACTGCGGTCTGGTGGCCTCCGGTGGTCAACGGGAAGCTCAACTGGAAGCTCTTGGAGATTCCCAAAAGCTTCCTTCAGCTCTCCCGCCCCGGTTCATAGGCTGAGAAGAAGCGCGTATAGGCGAAGAGATAGAGGCCTTGCAGGATGGCGGCCACGTAAAAGGGCAAGCTGAACAGCCCCTCTTCCAGGAGGTGCCCGCTCAGAGCGGGGCCTAGGGCCTGGGGGATCTGGGCCGAGGCTCCCGAGATGCTAAACGCGGTGCCTCGCCGGGACTCCCGGACCAAGCCGGCGGTCATGGCCTGTCGAGCCCCGATGGTTCCTCGGTTGAGAATCGAGCGAAGGATGTAGACCAAAGCAGCGAGGGGGTACGAAGGCATCAGGGGGAGGACGAGGAGGAGAAGAAGGCCCAAGGAGCGAGAGGCGACCAAAGAGCGGACGATCCCGAAGCGGCTGGCCAGCTCACCGTTGATGAGCGAAGCGGCCCCGGTGCTCAGCAGGGTGAGGGCCTGGATGGGAGCGATGAGGCCTGGCCCGACATGGAAGCGGAGGGCGAACCAATAGGTGATCAGGGGGCCGGTAAGGCCGATGGCGGTGCTGTTGAGGGCGTTGGCCAGCGCGAGCTTGAGGAGCAGGCCGCGCTCCTCTTGGCTGAGACGAGCCGAGGCGTCGCGAGCAGTGGCCTGTGGTTGGCCACCTGGGATCTGCCAGATGAGGACGAAGCCCAACAGGCCCACCAGGAGGCTCAGGGCGAAGAGGGGGCGGTATGCCAGGGGGCCGGGGAGCACCCCGTGGAGGAAGGCCGGTGAGGCGGCGAGGAGGGCTCCGAGACCCATCCCGAGAAAACCGATCGCACTATTCCAGCTGTAGACGCGGGCGCGTTGGTGAGGTGGGATGCCTTCCCCCAGCCAGGCCTGCTCGACCGGACCAAAGGGACCCGCTGCTCCGTTGGCTCCCCGGCCGAGCCCACCCAGGATGGCGGCCACGGTGATCGCCAAAGGGGCCGCGCTGAGCAAGGCGATGAGCGCGGAGCAGCTAAAGACGACTTGGTAGATGAGGAGGAGGCGCTTGCGCCCCAATTGGTCGCTGGCTGGGCCGATCCAAAGAGCGATGAGCGCGTTGACGATCCCCCCAGCGGAGAGGAGGAGGCCGATCGCGGTGCCGCTCCAGCCTAAGGCGGAGAGGTAGAGGGCGAAGTCGGTGGCTAGAGCTCCTTGGCTCAGCGAGCGGAGCCCCCTGCTGAGGAGCAGGCGCCGGGTATGAGGGGCCAGTCGGAGCGGGGTCGTGGCCATAGGTGCAGGTCGATTCTATACCTCAACCATTTAGAGCTAAACTGTGGGGCCTCACGCTGGGCCCATGGTATGTTAGGCTCTAGATGGCCAAGCGCAAGCCCACCATTCAGGAGGTGGCTCGATTAGCTAAGGTTGGGATCGGCACGGTGAGCCGGGTGCTCAACAACCACCCTTCGGTGCGGGCCGAGACCCGGGCTCGGGTAGAGTGGGCGATCGAGGAGCTCGCTTATACCCCGAACCCGCATGCCCGGCGCATCGCAGGAGGTAGGAGCTATACGATCTCGGTCCTCCTCCCGGTGCTGGCAACCGACTTCTACAATCGCCTCATCGAGGGCATCGAGGAGACCCTGGCGCCGCAGCGCTACGACCTTGCCCTTTTTCCCCTCCTTTCCCGCAGCCGCTTGGAGCGCTATCTCGACGGTCGGCTCCTCGCGTATCAGGCCGATGGCCTTTTAGTGGCCTCGTGCGATCTCACTGAGCTCTTCGCTCAGCACCGCCTTCCCACTGAGCGTCCGGTCGTCTTGGTGGACACCTGGAGTCCGGTCTACGACTCGGTCTATTGCGATAACAGCCTGGGCGGGGCTCTGGCTGGACGGTATCTGGCCCGCTTTCCTGGACCCATCACTGCGATCGTCATCGAGGAGGAGATCGATCGCTTGCTCGGGCATACGGTCTTCTCCGAGCGCCTCGCTGGCTTTCAAGGAGCCCTCGCTGAGCTGGGCCGGCCTTTTGGCCCTGAGTTCCTCTATGTGACCCACCTCTCGGTCGAGGGGGGCCAGCTCGGCTTGCAGCGCTTTCTCGAACACTTCGGAACGCCGCTCAACATCTTTGCCGGAGCCGATCTCATCGCTCGGGGAGTTGTGGAAGAAGCGCGCCGTCAGGGCCTGGTGGTGGGGCGCGACGTAAGGGTGCTGGGCTATGACGACCATCCATGGGCCCAGGAGCTCCAGCTCTCGAGCCTCCGACAGCCTATCGAGGAGATGGGCGCTCAGGCGACCCGCCTCCTCCTCGAGCGGATTCGGGGTCACGCGGGGCCTCCCCGGCGGATCCGCTTCGAGCCCGAGTTGGTGATCCGTGGCTCTACGGAAGGCTGAACTTCGGAGCTGGGCCAAGGCGCGCGGCCGGGAGCTTGGCGAAGATCGCTCGCCACAAGTGATCGACCGGCTGGTTCCCCTCATCGAGGAGCTCCATCCCGAGCGGATCCTCCTCTATTCCCCCCTGCCGCCTGAGCCGGATCCCTCCGCCTTGGTCGAGCGCTACCCTGCCCGCTACTATCTGCCGCGGGTGGTCGGAGCGCAGCTTGCTGTCTATCCCCTGGAGTCTCCCCAGGTCCGCCACCCCTGGGGGTTCTTGGAACCAGCTGGCGGAGAGGCGTTGGATCCCCAGGCGCTCGATGTGGTCCTGGTGCCCGGCTTGCTCTTTGACCTGAAGGGCTATCGCTTGGGGCGGGGAGGGGGCTACTACGATCGCTTTCTGGCCGGCCTGAGGGCCCTGCGCATCGGCTTACTCTTTAGTCCCTTCCTGGTTCCCGAGCTTCCTCGCGACCCCTGGGATCTTCCGATGCAGATTCTGGTCAGCGACGAGGGGATCCACTGGCCTGAGCGAGCTTAACTCAAAACTTGCACCTCCCGCATATTCTGCATAAACACGCGCTCCCTGCTCCCCCACCCGGGGGCCACTG
>OGCG01000483.1_pt1 | contig 24503 bp, 20 predicted proteins | sample 1570061 | NCBI WGS metagenome assembly OGCG01 (sample SAMN06268698, study PRJEB24515) | hot springs metagenome | isolation source: Joseph's Coat, Yellowstone National Park, Washington, USA | place: USA:Joseph's Coat, Yellowstone National Park, Washington, USA
CGGCCTATTGTTAAGCCAGTAGAGTATCAGCGTTAATGTTACGCCCACGTAGTTTGCAACCACCACTGCGTATAGGTGCATTAAGTGGGCTAGGGCTATGAAGGATAAGACACTTGCAACCGCACCCACTACGCTCCTCTCCACGGCTAGCCAGCCTCTTCCAGTGACCCAGTAGTACATCATGTAGACTCCATCAACCACCGAGGCTGGTGTTGTGGCGAAGAGGAGCATTACGTATGGTACAGCCGCCGTATAGGCTCCGTTGATTACGTGTAGGATTGGGGCCAGTGGGGTGAGGAGTATGGCAGTTAAGGCTAGTATTGAACCAACCACCACGTAACCCCCTGAGTAGTCCTTAGCCAGGGAACCCACGTCAAAGCCCACTGCATAGCCATGACTAGCCACAGTACCGAACACTGCGCCAACTGAACCCGCAAACCCACTCAATAAGCCGATTATGCTCAACGTTAACCCATATATCCCAGATGCCGATGGGCCAAGGAGCTTAAAGACTAGGTAAGCCACTAATGTACCTGAAATGCCCCCTAGGTATGCGGCTAGCCAGTACTGGAAGCCCATGTTAACGTACTCCTTAACCCTAGCCCTAATTAGGCCGTAGCCTGCCCTTAAACTTGGCCACTGCCTAACCTTGCCCATGTAGTATGCGGCTATGGTTAATTGCCCTATTAGGTAGGATACTGCTATTGCGTAGACGTTCCTAAGCACCACTATTAGCGCTATTTCAATGACCCTGAAGGCTATGTTGCCTAGGGTTAACCCAACACCCTGCGTGGCCACTGAGCCCACTGCCCATAGGTGGAAGTTCAACGCACTGATTACACCCTGTATTAGGGTGTAAATTGCCCACACAGCCACTATGCCCATTAACCAAGCCGGCACACCATCCCTTATGAAGACTGGTATTAGGGCTAGGCCAGTCACGGAGTAGGCTAGGGTTAGGGTTAGGGATAGTGCGAACATTGCCGAGTAGTGCATGTAGACGGTGCCACCCCTGGCGTGGTTCATGGCACCCTCCCTGGCTATGGCGTTATCGATACCGAAGGTTGGGAAGAATAACCCAACTGTTGACAGTAGGGCTAACATTGCGTTGTAGTAGCCGTACTGGGTTAGGGGGATGAACCTGGTGAGTAGTATTATGTAGGCTAGGGCTAGGGCGTAGTTAACCACAGTGGATGCGTAGTTGGTGAACACTCCGAGCAGCGGTGACTCACTGATTAACTCCCCCACCAAGGCCCTCAACCAACACCCCTTATTAAGTAATACACGACCCCACCCCCATTCTAAGGGGCGATTGCTAAACCAACACCACGGCCAATACACACGGCATCAAGCCTTACCACAATGCCTTAGCTGGCTAATGAGGGGGCCGAGTGCACGTGGGTTGAGGGGTAGTGTAGGGTTTAAGCCAAGCATTAGATGCCTGCCCCTTGCCGTAACTTTATAAAACCAAGCAGCATGCGCCTGATTGTGGGTGAGTTTGATGATGCGTTGCTGCTTTTAGGGAGGTTAATGCCCATCGTCTTCATAGCCTTCAACCTAGGTAACACGCCAGTCCTAATAGCCTCACTGGTGCTCCTGGCCATTAACCTGGCCACCTGGGGTAGGGGCATTGACCTTGAGTTAACCCTACTCGGCATAGCCATCGTTGGGTTGATGCAGCCCTTAATTGGCCTAGCCCTCTCCATACCGATGACCCTCATCCTTGACTCAGCCCTGAGGATCACCGGCAACACAAGGCCCTGGTGGGTTTACGCAACAGCCCTATCGGCATCGGCATTGGCCTCAGCGGCCTTAATCAACCCCATGAAGGCGTTAAACTACGCAGCACCCCTAGCCTACGTAACCCTAACACCCCTTGCAACCTGGCTCACACTGAAGGCGGCTAGAATCAGCCTAACGCCAAGCAGGAGGCTTGAAACCATAGCCGGGGCGCCATTGGACTACGGCCTAACGTTAACCACCAGGCCGAGGATTAAGGCAACGCTTGAATTCGTAGGCAACGAAGGCTTAACCATAAACCCACCTAAACTAGCCATAAACGGGCAGTGCACCGTTAAGGTTAGGGCCCTCTACCAACTGGGCGGCGTGAGGAGGCCTAGGCTAAGGGTTAGGTTAATTGACCCCAGGGGCCTTGTGACCGTGGAGAGGGTTATCATGCACCCACCGATAACCGTGATTCCTAGGCTTAGGGCAGCGGCCGAGTACGCAACGGCAATGGTTAGGAGGCTCTCCCCATGGGGTGTTGAGGATGTGGAGGAGGTTAAGGAGTACGCCCCAGGGGACCCGGTTAGGAGGGTTCACTGGAAGAAGACGCTTAAGCTCAGGAGGCTCGTGGTTAAGGTGCTTAGGCAGGAGGCGGACGAGTTAAACATAGCCCTAGTACCCTACGCATCAAACGAGGAAACCCTGGACAGGGTTGGGGAGGCGTTAATACTAACCATAGCCACAGCCCTACTGAGCAGTAGGGTGGTCAAGGTGTACGTGGTCGACGGGTCAACGGAACCATTAACCATAACCCCACGAAACCTAAACGACGCCATAACAAGGCTAACGGGCACGTTAAGGAACCTAAACATAAAGCCAGTGGGCGGGTTAGACACCTGGGGCCTCCTAGACAGGATCAGGAGGGACAGGTTAACCTTAATCAACGGAATCAGGGACCCCCTAATAGTGATAGGGGAATCAACCTGGACAAGAAGCCTATGCAGGACAGGATCAGCCTGCCTACTAATAAACCCAAGAACCAACACCCAGTGAGAAACCCCAGTAGATATTACACGCGCCATTAGGCACCCAAGGCATGAAACCAAAACCATAAGTTTTGGGCTGTTAGAGTAGCGATAACATTAATACTGAAGACTAACCACGGCACACCACACGTAAACTCATCAAGCCTTAAGGCGCCAAGATAACAGTGACGTTAAGGTTATGCGCTGGTGGCGTGTTAATGGCGACTGCGGCGGTGGATGGTTTCATTAAATTTTGGACTGTCAGAGCCGTGATAATATCAATATCACCACGACTCTACCACTCCAAAACGCAAGACAACCACTTAACCTCCGCAAACCATATAGCCACTGCAATATGACACACAAAGCCAGCACTAATATCACCACGATTCTATCAGTCTTAAGCGTTAAACGCCGTGTGCCTTTGGATTGTCAGAGCCGTGGTGATATTAATACCAGTGATGAGTGCACTGCATGTGCACACAATCAACTGGCTCTATGGCTCATAGGGCTGAAGGGTTGCCTTGTTTTTGGACCGGCAGAGTCACGATAATATTAATATTATCGCTACTCTAGCAACCCAAAACTTAAGGCGGACTTAAAAGTACCCTAGTCCAGCTATTCACTCAACTTTGACGAAGGAAGCAGCAGGTTAATCCCTTCAGGATGGTGATGGGTTAAGTGTCTTCCATGGCTCTTCTGAAGGGGGCTTACTTTATTAAGGGACCGTAAAGGGCTTATATGCTGATTGATGCTGAGTTAGATACTAGGGAACTAGGGCGACTTGCAGATTCGGTATACCTGAGGATTTAATTAATCATCCATATGATTATTAGTATCTCAACTAGCTTAGGGCTTTAATTGGACAAATGATCAATAAAGAAAAGGGTACCTTATATGGCGCAGTAATTGGCCATTTACTGAAACATTCGATATCGTTAACAATAATGTTACTTAAGTGATAGTTCTAAGCCATATTAAGATATCAAGTAAAAGAAACGATGTTGCACTGGGCTATATGTATTCGCTTAAAAAATTAACATGTTTACCCATAATAATATGAAGACACTCAGTGTTGTATTATCCCTAGCTCGGTGTGAAGTTGTTTAGGTTAAAGACGTAGACCCTTAGGGCATCATTGAGTGTATTGTTAAGGCGATTGATCCAGCGAAGAGGTTTAGTGTTACAATTCACGCGCTGCTGTCCTGGCTTCAGTATGCCGCTAATGCTACAGTACCCTAATCAAGTTGCACCTCCGATGGTTCACTTCGCTGCATGCAATTGAGTGGTGTAAATTCCCTAGTCAACTTAACCATGGATAGTATTAATGAATATTAAGGCAACAAGGCAACCTATTCTACTTGGTGTTTCAGGTAAGTAGCTAACTATGCTGGAATCATACTATGGTTTTGTTGGAGTTGCTGGAGATGATTGTTGGGGTGATTGCTGTGTCTGTTGCGGCATTTGCATGATTTGCACCTGCTGCATTATACTTTCACTTGGTGTTTCAAATAGCTTTACAATGTTTGGATTTAACTGGAATAATGCCTTGGCCCTAAAGTAATACTCCAACACTTTAATCCACTTGAGGTCATCTTGTCCCCAGTAGATGACGTTTAGCCTTAGACTTCTAACCATGTCATAGGTTATTGGAGAATCATGAAGAGTTGGATGTTTCTCCCCGCTTAAATATCCTACGACTTCATCCACTTCCCTGTCAGTAGCACCTTTCATTAATCCTTGCTTTAATAAGTCCTTTGCATAAAGTTTTGCCATTTCAATCGCCTCTTCAGCCATCATGATGAGGTCTGGCCTAAATTGCTGGGCCAATGGATAATAAACACTAATTAAGTTGGGGTTTACCGATACCTCATCCTTCATTCTTTTAAAGAAGTTTACAATGAATCTCGCAGAAATAATGGTAGTGGGCTGCTGAGGATTACCAGTGAGTACTATGATTTGTGGATCAATAGGCCCTAATTCAGAGGATGGACCCATAATTACCTCATCAGCACCAAGAACTAGCATTGTGGCGGCACTTTTAGCAATATTCGGAACAATGACGGAAAAGCCCTCAGGAAATGCTGCACGAAGCATCTTTACTATTTTTATCGCAACATTAATATCACCCCCTGGACTTTCGATGATTATGTACATCTTTTTACTCCTTCCTGAAAATTGCTGAATAAAATTAATCATTACATCAACATCGGATTGCTGCATAGCGGAAAAGGGATGCATTATATTTGCGATATAACTTATAATTGGCGCATTCAACATCTTCTGTAACTCAGATAATATGTTCTGTCTTTTCTTATTTAAATCTTCAACAGATGGTTTATGCTCTTGAATTATTTTAAAATACAATGAATTTTCTGTTAACACCTATACTCACCTACTAACCTGTACGATATTCCACGATTAGATATGGCCAATAAGTCATCCGCCTAGGAGGGAAAGTTTCAGCTAACTTATCTAAGTCAGCAAGCCTAGGATTACGCTTCTTGGCATCCTCAATTATGAAACTTACGTACTCGGCTAGCCGTAAAGGCTTACGTGACTCCATGGATTTATACAACTAAGGTACCCGTTAAAAATTTATTGCCAAGATATCTCATTATGAATAATGCAGAAGATCCGATATATTTCATAAAGAAATGTACATTAGTATTGGATTTTAAGTTCAAATAAAATATTATCAGCAGATAGTTATAAGATTTAAAGATTTTCTCATGAAATAAGAAGGAATGCATTAATACTAAAAGGTTAGATTATTTAATTTACCACATCTCTCGATAGTCATAGATACTTATGATATTAACGGTACTTATACGCCATTAAATGTAACTCTTATTAACCCTATATTTTAAATTTTAAACCAGTTGGTTAACTGATGAACAAGGTCACTATGTATCTAACAACCGACCGATGCTCATGAAATTACTGAATAGGCCTAACTCAATTGATTAGAGGTCTCACAGAACCATTATTTCGCTTGATATTACAGCAACCCACTTAAGGCTACTTATGCAAGGAGACTAGTTACGGCAGCACTTAGTGTTCTTCTTTCATACCTAATAGCATACATATGCTCGATGTAGAGGATACTGTAATCTTCCTATAATCTTAAGGTAAATGCTAGTGTTACATCGTTTAATAGTTATATTAATTAATGGTTAGCGGATATTTTTGAATACTGCAAGCTTAGAGTGACTAGATTAGAGTAGCGATAATATCAATATCGACTCTATAACTACTCTACCGATTCAAAACTTAATAAGTCTCATGCACCACTAACCGCTAATCTAAGGCAATACACGCTGAAATAAAAACAATATTAATATTATCGTGACCCTGACAGCCCAAACTCCAATGACACCCGGCGAGCCAACTGCACCCTAATCAACATGCATGAAGCCAGTATTAAAATTACCGCTACTCTATCAGCCCAAATTTTTCCGGTAGTCCCCCTAAGGTCGGCGGTGGTTAAAGTAGTGTATTCGTCACTGTTTTCCTCCAGGGCCCTTAACAGTGTTATTCATGCCAAGGACCCGTACTTAGGATTATGCGCCATGTGAGGGGCTTACATTGGGTGCGTGGTTTGTAATCTTTAGGTGTTTTTCAGGGTAGGGGAGGTGTGTTTCTCTCTTTCCCTGATTCCAGTAGCCATATGCCGTATTTATTCGCTGTCTCCAGTGTGTTGGGGCTTGCCCTTAGGCAGTAAAGCACCTTGATGATTTTTCCGGGGAATTTATTCGGCATGGCCTTGATGGCTTCCTCAATCTTCCCGTTAACCCTCTCCACTGTCCTTGGGCCAGCCCTAACCTTAGCCTCACCGACAATGGTAACGACACCGTTGGTACCGTATATGTCGAACTCGTAACCACTGTTCAGGAAGGTGGGCTTAGTCTCAACCACAACACCCCTCTGCCTCAGGTAGTATTGAACAGTGTCATTAGCCTCCTCCTCAGTGGTTATGGAGTACTTCTCTAGGGTGCTTTTCACATCCCTCAAATCCCTCCTAATCCCCCTAACCTCCCTCCAAAGCGCCTCCTGACCCTTCCTTAACGCCTCTTGGCCCTCCCTCAATGACCTCACTTCCTGCCATAGCCTCCCCTGATCCTCTCTTAAAGCCTTAACCTCCTGCCACAGCTTCTCCTGGTTCTCTCTAAGTGACTTAACTTCTTGCCACAGTTTTTCCTGGTTCTCCCTCAAGGCTTTAACCTCCTCCCATAACTTCTCCTGATTCTCCCTTAAAGCCTTAACCTCCTGCCATAGTTTCTCTTGATTCTCTCTCAATGACTTAACCTCTTGCCACAGTTTCTCTTGGTTCTCTCTTAGCGCCCTCACCTCTTGCCACAACTTACCCATTTCCTGCCATAATTTCACTTGGTCCTCTCTAAGTGCCTTTACCTCTTGCCATAGCCTCTCCTGGTCCTCCCTCAATGCCTTCACTTCCTGCCATAGCTTAGCCTGATCCTCCCTAAGCACCTTTACCTCTTGTAGTAGCTTCTGCATTGTGTCGACTAAGCCACCTAATGCTGTTAGTACACTGTTTAGTGTGGTTAACATGGTGGCTTGGTTATCCGCCAACTTAGTCACCACGTCCATTAGGCGTTTTAAGGTGGCCTGCACATCAGTAATGCCCAGCAACCCAACCACAGCTAACCTAAACTCCTCATCCTCCTTCAAGAGGCGCAGTAACTCATCCCTAAGGGACACTGGGTTAGAGAACTGGTAATGTGAAAAATAAACTTTTCCTTAGTTATGAAACTACTCGTTTAGGTGCATTAGTCTTTGAAAATGAGGCAGTGAATATGCCTTGCATCGAAAGGTTAGGCGGCCCCCCTCCTTATGGTGTACTCCCCGGTTACAGGCCTTAGAATTATTACCGTTACCTCATCGTTGTTAGCTAGGTTTAACGCCTCTATAACCCTCCTCGGTAGTGTTATCCCAAACCTACTCGTGGATAACCTCCTAAACGTGGCCTCGTACATGTGGGTTAACCCACCCTTCACCACTATGGCCTGGACCTTATCATCAAAGCCCAGGTACCTCACGAATGATGGTATGGGTATGTATGAGTTCGTCGGCCCATAAATCCTAACCCTAGCCTTAACCTCAACACCCTGAAGCAACCTAAGGGACTCTATGGACACTACCAAGTACCCTCCAGGCCTTTTTAAGGATTGCTATAATTCATTTATAAATGAATATTTTACTTAAATTTCACGTAAATTTTTACGTAATTATTTGATTTATAATGAACAAACTTTATAAACCCACCCAGCCTAGGCCACTTATGCTACTGGTCACCGGGAGGACGGCTGGCCTCTCCTCAAGGGCCTTTGAGGGTAGGTATAAGGAGCCGTGGGAGATTAGGGACATACACATAGCCAACTACCCCAGAAACGGAGGGCGCTTAATCAACTTCACAATAACCAACAACCCCAACGACCTAACCCTCATATCCTTCGACATACCAGGCGGTGGGACCAGGGTCTACTCCAGGATTAGGGAGGCTGCCACCTGGATGCTCTGCCCAAGGATAGACAACACGACTTACCTAACACCAAGCCTAACCATAGGCAATGCACTCCTAGCCCAAATACCCAACACAGCCAACGTAACCAGGTATTTCGTTGAGCCACTGGATAAGGCCATAGTTGAGAAGGCCCTTGCCAACACGCTAAGCGACCTGGTTAAATACGCCAAGAGGCGCATCACTGCATTACTCAACGCCAGAGGTAAGGCTGCCGCTGATGGCGTTAAGCTCATTGATGGCTTAACGGAAGTTATGGTTTACTCAGCCAGAGAGTGGGTGAGGAGGGGCTACGCCGTCAACATGAGGCTTGTGGATGGTTTAGCCAGGGCATTAAGCCACACAACCCAGTTCAAGGCAAGTAACAGCTTAGAGGATTTAAGTTAAACCACCAAAAGCATTTTAAAAGGTTTCCATGGTTAAATCGCCATGGGCCACGTGTACGTGTCCGCCAGGTTTAGAGGTAGGGGTGAGTTAACCATGGATAAGGTTCTTGTGGATACGGGGGCCACCTTCACGGTAATGCCGCTTGATGTTGCCGAGAAGTACCTCTATGAAACACCCCTTGAAGCCGAGTTGAGGCTTGGCGATGGTAGGGTTGTTAGGGCTAGGGTCTTCGTGGCTGAGGTTGAGATTGAGGGTAGGAGGGGGCCAGCCAGGGTAATGGCCTTCAATGGCGCCACGCCAGTAATAGGCGTTGACACATTAGAGACCCTAGGCCTTAAGATAGACCCAGTAACGGGTAAGTTAGAGAAGAGTGAGTACTACATGCTCTACGTTTAAGGGGCTGAACAGGTTAAGTAGACATTATGTCCTGCCTTATTGGAGTGGGGGTGATCTCGGGGTTTTGGTTATTGCCCCTCTTTAAGGTTGTCTTCATGTCTACTGGCAAGTCTCCCAATAAGCCTAATTGAAAACCTACCTGGCTTGCGCCTAATCCAAGTAATTAGGGTTAAGCCAGGAACACCAGACAGTTACATTGACAATATGACGTTCCTAAGGGACGCAGTACTGAGCTTGGGTTAGGAGTATTACACAGTACAAGGTCTCCTGGCTAGTTCACCTGGCGTTAGGTTTGAGGTTAACAGCCTCCCCTTCAACACCAATGAGTACAATGAACCCACCTGCCACCACCCTCGGCTCCTCAAACCCACTGAGGGTGCTGTCTAACTCATCAACCTCATTCTCCAACTCCCTAACCTCCCTATTCAATTCCTCAAGCATCCCCTCAACTCACCCTCTAATCTGTCAAGTCTCCCTTAAACCAATAGGCCACTGTAAGCACTGTAGCCACAAAGGCAATATCACTCGCCACCAACGCCAACACGACGGTACCCAAGTCCATGCCCTAAGCCAGGTTAGGCGTTGGCCAGCGTTTAAAAGGCTTCAATAAGGGAGGGGTTGGGTTAGGTTGATGGTTGGCTTGGTTGCTTCCCCAATGCACCGTACTTCCTGTATGTTGCCCCAAGCATTACAGCCGCATACAACAGTACCTTGTATGCATCAGGCGTCTTCTCAATGTACTCCCTATAGAACTTCCTAGCTAGGTTGTGGAGTTCCTCAGCCTCCTCAAGGGTTAAATCATCCTTATCAACAAGTTCAAGAAGCCTCTTCCTCTCAGCCTCGGTGAACGGGTTTGTTGCGGTTGAGGCTAGCCTCCTGATTTCTGCTCTTAGGTAGTACACGTCCTTTGGGTCTAAGACACCCCTCAACCCAAGGTACTCAACAATGGACTCACCAACACTATCAATGGCATTGGCGAGCCTATTGAAACCGGCATTAACATCCCTCCTCAACCCCTCAATATCCTTCTCAACCCCAGTTAGCCTACTATCTATCTTGGTTAACCTGCTCCCAAGCCAATAGGCTGCACTACCCACCGCCACAGACACGGTAACTACGGTACTGAGCACGGTCACAAGTACAGTCACAATGTCCATACTTCGGGCGCCGTGTTAAAATACCTGCTAGCGTTTAAAAGGCTGTTGCTTCAATAAAGGATTGGTTTGGGTTAAGTTAGTTTGAGCGGCATCAGTTCCTTGTTGTACCTTCCGTACGTTATGCCACGCACTGCGGCGGCGTAGAGGAGTAGGTACCATGCCTCATCCTTATCCATGTGCTCCTCCCAAAACTTCTTAGCCAACCTCTCAAAGTCATCAGCCTCCTCGGGTGTGAACTCATCCTTACTCTTATTAATGTACCCAAGGAGCCTCTTCTTCTCATCCTCTGTAAGTGGGTTGCCTATGATCGAGTTTATACTGCCGAGGGCGGTCTTCCACGCATCCGCACCCTCAAGGATACCCCTCTTGCCAAGTTGTTCGATAAGCCCAGCTACAACATCACCCTGCTTCCCAAAAGCCTTAACGAGAATGTTTAACCTATCCTCAACCCTAATAAGCCTCTCCCTCAAATCACCAATATCCCTCTGAACACTTGACCTTAATTCATTAATATCCCTTCTAAATTCCTCTCTCAACCCCTCAATATCCCTCCTAACATCCTCCCTAATATCCTTCTCGAACCTATGCATGAAGCTAAATATAATGATTACAGCACTTATTACACCCGCTACGGCACCTATGATGGCGGCTATAATGCTTATCACATCCAGAACACTCATACTCGGGGGCACCGTGTAAAAACACTAGAACCAGTGCTTTAAGCTTTATTTTGAATAAAAGATGTTTGAAAAAGGATTGTTTTTGAGGATTGGGTTAGGTTAGCCTGAATCTTCTTGATGCTGGCTTGGCTAGTATTGGCATTACCAAGGCTAGGAGTATTAGCAGGTCTAGCATGAAGCATGCACTAACGTACTCATTCCAAGCCTTGATAACAGATTAAACCTCATCCTTCAGGTAGTAAAAGACCCTACCTTAAAGGGTGAGACTTAACCGTGGTAGTTGGAGGCGTTACTTGCCTGCGGTAACTTTCCTGCGCTGGGCCATGGGTACCCTTGTCCTGCTCCAGGATGTGGCTATGGCTACGGCTATTAGGGCTAGGGATGACTTGAAGGCTAGGTGTAGGCTGTTTATGAACGTTGCCATTAGGCTTTGGGTTAACGTTGATGTGCCTACGAATATTTGAAAGGCCACACTCCTCGGTATGGCCATGGAGGAGACCACTATGGCTATTATGAAGCTCAGTATCATGCCAATGTTGCCGATTGTCCTATTCGTACCTGAGGCTATGCCGTACATGCTCCCAGGCACCTCAAACATGACCATTTTACCGTTAGCCGCGAAGAACATGGCCGCCCCAATACCGCTCACCGACGCTATTAATGTTATCAGGTAGAGGGGGGTCGTTAACGTCAATAGGACGTCGTAGAGCACGTAGGCCACGGCCTGCAGCATAAGCCCCACTGAGGCAACCACCCTCGCATCAAACCTATCAGCCAACCTACCACCAAGCGTAGCCGATAATGAACCAAGCAGGTAACCTGGCACAAGCCACAGTGAGGCCTCGAAGGGGTTAAGACCCCTAACCCCCTGGAGGTACATTATTACTAGGAAGAGTATTGCGTAATTGGCCATGTACTGGAAGAAGTAGGAGAGGCTTGAGAGGGTGAACATCCTTATCCTGAACAGGCTTAAACCAATAAGGGGATACCTGGCCCTCGACTCCACGTATATGAAGGCCAGCAGTAGGGCAGTGCCCAACAGAGCCATTAAGCCAACCATAGCGTTATAGCCCACCCCGGCGTAGGTTATGCCAGCCATTGAGTATAGGCCAAGGGACAGGCCGAGCGTCACGGCACCCGGCACGTCAAAGCCCTCCCTAACCCTAACACCCCTATCCCTAAGGTACATTAGCCCAACGGCGAAGCCGACTATGGCTATGGGTACGTTCACGTAGAAGATCCACCTCCAGCCAACGAATGTGGTTAAGACCCCGCCAACCAGTATGCCGGCCACCGCACCCAGGTTCCAGCCCATTGAGGTCGTCCCAAAGACGAAGCCCCTCTCATTGGGTTGAAAATAATCGCTGGCTATGGCCATGGTGTTGCTCGTCATCAGTGAGCCACCGAAGGCCTGCACAACCCTGAAGGATATCAACTCCACCGCATTCGCTGATAGACCACACAGGGCACTACCCACGCCGAAGAGCACCATGCCCAGGTTGAACATGGCTGCCCTACCCTTAACATCACCAAGCTTACCCAACTGCGTTGAAAGCACCGTGACCGTAAGTATGTAGATTAATATTACCCATATCAACGTCGCCAAGTCACTATGTAGGGCCGTCAACATCACTGGGAGCGCCAGTATTACTATTGTGCTGTCCAGGGCCGCCATGAATGATGCAATCGTCAGCAGTGTTAACACGACCAGTTGAACCTTATTCACAAGGACGGCTTAAGCCGCCATATTTAAACCTTTTAATAGGTTCCACAGTGCTGCGCTTAAAAGCCCTAATTAACCCAAAGTGGCGTGAGGGCACTGATCTACTGGTCGATTAGTGGTGTTGGTGGTGCCCAGAGGCTCTACGCGGCGTTCGCGAGGGCACTGATGGAATGCGGTATCAATGTTGACATACTGGCCAGTTACGGCATTAGCCTAAGCAAGGTTAAGAGGGACCACGGCATTGACCTAAGTGGGGTTAACGTAGCAGTGGTTAAACGCCTCCCCTGCAGCAATGCCCCATGTGGCTTAGTGAACTCAACCGTGGGTGTGGGTAAGTTGACCAGCATTGCAGGGGACTATGACCTACTGTACCTAGATGACCTATACCTCTCACGGTACATTAGGCACAGCGGCATAATCTTCTACGTGCACGGTTACATTGACAGGACTAGGCCTGTGGCACCCCTAAGTAAGCCCCACAGGATGATCCCAATGGCCGTGCAGGCCATGTTGTCCAGCTACGACGTGTTCAGGAGGGCTAGGTACCTATTCACCAACAGCCACGTCAACGCATACATAATGCATAGGACAATTGGCATTAAGCCCAGTGTACTACACCCACCAGTCGACATTGAACTGGCCAGTAGGTACAGGAGTAGGGTTAGGGAGGACGCCGTTGTCTCCTTCGGCAGGCTTGGCTCAGCTAAGGGGCATGACTTAGCCATTAGGGTTGTCGGCGAGTTGAGGAGGAGTGGCGTAGATGCTGAGGCCTACATAATGGGCTCGGCGGATGACTCAACGGCCAGGCTTTACGTGGCTAACCTGCTTAAGCTAGCTGAGAGGCTTGGTGTTGCCAAGCACGTTAAGTTCATTGTGAACCCAAGCCTAGCCGAGGCGTACAGCGTGTTGGGTAGATCCAAGGTTTTCATTCATGGGAAGCCCCATGAACCCTTCGGCATAGTCGTCGTTGAGGCCATGGCCATGGGGGCGGTGCCCATAGTGCCCAGGTCCGGTGGGCCATGGTACGACATAGTTGAGGCTGGCAAGTACGGGTTCGGCTACGACACCGTTAATGAAGCGGTGGATGCGGCTAGGCGAATACTAAGCAACTACGAGGAATACTCAAGTCTTGTGGTTGAGAGGGCTGGGGAATTCTCATACACCAGGTTCAGGGATGAGTTATGCAGACGCCTAACCACCAATTAACTCGCATGCATCTTCAAGGGTCAAGCCCTGTAGCAGCCAGTTAACCGCTTATGGCTAATTCACTGCACCTGCCCCCGCTGTACAGTATGGCCCTACTGTACCCAGGCGCCCTTAGGCCTACCCCATCATACTCTATAACCCTACCATCCCTCAGCCTTATTGAGCCCTTACCGTAAACCCTAACCTCACTGGTCGTTGGTATCACCGAGCCTTCCCTTATGAATAGTGGGAATTCACTACCGCTCTCAATCCAAGTAGGCCCCCTATACTCCACGCAGCTCCACCAATCCACCCAATTACCCCTAGGCAGGTAAACCCTCCTCGACTCACCGTAGATTTGGGGAGCATATAGTAGGCCGCCTCCAACCATGTACTCGTCTATTATGTGGTAGGCGTCGTCATCGTCCTGGAAGTGGTAGACCAGCGGCCTAACAATTGGGTGCCCGGTTTCATGGGCCTCGGTGGCTAGGGCTAGGAGGTATGGCATTAGGCTCCTCCTAAGCTCCACAGCCCTCTTAACGGCCTGGGCATGGTCACCCCTAAGCATGTACGGCTCCCTATCGGGGTTACTGCTCGTGTGCACCCTGAGGAGGGGGAAGAATAACCCAGCCCTAAAGTACCTAACAAGCAATTCACCCTGGTCCATGTAGGGCCTATACCTCCTCAAATCACCCCTCCCAATGAAGCCACCCAGGTCGCAGCCGAAGAATGGAATGCCTGAGAGCCCCATTGACTCCACCAGTTGCATCTGAAGTAGTATGTCGTCCAGTGAACCCGTGTTGTCCCCTGACCATAAAAAGGCGTAGCTTTGAATGCCTGCGTAGCCAGCCCTCGATAGTATGAAGGGCTTATCCACGCCAGCCCTCCTCAAACCCTCGTAGGTTGCCGCGGCTTGGAAGTATGGGTAGGCGTTCCTAGCTAACTCATGCCTAACCCTCCTCCCATCATCAAGCCTATGAATGGCACCCCTATCAATGGACCACTCACGCTCCCTAACGTAATCAGTGGGTTCATTCATGTCCAACCAAATGCCGTCAACCCCGTAATCCCTAACCCACCTCTCAACTAGGCTACTCCACCAATCCCTAGCCTCCCTATTGAAGAAGTCCGGGAACACAACCGCACCTGGCCAACCCCTACCCACGTAGAGTTCCCCATTCTGAGCCTCGCAATACTTACCCAACCCACTTAGGAACACGTCGAAGTTTTGGTCAAGCTTAACCCAATGGTCAATTATCGTTATGAACCTAACACCCCTCCTATGAAGCTCCTCGGAGAGCCCCCTTGGGTTAGGGAACTTTGACCTATCCCAGGTGAATATCTTGCCGGAGTCCATGTACTGGAGGTCTAGGTACACTGCTGATGGTTTAAGGCCGAAGGCCTCGAGTTCATCAACAATCCTAACCACGACGTCCTGGGGCTCATAACCACAGCACCTGGATACTTGATAGTCAAGGGCCCAGTCAGGTGGCTCTAGGGGCTTGCCCGTTATGTCTGTGTAGTTCTCAATAACCCTCTCAACGCTAGGCCCCCTTATGACGTAAACCTCAACGTCGCTGTGGGGCACCGTAACCCTGACCTCATTATACCTGGTTAGGCCAATGTCGAAGTGGAGCTCGGCTGGTGAGTTAACGAATAGCCCAACCGCCTCACTGTGTCTGACGCTTATTAGGAATGGTATTGAGGCGTAGAGGGGGTCACTGTACCAGCCGTATGGGGTGGGTGCGGATGCATCCAGGTTCCACATCCTAACCCTAACCCTCCTCCTATCAAGCTCATAAGCCTTCTCCCCAAGCCCAAGCACATGCTCCTTTAAGTCAAGGTCCTTGACTATGGTTAACCTGCCGTTAGACTCCTCAACCCTAAGCCTATGCCCAAGGAACTCACCCTCGTAACTAGGCCCCTCAAAGACTCCGACAGCCCTACTCGACCTGTAGTTGAAGGTTACTATTGGCCTTGGGTTGTTAATGAGTAACCTAAACCCTGGTTCACCCTCCTCAACGCTAACCCTCATGAAACCAATGCCAGCCCACTCCTTTTTAACAGGTGCCTCATTTGCTGCTGCCGAGTAGCTTGAGTAGTTCGCTTAGCCTGGCCTTAATGTCGGCTAGCTCCCTTGATAATGCCTCGTTCTCGCTCTTCAGTCTTAGGTTCTCCTCCCTCAATTTATCATAATCCTCCTTAAGCCTCTTAAGCTCCTCCTCAACCTTACCGCAGGACTCAGCTGCCTTAATCTTGTCGCTCCTAACCCAGTAAACCACCTGGCTATTCTCCTTAACCCACCTAAGCTCACCCGTCTCAAGGTCAAGGTCCAGTTCCGTGAGTATTGCGAACACGTCACCCTTGCCTATGTCGTACTGCTTGGTAACCTCAGTGAAGAACCAGTTCTTAATGTCATTAAACACCTTGGTTAGGGACTCCCTGAACTCATGCCTATTCCTCAGCTCGTTAAACCTAGCCTCACCCTCCTCCCCACCTAGGCTTGTCCTCAGTCCATTGGCCACCGCCCCGAATATTATCCTGAAGAAGTCGGGCCTACCACCCCTACCATGCCTACCGAACAGTTTACCAGCTGAGGTTTTACCGGTTGATAACTTAATCTTAACTATGCGCTTACCCGCCTCCGTGACAAGCTCTGATGTAGCGCTCTCCCTCTCAATCTCCTCACCCTCCTCCTCAGCCTCCTCAGGCTGCTCAGAGGACATAGATTATTATACTTAAATTTAGCTTATAAACCTATCCTTAAAACGAGCCATTGGGCATTTGCCAAGGGTAAGCTTGAATTAAGGCCCGGGTTCAAATCTTGACCGCGTTAACCACTCCATCCTGCCCGGGGCGTGACGTAACCACTGCCCTACCCACCTCAGTCTCTATAATAGTCCCCTTCACGATTATACCCCTCTTGGCGAAGTCGCTGTTGGCTGGGGACTCAACTATCCTAAGTATCTTAGCCTTCCTACAGGTGCCGCTGCCCTTATCATACACGTTAGCGTAGCTAACCTCAGCCAGCCTAATCTTAAACCCACCACCCGTAACCCTCTCAATAAGCCTCCTATCCACACCCCCCAGCCTAGTGTTGGTGGGTGGCCCACCGCCTAGGGCCTTCCTCTTAACCTTATAGGGCCTAGCCCTAAATCCACCACTCACCTTCCTATTGTCATTACCCTGGTAATAGGCAGCCAACTTAGCCATTACCAAGCACCTAAGCCTAAGCCTTTTAAACATTAACCAGTGCAACTCCACCCTAATGACCTCTTCCCCGCCCTTTTAGGGTTGGGGAGTACCGTGAAGGTCTTGGTTGTTACCCCCTCTTTGGGGGTTAATGGTTTCGTCCTCGGGGTGGTGGTAAGGGTGGGGTATCGCCCCACCGACTCATCCCCGAAAGCCCAAGCCCAAACGAGGCACCAATCCAAGCACTAGGAAAAGCATAAAGCAATGGAGGAATTAAAACATAACCAGAAACAAAAACATTAATCAACACACCAAAACTTTAAACCAACCAAGAAACAACACCACCACAAACAACGAGACTTATCGTTCATTTTGTCATTACCGCCAGGTATTTTTATGGGTATTTCCTGTATGGTTAATCGATAATCCTTAATAAGACCCCCATGGTGGAAGTATACGTGTCCCTCAGGAGAATTGGGGCCGTCCTGCATGTGGCTAGGGATGGCTTAATGGTGGCTAGGGTTAACGTGGATAGGGCTGATAGGCTTGTTGGGTTAACCGTCATGGACTACTCCATGAGGAGGATAGGGAGCATTAAGGACGTCGTGGGCCCAGTGTCCTCCCCCTATGCACTAATAAAACCCATTAAGGGTTTGAAGGCATCAGAATACGTTGGTAAACAGATTTACGTTAGGGGCGTGGACCTTGAGAGGATCATGAGGGGTGGGCGCCATGAATAAGTGCCCAATGTGCGGCTCAACGGAGTTCGTATACGACGAGCAGAGGGGTGTTTTATTCTGCGCCAAGTGCGGCTATGTAATTGAGGAGCATGTCATCGACATGGGGCCTGAGTGGAGGGGTGTGGATAAGAATGGTAGGTCACTGGCCAGGGCCAGCCCAGTCAACGCAGCCGCCCCTGAGCATGGGATGCTGATTAACATAGTTAAGCTGCGTGAGTCAAAGCTGAGGATTGTGAAGCCCGTGGCGCTGCTCACCACGGGTGAACGCAATGTAATGGAGTTGAGGTCTATTGTTAAGCGGGTTGTGGCTAACGTGGGGCTTCCTGAATCCATAATTGATGAGGTTGTTTTGAACTATAGGGCGTTGGTTAAAATGGGCTATAGGGGTAGGATTAAGGAGACAGCCCTAGCCCTAGTTTACATAGCGTGCAGGAGGCGTAACATACCGTGCACCATGAAGGAGCTCCTTAAGAACAGTGATGTGAACATTAAGAGCTTTAATAAGGTTTACACTCAGATAGCCAGCCTAATGAACATTAAGGGGATTTACAACGACGAGCAGCTCATGAACATGACCCTGAGGATGCTTGACTCAATAAACATCAACAATAACGTTAAGCACAGGTTGATCCTACTGATGAGGGACCTGATAGAGAAGGGTAAGGCGAATGGCCTATTCAACGGTAAAACCATCACCTCAACGATCGCCGCCATGGTGTATGCATCACTGTTGATATACAACGTTAACGTTAGGCAAAGGGACATAGCATCAATAGCTGGGGTAACTGACGTGACAATAAGGAACAGGTACAATGAACTGTTGAGGCGCCTGAACTTCAGGATAATAATCTAGGCCTTAAAACAACGCACCAGATTCTGGCCAGGTTCTGAATTAAATTTATTAACATACGGGCGCAGTGTCGTATTCATGCTAAAAGTGAGCGTGCTAATGGGCTACTTAACGTTAATAGTCGTGTTAACGTGCATTAGCCTAACTACGGTCACCCACGCCTCATTGGTTAACACACCGTTAAACCCACCCCCCACACCCCTAAGTGGGTTTCACTACGCTGGGACGCTTAGCAATGACAGCCCTGTCATAGTCACCATCTACATACCCCTCAGGAACATTAACCTACTCCTCTACTACGCCCAAGCCGTATCAACCCCAGGCTCACCCATGTACCACCACTTCCTCAGTAGGGAGGAGGTGAAGGCACTCTTCTACCCAACCGATGAATACAATGAGGTGCTTACCTACCTTAGGGGGCATGGGTTCAGGATACTGCTTACCGCAGCTGACTCAATAATAGTGGCTTGGGGTAACGTTAGCATTGTTGAGAGGTACCTTGGCCTAGGCTACGCCGTCTACAGTAATGGGTCCTTAAGCTACTACGAGTCCTATGGGGTGCCGAAGCTGGGTAACATCATGGTCTACTCATCGAACTTAACAATGCTTCTCCTCCAACACCCACAGCTGTTAATCATGGGCGGTGAACTGGGCAACATATTGCCAGGTTACGTTAAGGGTGCCGTAAACTTAACATACCCCATGGAGGCCTATTGGCCCACTGAACTGCAGAGGGTCTACAACGCCACCGCCCTGTACAGGGAAGGTTACTATGGGCAGAACTACACCATAGGCATCCTTGACTTCTTCGGAGACCCCTACATAACCTCCCAACTAGCCTACTTCGACAATGCAACCGGCCTCCCGAACCCGCCAAGCTTCAGTGTAGTGCCCATAGGCCCATACAACCCCAACCTGGGGGTTTACAATGGCTGGGCCTATGAGGTAAGCCTTGATGTTGAGGTTGCCCACGCAATGGCGCCCAGGGCTAACATTGTGCTTTATGTTGCGAACCCAGCCCTACCACTAGCGGCCATAATAGCCTACATTGTTGACCAGGACGCCGTTAACGTGGTCTCCCAGAGCTTCGGCTTCCCCGAGTCCATACTGCCGATGGTTAATGGGCCCGCCTTCTACTTCAACGTCGTGCTAACTGACGAGTACTACGCCCTAGGTAGTGTTGAGGGTATCACCTTCCTAGCCTCCAGTGGTGATGGTGGTGGGGCTGGTTACAGCAATGGGCCACTGGGCACAGTCATTTACCCAGCCACCTCACCCTACGTGACGGCGGTTGGGGGCACCACCACCTACATTCAATTACCCAACGGCTCCTACTACCAAACAGCCTGGTCCAGCTACGGCTTCATACCCCTCGGCCTGAATCTAGGTGGCTCAACGGGTGGTGTTAGTGTTGTTGAGCCTAAGCCCTGGTACCAGTGGGGCATAGCCACACCTGCGACATACCCATTTGGCAGGATGGTGCCTGACTTAGCCATGGATGCAAGCCCATACCCAGGGCTACTCATGGTTGGGCCAGGGAACACACTACTCATAGCCGGCGGGACCAGTGCATCATCGCCACTGCTGGCTGGCCTACTAACCCTCATCATGGATGCAGTAGGCTCAAGCCTCGGTTCGTTAAACCCAACCATCTACGAACTGGCCAACAGCAGCTGGTACGGTAAGGCCATAGTCCCCATCACCTTCGGCTACAACATACCTTGGACAGCCCACTACGGCTATAACCTGGTGACTGGCCTAGGCACGGTCAATGCCGGCTACTTGGCTGAGGCCTTCTCAGCCTTAAGCAGGTTGGAGGGCGGTGGATTATCCATAACGGTGAACGTCTACAACACCACAGGCGGCCAGCAGAGGTACTACTACCCAGGTGAGGAGGTTGTCATAAGCGCCTCTATACTTAACTCAACTAGGCTGGTCACGTCAGGTAGCTTCTACGCCCTCATCGAGAGTGTTTGGGGTAATGTGACCATGGTACCGTTAAGGTTCAGCGGCATTAATGGTTGGACAGCCTCAGTTGCCCTCCCAAGCAACGCCACCGGTATACTTGACATTATTGTTTACGGGGAGGCGGATGGCTTAAGGGGCTATGGTTACACTACAATATACTCAGGTTACTATGGGCAATTCCTACAACCCCTACCATTCACGCCCCTCTACTTGGGGTCAGGGATACAGCTGGTCGTTAACCTAACCACCCCTGGGGGTGGGGTGCCCCTCAACGTGAGCGGGGTTACGGCCCTCATCTACTACTATAATGCGCTTAACAACTCCTACTCACTCATCGGTAACGTAACCCTAAGGCCGTACCCATACTTCGCACACGGCAACGTGACGTACATATTCGTAGGTGAGTTACCCAGCAACCTACCCACCGGTGTATTGTTTATTAGGCTGCTTAACGCCTTCGGCTTCGTACCATTCGTGAACGGCGTAATGATGCAGAGCATGTACGTGCTGCCGACGGTGGTGGCGCAACCAGGCTCAGTGGCCCCAGGGGGGAGTGTAGTCGTGGTTGGTTACCCCATACCACCGTTAAACCTGGTTCAAGTGTCGTTGGGTACGGGAACCTACGTGTTTTACAATGTCCTATATGGGTCTAACGTAACCGCCTACTTAACATCACCCACGGGTAGGGTTATCAGCATGTCTAATGTACTGTTTAACCCATCCGTGAACGCCTACTACGGCGTACTGAAGGTGCCTTCAAACGCAACCCCTGGACTATACACCATTATCCTAAACGCCACCTACTCATCATACACCCTCAACGCCACCATAACAGGCTCCTACTTCACCCAAATATATGTGGCTGGGGGCTACTCACTACCATCCGTGAGGGTCTCGTCAACGTACGCCTTTGAGGGGCAGGTTATAACCATCTACGCCAACATCACTTACCCAAATGGCACTGAGGTGAAGTACGGCATGTACTCGGCCACGGTTTACCCACTGTCCTTATCGGGCCTATACCCATTGATAAGCCAGGTTTTCGAAACCCCACTTTGGTACAACCCAAGGTTGGGCCTGTGGGTTGGCAACGTCACGCTACCATCCCAGTACTCCCTAGGCAGCCTAACCTACCTTGGGGGTAACCTGTACTTCTCATCGCCATACGGCGTTCTGGTCACTGGCACATCTGCTGATGGTTACCCAACCCCAAGCAGCCTATCAACCCAGTACACGCTTTACGTCATACCCTACACGATGTTGAATGGGGCAACGTTAAGCGGCATTAAGGCCTACCACATGGCCCTAATCAACGACACATTAATAGGCGGCGTCTACGTTGACAGCATCCTAATCAACGACACGTTGATAGGCAACGTCACATTGGTTAACTGCAACGCCAGTGGGTTAACGGTCATAAACTCCCACCTACTGTTGGTATCCTCAAGCATCGGTAGGGTTAGGGCCATTAACAGCACCGTTGAGTTATTCTCAAGTAGGGTTGGTGAACTGGACCTATCATCATCAACCTACGTCAACGAGAACTCGGTGATCAGTTCAATATACCCCAAGCCACCCATCGTAATAATCAACTCCCCCGTTAATGGAACCAGCCTAACCGGGCTGGTGACTGTGAACTTCACGGTAATCGGCAATGATGTATTGAACGTCAGCCTCTACCTAAATAACCACGTGTTAATTGCCTTCACGGGCAACGGCACATTCACCTACACCCTCAATACCACAGACTACCCAGATGGCACATACGAGTTAAGTGTTGTTGCCGTGCAGTCCAGTGGGGCCGTGGCTTCATCATCCGTTGAGGTTAACCTAGCTAACGAGTTATTGTCCCTGAGTGGTGGTCTCAGTAGGTTGACTGGTGAATTAGCCTCAAACGCAACAGCAATGCGTAAGGCACTGGTTGAGCTAAACAGTAACCTAACGATGATTGAAATCCTACTGTTAGTGTCCCTAGCCCTAAGCGCAGCCGCCCTAGCCTGGTTTGCGGCATCAAGGGTTAAATCGGCTTAGCGTCAATGCCAGTTTAAAACACCGCCATGTGAGTGATTACTTGTAGAAGGCTATTGACGCGTAGCCCACGGTCTCAAGTAGGTAACCGCTTGTGTCACCTGAGGTTGCGTGCTTAAGTAGCTTAACGCCCGTAGCCCCCTGCTTCCTGGAGTAGACTATGGCCGCCATTATTGCGCCGAAGCCGCATACGGAGACGTCGTACTTCTCCATTGCCGAGTAGAAGCCCTCCTCATCCATGTTGAGCACATGCTCGATAACCCTCATGTCCTTGTCCGTGGTCACCTCATGGGGCTCATAGTGGTTTAAGTCGCTTGAGGCCACCAGAACTACCTCACCGGCCCTCCCATCAACAACCTCGCTTATGGCTGAACCAAGCCTCCTGGCCATGTCAATGGTCTGGTTCCACAGGACTATTGGCACTATCCTTGAGCCTGGAAACAGGTATTGTATGAAGGGTACCTGAACCTCCACTGAGTGCTCCCTCTCGAAGGCCGTTGGATCCTCAGCCAGGTCCCTAACCTTGGCTTTAATCTCCCTCGCCAACTCCTCATCAACCTCAACCCTACCCAGTGGCGTCTCCCACTCACCACTTGTCATGATTGCCGCTGGTGAGCCTACGCCGTAGTGGTTTGGACCGATTATGATGAATACCTTGGGCTTGGCGTACTTGCCCACCTCAACGTAGGCATGCGCCGCCACCGGGCCTGAATAGACATACCCAGCATGCGGCGCAACTACCGATAGCACGTATTGCTTATCCTCCTTAACATTCATGGTTGACTTCGGTCCAATCTCATGTTCAATGGCCCACTTTATCTGGTTAATTAAACCATCCCTACTAGCCTCGTAGAACATCCCTGCAACGGCCGGTTTTCTAGTGACCATGCAGTACGCACGCACCTTAGTTATTTAAATCGTTTCGCATATCTTTCTAAATGACAAATGTATAATAAACCGTGGATAAGTATTTAAATCCTAGTTAGGTAACCTAAAGATATATGGGTAAAGAAAACATGAGGACATCCATGGCTAGGGCCCTTAGGTTAATAAACATTTCACTTTATATATTTGTAATATTACTGACCGTGGTGGTTAGCCTACTCTCACTATACATAGCCATAACGAGCATCCTAGGCTCAATACGCGGTATCGCTTCATTAACAGATTTAAACATCATAAGCATACTATCATCTCTATTCCTAGTCGTGTTAACAATGGAGTTGATAGAAATGTTCATAGCATATATGGAGAGGGGTATGATAATAGTTGACATGGTCATAGCCATAGTGCTCACTGCAGTGGCGAGGGAACTGCTAATAAACTTCGCAAACATAGAATCCCTAACCCTCCAAAGGGGAATCATCATAACCACTGCAATCTTAACGCTATCAATATCCTACTGGCTAGTTAACAAGGCGGAGCAGATTAAGAGAACTTAGCGATTATTAAACCCCTATGCCTATTGTCAACCAATGCCTCATTCATGAGGTGAACCTTAAGGAGCCTAAAGCTTGGGAACCTGGCACCGCAGACTGGGCACCTCCTAGTCTTAGGCATGTGCTGGCACTCCCTAGTGTAATGTATGAAGTATTCCCACGCACTACCCATAGTCTTACCACAGTACTTGCAGGTAACCTGCATCAATGAACCATGCCGGGTGGTGGTTTAAAACTTAACCCCACATGGTTTATGATGGTAATCAATTTAAATCCAAAGCCTGTGAATGCTTTATGGCTGTGATAATTGAGGTTGCGGTTGACCCAATAGGGACTGGTTCAACGAGCGTTGGTGACTTGGTTAAGCAGGCTGTATCAGTGATAGCGAGGAGGGGTTATAAGTACCAGGTATGCGCCATGGGAACAGTCATCGAGGTGCCATCCCTAAGGGAAATTGGTGAACTCA
>OGCG01000486.1_pt1 | contig 24396 bp, 14 predicted proteins | sample 1570061 | NCBI WGS metagenome assembly OGCG01 (sample SAMN06268698, study PRJEB24515) | hot springs metagenome | isolation source: Joseph's Coat, Yellowstone National Park, Washington, USA | place: USA:Joseph's Coat, Yellowstone National Park, Washington, USA
TACTCCAACGCCGCGAGCGCGGCCATAATCAGGATGGAGGCTGCGACGGGCGGAAAGGCCACGGTGATAGCCCCTGCCGCCGTGTACCTTGGAGGAACAACGAACGTCTTCATAGAGCGCTTGGCCCAGCAACTCAACTCCGAGGCGTTTTACTTCTTATCAGCGTTTTCGGTTCATCCGTATAGGTTCCCTCCTCCAGAGACGGCGTCTGCCGACTACATAAACCTGAAGGAGGGCTTGGCCTCTGAGAACAGGTCAAAACCAATCGTTGAAAGCGAGTGGGGATACGAAAGCTTTGCGAGCGGGGTGCTGAAGCAGGCGGAGTATTACCCCAGGATATACCTGACCAACCTGATGAACGGGGTCCCCATAACGGTCCTTTACGAATGGCAAGATGGCACAAGCTCCTCGTGGGGGCTCATCCTGAACGAGAACGTACTGGAGATGTACGGGGGGCCTTTGCAGGGAACCTCAGCTTACATGATAAAGCCTTCCTACTTCACCCTTTACTACCTCGATTATTCACTTCACGGCTACACCATGTCGGAGTCTTACGTGAACGGTGGCCTGTTTACGCAGAACGAAAACGGAACAGTTCGTTACGTGGATCCAGCTTTGGCCAATCTGAGCGGGGTATTCCTCGTGAAGTTTGTTAATGGAAACCTCACCAAGTACGTGATCTGGACCGACTCAAGCCCGTCTAACTTCACGCTGACCTCGAAGCTGCTGGGTTCCTTTTCTTCTGTTAACGCTACCACGCTATTCGGCCACCAGACCACCTATGTAGCCAACTCGAGCGATGAGGTGAGCATTCCCGTGACGGGTCTGCCCGAAATCCTGACGGTGGGCGAACTTCACCGCGTTGCGACCGCAGGTCCTTCAGGTTACACATACTACCTGCTGGCGGGCGCGATCGCAGCCTGCATCATCGTTGCTGGGGCTGGTTATGCGCTGCTGCGGCGCCACCATCCAACAAAGCCTCGAACTTGAGAAACTTGTAGCTGGGTGTTTTTTCCCGCTGGCTCATCCAACGAGGAAACGGTCCAAAGGTTGGGGTGCTGAGCACGCCTTGTGCGTTCCCATCACCATACGCAAACGCGTCCCGCTCTGGCAGTAACGCCGCTATACCCTTCGTGAAGACGATTCTGGCGAGAGCGTGGGGTTGCACAAGAAAGAGAACGAGGACGGCTTGGCGACGAATTGTTCATAGAGATCGGACCATTCTGGTGTCCCTTTGGTCCTTCTCAGGGCTGCCTTCCATTCGTACCGTGAGTTCTTCACGAGCGACCCATCTTCCAGCTCGTAATAAGCTGCTCCCCTATTCTGCTTCATCTCGTCGAGGAGAGCTACTGTCTTTTGGCATATGAGGTTCGCGTACAACAGGAGATCGCCAGAAGGGTTTATGGATACGTGACCGTAGTTTGGCGGTATAACAAACCCCTCTCCCGCCCTTGCCTCTGTCAGCACTACGTCTGGACCTCCTCTCTCAGGAGGCCTTTGCAAAATGAAGTGCCCTAAACCGCTGAGAACTTCGTAAACCTCAGGGTAAGACAATCCAGGCGAGTAGTCGTTGTGATAATGCGTGAGGGTTTTGTTCTTTTCCTTGGCAAGGTTTCCTGGAAGGACGACGGTTAGGTCATACCTGATGGAGTTGAACTTATCTGCGTCTTTCTTTAGGTAAACGCCGCGGTAAACCGAAAGTACCTCTGTGTGCGGGTTCACTCCCTCTGCGTCAAGCAGGAAATCCATCAGCTCGTCTGCGTGTCTAATTATCGGTTCCGGGATAATCGCATCATCAACGAGGGGTACTATCTCCAAGCCAGACAGCTCCAGTGGAAAAGGGCGATCTACTTTCATGCCGATGACTTCCCAGTCGTTTTTAAGCCAAACGGCCTGACTTTTTCTGAACACCCCCTGGCTCTTTGACACGACTACCGTCACGGGTCTTCCTCTGCAGCTCATTGCAGATGGCAGAAATAAATGGTTGGCAGGTCTTTGACCGAGCAGGTCCGCGGTTTTCTCCCACTGGTTATACCATGATTGGCGAATAACTTCGGATATGCTGGTCATGCTTTCCCCTCTTTCTCACGCTGGCGTCACAAAATACCCGCGTCAAGGTCTGCGTTGGTTGGCGCAACGATAAAAGTTACCACGGATTTGCCTTTCCACGAAGTTCATGTCTGGTCTTTCTCTGCCTCCTGACGGCGGAAGACGGGCTGTCAGCCAGCAAGAGATAAATATGCGTGCAACTTCGCGTTTATGGACAGGACGAGCGCGGAGATAGAGTATAGGCTCTGGTATGTCTTTGCTGCTTCGTTGCAGAATGCTAGGAAGCTTGCTTGGAACAGAGTGAACGAAACAGACTTTGAGCTATCTGTTTTGGCCAGCGAGAGGGCAAATCCGATTCTTTTTGTCGAAGGCTACAAGGGTTCTGCTCTGGTCTACCTAAACGGGAGACCCTTCTATGCTCTAGACGGCTACCATAGCTATCTACCCCTTGAGGAGGGGCAAAATCAGATTCGTGTGAGCTTTTCCCCGTATTTGGCATTTGGTGAAAGGACTGACATAGCGCCTGGAGTGCCGTATTACGTCGAGGTAAGAAATGAACCACTTCGCCTCTACGAGCTGCTGCACGGTGCCTTCGATCTGGCCAACGCAACGTCAGACGATGGCCTGCGTCAAGACCTACGCGGGGCCTTAACCGAGGCCCTTCAAGTCGCTTACTTCACGGCTTGCACGCAAGAGCAGATGCGCTTGGCCAACTCCATGGGCGTTTCTCGTTTCTCCCTTGAGCCGCCTATTGGGCTGGGGAAAAATGAGGGTTACTATGTGGAGCAAGATCTCTCTCGTTTTCAGAAGGCCCTTGAACTCTTCGAGAGGAGGCTTGCCAATCTAAGAAACAGGTACGGAAAGCACGGGACCGTGATGGCGCTGGCTCATGCTCACATAGACGCGGCTTGGCTTTGGCCCTTTGAGGAGACAAGGAACAAGGTGGCCAGGACCTTCTCCACCGTTGACACTCTAATGAAGCGCTATGACTTCGTTTACGTACAAAGCACTGCCATGTACTATGAGTGGTTGAAACAGGACTTCCCAGAGCTATTCAACCGGATATCAGATCGGGTCAGGAGCGGGAAGTGGATCTTGACTGCTGGCTGGGTTGAGTCAGATACGAACATGCTACCAGGCGAGTGCCTAGCCAGGCAGTTTCTGCTGTCGCAGGAGTTTTATCTCAGGGAGTTTGGGAAGATTGCCGAGATTTACTGGCTGCCCGACACGTTTGGATTCGCAGCCTCGATACCCCAAGTTGCAAAGCTGGCGGGAGTGAAGATGTTTGCAACCCACAAGGTCTTCTGGAACGACACGAACAAGTTTCCGTACAGCTACTTCAGATGGACAGGCATCGATGGGACCTCTCTGCGTGCCTTCGCTTTTGGCAACGGAAAGGGCGGCTACAACTCGACCATGGCTGTGAGCGAGTTGCTTGAACAGTGGAACAACGGCAACAGGCGGGATCCGATCATCTACACCTACGGCTACGGAGACGGAGGTGGTGGGCCAACGTCCGAAATGCTCAGGCGTATCGACGCGTTCAACGACCTTCCCTTGCTTCCAGTTCTCCACAAGGGGATACTTCAACTCCAAGAGCCCAAGGCGGAGTGGAGAGGCGAGTTGTACCTAGAAACCCACAGGGGCACGCTTACTTCTCACTCAAAGATGAAGTCTTTGCACGCCCGTGTGGCCGCGGAGCTCATCGAGGCAGAGATGTGGTCCGTTCTTGCCGGTTTGAAGCCCAGCTTGGAGGAGCTGTGGAAGGTACTTCTGAAGGACGAGTTTCACGACGTACTGCCTGGTTCGGCCATAAACGAGGTGTACCAACAAGTGTACGAAGAGCTTGAAAGCGTGGCTCGGGATGCTGGGCGCATCAAGGCAGAAGCGCTAGGCAAGATCGGCGGTCAAGGTAACAGCCTGCTGGTCTTCAACCCCCTCCCTTGGGAAAGGCGGGAATTCGTGGAGGTACCGGAGCAGCTTCAACAATCTCAAAAGGTTGGGCAGAACTACGTGGTACAAGTGAGAGCTCCGCCTCTTGGAGTTGCGACGCTCAGTCCGTTACCCTTGAGTGACCGGGTGATCGTGCGGAGAACTGCCCACAAGATCTACCTGCAGAACAAGTTTATCAGATTGAGCATAGACAGCTCGACCGGGGAGATATCTGTCCACGACAGGGAAGCCGGGCGCAACCCGGTGACGCGCGGAAACAGGTTTGTCTTTTACGAGAACATCCCAGGCTGGGCAGATGCTTGGGACATCGAGCGTTCTTACAGCGTGACCTCGTTTGCGGCCAAGCTGGAGTCGCTTGAGGAGGTACAGGGAGGTCCTCTCGTGGCCGAGGTCAGAATGAGATTTGCTTTCAGGAATAGTTTCATAGAAGAAACTCTTAGACTATACTCTGGAAGCAGAAAGATCGAGCTTGAAGTAACTCCGTCTTTGCACGACAGGGAACTTCTGCTGAAGCTCTGGTTTGACACAGATGTCAACGCTGGGAGAGCCACCTCAGATGTTCCCTTTGGTAGCGTAGAGAGACAGACCACAAGAAATACCTCTTGGGATGCTGCGCGGTTCGAGGTCCCAATGCTTACGTGGACGGATTTGAGTGAGTCTGGCTACGGGATCGCGCTTCTCTCGTTTGCCAAGCACGGCATTTCGGCTGAAGGAGGGTCGTTTGGCCTATCGCTTTCGAAGACTTCGGTTTACCCAGATCCTGCTGCTGATGGGGAGGTCGTGAAGGCAAAGATCATCATCTACCCTCACGTAGGTGACTGGACGGCTGCCAACGTGCCGCGTGTCAGCTATGAGTTCCTTCATCCGCTGACCGTCAAGACGGGGGTCAGTCAATCCCGTTCTTTCGTAGCCGTGAAGGAGCCAAACCTGATGCTGGAATCGATCAAGTGGGCAGAGGACGGAAGCGGTCCCGTCCTTAGGCTCTACGAGTCCCACAACAGGAGGGGAAAAGGTACGGTCAAGGTTTGGTTTGATCCTGTTTCTTGCGAAGCCACCGACCTATTGGAGAAACCCCTCCCTTGGAAAAGCGTCAAGGCGAGGAGAAGTACCTTGAGATTTAACTACTCCAACTACGAGATAGTAACGCTCAAGCTTCGGCAGTCAGCCCTGATCATGGCCAACCAATAGCCTGTGGACTCGTGCTAGGCCTAGGCTTCGAATAAAGTAACCGCTTGGGTATTTGGTGGTCCAATGGCGCGTCTGGACTGGCGGGTCATGGCTGAAGCAGTCCGAGCTGTGATCCCACGCATCAACCCCCAGACTGATGAAGTTGGTACGTTCTCCTGCTGTCAGCATTCCTGGGCTTGGTTTAGTTGAATGCCCAAACTTGCAGGTTCAACCGATGGCATCGCTCAACGTCGTTTTGACGGTCTTCCTCGCTTTGCATCTGTCTGAGCTACGTCGGTAAGGCCCCTCCATGTTTCCTGCGGGGACCTTGCCCCTCAGGAGGTCTAGCTTACCTCCGTCTTCTCGGCCCATCTCGGGATCGCATCGTTGTGCTTCTGGAGCGTCAAGAGAGGTCAACTGGTAAAAAACTTCATCACAGAGCAGTTTTACATGCGGCGCGAGGCGTCAAGGAGTTTGGTGATCAGTTCGTATTCTCCCCCGACCCAGTGATCTGGGTCTTTTATCGTGAAATTCAGTTAACCAGCATGCCACCCGCGCCCGCTGATCGTTCCTACGCGTGCCATCTTACTTTTGAACGTCGAAACTGGTAGTTCAGTGTTTGTATCAAGGCGTTCACAAGCTGTTTCGGGAACCGAGAATCCTTACCTTGGTCGCTCAACAGGCTTGGGCTTGCGATACACTTAAATCCAAAAATGAGCTGAGTTTATGAACAAATATAATATAATTTTTATTGTTATGGATAGTCTTAGACAGGATCACGTTAGCTTTTACAACAAAGAGAAGAACGTTTTTCCTGGCGTTCTGCCTTCTCGCACTCCAAACATAGACCTCTTCGCGCGGGAGAGCGTGGCGTTTGACTCGGTCTATCCCTCTGGACTACCGACGATCCCGCAACGGACAGAGCTGATAACGGGTCAGTTCACGCTCCCGTACCGGGGGTGGCAGCCCCTTTATCCCTCTGACCTCACAGTTGCCGGTATGTTGAGGCGGCGGGGGTACGTGACTGGCTTGGTGTCAGATACGTACCACATGTTCAAGCCAGGTTACAACTTTTTCTCGTATATGGACTCATGGGAATTCATAAGAGGACAGGAATACGATATGTACGGTCTCTTGCCTCCCCTGTCACGCCAGGTTAAGGACTACTCAAACGAGAGCCTGAGGTCTGATCAGGGGTGGATGTACCTGCTGCAGAAGTTCTTGGCGAACATAGATGCATTCAGAGATGACCACGATGAGGACTGGTTCCCGGCAAAGGTATTCTCTGCAGCCTCGAGCTGGCTGCGGCGCAATCTGAATCACAACGGTCATATCTTCCTGTGGGTTGACAGCTTCGACCCCCATGAGCCTTGGGAACACCCACACAAGTACGATTCTCCATATAGGCCTGAGGACAAGAAGCCTAGGATCATACTACCCAAGGGAGGCCAAGCGTCCGAGTGGGCCAACGAAGATGAGATAAACGACATCAGGGCTCTCTATGCAGGAGAGGTTCTGTTTGTAGACAAGTGGTTTGGGGAATTCTATCGTTCGCTTAGAGAGACAGACGTGCTTGACCGTTCGATAGTAGTGTTGCTTGCAGATCACGGCCACCCGTTGGCGGATCATGGCAAGTTTCTGAAGGGGGCTGATAGGCTTTACAATGAACTCCTGAAAATCCCCTTCATGATCAGAATGCCGCCTGAGATGAGGTCAGAGTTCGGAGGACCCCGTTTGGAAAAAACCCTGGCCATGATCCCTGACGTCCTTCCAACCGTGCTTGACTTGGCTGGATACGGAGAGGACTCGGTGCCTTTGGCTGGAAAGAGCTTGCTGCAAGTGCTGAAAGGGGAGGGGCAGGGCAGGAAAAGCGTGGTCATTGGTTACCACGACGCACAGGATCGCTGCGTTAGGAACGAAAGGTACAGTTTCATAAAGAGGCCAGCAGGTCAACCAGATGAGCTCTTTGATCTGATTGAGGATGCCAAGGAAACGAACAACATAATTGATGAGAGGCCAGAGGAAGCTATCCGTTTGGCAAAAACTTTGGGATCCATCTGGATGACTTCCTCGATGGGGCCTGTAAGAGGAATACAAGGGAAATACGAGCTGGCCCGAGTTCTGGCCATTTATTTTGCCTAGGGAGCGTCTTTACATCTCAACGCGGATCGCCGCTCGCTTGGCATTGGGCTTTCTTCCGCAGCTAGAATCCAAAGACACGCCCGTCGCTCTGTGCTTTGAACCCTTGCCTCAAAGGCCACGTTTGATCACGATCATTACCGCATGAGACAGCATGAGCATGCGAGTCGGGGCATGGGGTAAGAGGTCGTCAATCGAGAACGGCCGAGAGTAATGTATCGAGTTCTGCTTGTCTCGTCTCGGCATGCGACCAAGTTGCAACCTTATAAGCCCTGACGATCACAGATTCATGGGCAGAAGGCGCAAACTCTTCGCGTTGGGACTGATCGTCGTTGTAGTCGCTTCTGCTGCTGGAGCATTTGAGTGGGAATCTTCCAACGAATCGGTCAAGACTGTGAATAGTCGCCGCGCCGTGGCAACGTACGACGCCATGCAGACTACATATTATTGCGGGACGGTGGGCCTATACAAGGGTACTTCGGGGCCATATAGCTACCTTTGGCCATTCAGTCAAGTGATGTCGGCTACGGATTACCTTGCCATGATCCCTGGCTCTAACAAGCTGCTCATGGAGAAATCTCTTTACTCGAGGTTGGCTGGTTTAGGCAGGTACAACTGTACTGAGACCATACCTTATGCCGTCGAAGCTGGGGGATATGAGTCAGCGGTAGTGCCGCCCTTGGGGAATGGAGGTACACAGTATTACGATGACAACGGCTGGGTCACGCTTGCCCTCATAGAGATGTACGTGATCACCCATAATTCCACGGTTCTTCGCTTGGCTGAGATAGACTACAATTTCATTCTGGGCGGTTGGTATTATGGAAGTGGCTCTTCGTGCAGTGGGGGCCTATTCTGGAATTACGGTACAGGTATGAGATACCGTAACGTTCCAGCAAATGGACCTGCGGCCGAGGCTGGGGCAGAGTTGTATGCGATCACTGGCAACGTCACGTATCTTCGCTGGGCCGAGAGGATATACGACTGGGTCAACGGTCACTTGCTTTCAAAAGCTTGGCTGTACTACGACGGAATACAGAACTATCCAGGTGTTCCCTGCTATGTAGTTCGCGATCTGTGGACTTACAATCAAGGTACGATGATAGGCGCTGGTACGCTGCTCTACTTGGTCACTGGAAACTCAACTTATCTTCAAGACGCGGAGCACACGGCTAGCGCTTCTCTTGCTTACTTTTCTGCAAATGACCGGCTGTTTCAGCAGCCCCCAGAGTTCAACGCCATCTATTTCCGCAACATGGCAAAGCTGCTTGAAGTTGATCAAAACAAAACGCTCTATCGTGATTACTTAGGAGTACTGCAGGCGTATGGGAACACCGCTTGGAAGGAGGATCGGACTGCCTCAGGAATTTTTGTGTTCGGTGTGCCTCCGAGCCAAAGCGCTGCTGTCCCTTCTAGCGTCATTGAGACAGCGGCTATGATTCAGATCTATTCCCTGCTGGCTGGAGCAGAGCCTTACGTCCCTGTCTTGAGAAACTCAACTGGGTGACGCATTCCCTCAAGATATCACCGTCTTCCAGGGCCGCTCAGTGGGGTTGATCGATGAGCTATTCATTCCCTCATGGGCCTCCATCCCTCTGAGAAAAAAGAAGTGAAGCACTAACCCTAGGAGCTATTCAGAGGATCGTCGGAGCTTTCTCAGGCGCCTTTCATCAGCTTGCGAAATCGGTCGGCAGAATCGGACTCAGAAGCCACATCAGCTGTTTGCGAATTCGTCCAAGGGGTTCACAGCGGTAAATTCTGTTGAGGACAAATTTTTAGATTAGGTGAAGATCTGGAAGACGATGGATTTAGAGACAACTGCATTTGAAATCCCAGCTGTTGCTCTTTTGTTCAACAAGAAGTGGTACGACTTTTGCCGTTGTGTTCGATGGGGTTATTAGTTGCTCTTTTGTTCAACAAGAAGAGCTTAAGTTGACGGAGTTGTCTCCGTGTGACTGGTTTCTTATTCCTGCCTATCCTGAGGCTGGCGTTCTGTGTTTAGGCTGCATCTGATCGCTGTGCCGGAGCTGTTCTCACACGAAGGAGAGTGCCTTGACTGTGGCAGGGAGCTGAGCTCGCCGCGGGCAAAGACCTGTTTGCCAAGTCGCTCGAAAGTATGGGTGTCGGCGCCCCTCAGGGGATTATTGGCAAAGACCTGTTTGCCAAGTCCCGAGGGCTTGGAAGAACAATAGAACTTGCAAGATCTTCGATAGATTTAAATGTCGCTGTTCCATCCATACATGCCTTGAAAGGAGAACAAGCTTTTGCTTTACTCGCGGCTTTGCTATTTCTAGGCACAGCGTTCCCAATGGTGCCAAATGCGTTATCGCAGCAGACGAGTCCTCAGATAATTGTTGGGAATGAGGTCTCGATGGTTTACACTCCATCTATGCCCGTGTGGAACCCCTACGCACCAAACAACCTGGTCGGTGGGGATCTTCCGATGGCTTTCTTTGATAGCGTCAGCGGCGGCTTCTACCCAGTCCTAGCGTCTAGCTGGACCGAAGACCTGGCGAATCAGACTCTCATCGTTCACCTCAGGAAGGGCCTCTATTGGTACAACGGAAGTGCCACGCTTCCATTCACGGCTTGGGATGTGTACACGGAGTTCTACATAGGTACTAAGGTCTTCAGCTGGTACTCTCCCATGCTGAACTACTCTGGCGTTCGTCTCATCAACAACTATACCGTTGAGTTTGCTATGACCAAAGGACTGGTAACGCAGGCCCCCTACATCTTAGCATCAACGATCACAACTCCCTATGAGATCTGGAAGCCTTTGTTGAACAAGCTGGTACCACTAAATAAGACCCAAGCCCAGCAAGCGCACAACAACGTTACCGAGTTTGTCGTCCCTGCATGGACGATTGGACCCTACTACCAAGAGAAGGTTTCACCGCCTTACATAATGTATCATCTTGAACCCTCGAACCTGCTGGCCGAATGGGCGGCGATTTTCCCGTATCACACTTGGCAGTACTACAACCCAGTACTCGAGATATACGATACTGGAGGCAACACACAATCCATGAACGCTATGATCGCAGGTCAGGATACTCAGGACTGGTGCGGACTCTCCACGAGCCAGCTTCAAGTCGTCGGTCAGCACAACGTTGCCTATCACCTCACTCTTTCTGCCGGCATTCGCGGTATAATGATAAATCAGAGCAAGTATCCTTGGGACATACCTCAGGTCAGGCAGGCGGTTTCTTACGCGATAAACCGCTCCGAGGCGGTCTCCGTCTGGGGCAACTTGTACTTACCGCTCCAAAGCACCGTACCCCTTACGGTAGGGAGCCCAATCCCCTCTTGGCTCAGACCTTTCGCAGTCAACTTCACCTACGACCCGGCCAAGGCTGCCTCCATGCTCCAGAGCCTGGGCTTCTACAAGAAGAACGGAGACTGGTACACCCCCAACGGAACGGAGCTCACGCTCTCAGTTGACGTTACCGCGGGCTGGACAGATGTAGATACCATAGTGGCAGACGTGGCAAACCAGCTGACCGCCTTCGGAATTCCCACCAAGGAATACGAGGTTCCCTTTGGGACTCTCTGGGGTACCATCATCCCAGATAGCGCCTACCAGGCTGCCGCGGAGAACTACGCGCTTCAAGGTTGGGGCTATTCCACCATCTGGATCATGGGCAATCCCTTTGCTGGTTTTCACACTTGGAACAAGACCGCCCTTTACCCGTTTGAGTATCCCAATGGCACAAAGGGATACTTCAACATGAGCAAGTGGTACAGCCAGTTCGTCACCGAAGTGCCTGGCACCGCGGCATACAACAGCTCCGTCATGGAGTACACGGCTTTCACGAGCTACTGGCTGCCAACGATACCCATATGGGAGATGAGGGAACCCATGGAGTACAATACCCAGACCTTCAACCTGTCTTGGGCTTGGAAACTGCCCACCGCAGCACGCAAGGTGTATGATGCTGGCGCAGGGCAGATCTGGGGTAGTACCTTCCGTGGGACAATCGAGCCCTGGTACTTGTTCGGCATTACCCCTCCTGGCATCTCGTCGCCCTTCGTCGAGGCCATGAAGAACGACTCGCTCACGCCACAGACGGCATCGTTCATGGGTCTTTCACCTGCTTACTCGGCCAATTACATCGCCAGCCTGACCAAGCTAACGGTATCCATCAGCGCTTCGGCCACGAGCGCGGGCCAGCCCGTCAGTTTGTCTGCTACCGCTAAGTTCGTCAACAGTACTCCCATGTCTGACCAACCCGTGACCTTCTACGTCAACGGTGAAGCCGTAGCCACGGCCACCACTAACTCCCAAGGGACGGCGACCGTTACCTACACCCCGAAGACTCAGGGAAGCTACGCGATCACGGCAGGTCTCACCAACTACCCATCCCTCAAGTCCTCTCAGGCCGTTCTGACCGTGTCTTCAGCCCCAACCAGCAATTCCCTTTACGTTGGTTTGGCTGTGGTCATCGTAGTGATAGCTGCTGCCGCGGCTTGGTTGTTCCTGAGAAAGAAGTCAGCAACCAAGCGAACAACTTAATTTTTTTTTCGCCCGGCTTGGCTCATCATGTGTACCTGAGTGGAAGTGGTACAAGAGAAGCTTTACCTTGAGCGAAGGTACGTTTTGCGCCAAGAGGGCTCAATTGCCTTGCCGGGCGGGTCTTCAGGCACTTTGCGCTGTGAGCAGAGAACTTCTACTGGTAAGTGGTGGGATCCTCGGGGGTTGAACCCCAGAGTCCTTCTATTATTCAGATCTAGCCCAGAGACTCCTGACGCTTCTATCGGGGTTAGAGGATGTACTCATCTCGAAGACATGGCGGTCCTCGGGGATGCGGGTCTGCGGCTCTACGGGCTGTACGGTATGTCGGCATGCAGCGATTTGGGCTGGCCGTGTTGCTCTCTACTGGGTTATATCCGTGGATTTTATCGGATACTGGGTCTCAGCGGCTGTGTATTGGATTACTGCTACGATTTTTAGCAAGAGATTCCTGGGAAAGCTGGAAATGCCGCGGATTCATGTGAAAGTTCGGGTATCCTGCCTTCTACAATTCGGAGATCGCTTCAGGCGCTCTTTTTGGGCAGGATGTATCCCATGGTCCGAAACCTCGTATGGTTTGCAATGAACTGCACAACGAAGAGGGACATCATGACTTGTTGCATGATTCCCTGCAGCACTGCATCGCATTTCAGATTTTTTGTTTCTGTGCGACGCGATTGTGCCCGTGATCCAGATCTATTATGAGATAACTTTTATGCAAAGCCTGGTTGTAGATTTATAAGATATTTTCGGGTCATGCAATAAGTCGATTAAAGAGAACCTTCAAAGAACAGGTTTTTAAGACCTTCAGCGCGAGAGTTATGGGATTTCACCTTAGGAAGTCGGGCCTAGGCCTTTACCTAATCCACTCGGACGCCTACCCCGACGAGAGAGGTTCGTTCGCCGAGCTCTACAAGAGGTCGGCCCTGAACCTCCCGGATTTCGTGCAGGACAACGCATCGGTCTCCAGAAAAGGGGTGATAAGGGGAATGCACTACCAGCTGGAGCCAAGCGCGCAGGGCAAGCTGGTGAGGGTGATTAGGGGGAAGATCTACGACGTCGCGGTCGACGTAAGAATTGGATCGCCGACGCTGGGGAAGTGGGAGGGATACTACCTGTCGTCGTTCCCTCCTCCCACTTCTGAGGAATCCGCTAATCCCCAAACGGGAGGACCAGACGCTATCTACATCCCCCCGGGCTTCGCTCACGGCTTCCTGTCGCTGGCCGATGACACAGTCGTGCTCTACAAGGTGACGGCCGAGTACAATAGAGGGGCCGAGAGGGGGATAAGGTACGACGACCCCGAGGTCGGGATCGACTGGCCCCTCAGGGAGGTCATCATCTCCGAAAAGGACAGGTCGCTGCCCCTCCTGAGGGATGCCGAGCTGATGGAGCTGCGAGGCGGTGGCATTGAAGCTGATCGTGACGGGTGGCCTCGGCTTCATAGGTTCAAACTTCATACGCTACTGGCTCTCAAGGTATCCCAGGGACTCAATCGTCAACGTTGACCTCGAAACCTACGCCGCGGACCCCGACAACCTCGCGGGGGTGAAAGGGGATTACTCCTTTTACAAGGCCGACATCAACGACACCGAGCTCATGGAGAAGCTGGCGAGGGACGCCGACGCTATCGTCAACTTCGCCGCGGAGTCGCACGTGGACCGCTCCATATCCGACTCATCGGCCTTCCTGCGCTCCAACGTGCTCGGCGTCCACTCCCTCCTGGAGGCCGTGAGAAGAACAGGGGTGAGGTTCCACCAGATATCCACTGACGAGGTCTACGGCTCGCTTCCCCTCGAGGGCGCGGAGAAGTTCGACGAGCGCTCGCCCTACAACCCCAGGAACCCCTACTCGGCCACGAAGGCGGCAGCCGACTTCCTGGTGAGGGCCTACAGCAACACCTACCGCCTTCCCGTAACCATATCCAACTGCAGCAACAACTTCGGCCCCTACCAGCACCCGGAGAAGCTCATCCCTAAGACCGTTATCAACGCCCTATCCGGGAGAAGGGTGCCGGTTTACGGGGACGGGAGGCAGGTGAGGGACTGGATATACGTTGAGGACCACTGCTCGGCCATCGACCTCATTCTAAGGAGGGGAGAGCCAGGCGAGACTTACCTCGTTAGCGCGGGCAACGAGAGGCACAACTTGGACGTGGTGAGGGAGGTCCTCTCGATTCTGGGGAAGGGGAAGGATCTGGTACAGTTCGTCCCGGACAGGCCCGGGCACGACGTGAGGTACGCGCTGGATGCCTCAAAGCTGATGGGGATGGGCTGGAGGCCCTCCCACACGTTCGAAGAGGCGCTGAGGCTGACAGTCGCGCACTACGTCGAGAACTACGAGAGGTACGCCAGGAAGGTGGCCCGAACGATACTGGTTCTGGGGGGGAGCGGCTTTCTCGGCTCGTACCTGATGAAGGAGCTTGACGCCGTTGGGACGTCCTCCTCGGGCTCCTTCGGCACGGTAAGGCTTGACGCCCGCGACGAGAAGGGCCTGCGCGCGCTGATCAAGGAGCTGAAGGTAAGCGCGGTCGTGAACGCGGACGGCATGACCGGCGTTGACGCCTGCGAGGGGGACCCCAGGACCGCTGAGGAGATAAACGGGAGGGCGGCAGGGATGACGGCCTCCGTATGCGAGGAGCTCAAAGTTCCCCTTATCCACATCTCCACGGACTACGTCTTTGACGGGGAGAAGGGGAAGTACAAGGAGGATGACCCGCCCAACCCGATCAACGAGTACGGCCGCGCGAAGCTGATGGGGGAAAGGGAGGTGCTGGCCCGCGGAGGGGTTGTCATAAGGATATCCACGCCCTTCGGCCCCAATCTTTCCAGGAGGAAGCAGAGCTTCGCCGAGCTCGTGGCATCCTCGCTCAGGGCGGGAAAGGAGGTGAGGGCGGCCGCGGACCTCTTCTCTACCCCGACATACACGCCCTACGCCGCAAGGCTGATAGGAAAGCTGCTCGAGGCGAGGGGCGGGGGAGACCAGATCTATCATTTGGGCAGCGTCGAGAGGGTTAGCCGCTACGAGTTCGCGGTGATGGTGGCCAGGGCCCTTGGGCTTGACGTGGGGCTTATCAGGTCCGTAAGCGCGAGCCAGCTGGGCTTCGTCGCCAGGAGGCCTAGGGATACCTCATTCGACGTGGCGAAGGTCAGTAAGATCTTGACCATTCGCCCCCTCGAGGAGGACATCGGGGAGCTCTCCGCCCTCCTCCGAGGTACATCGCTCTCGGGGACGTCATAGATTTTCAGGGCCGCCGGACCGAAGGCGACCCGCCTCGCCCTTTTCGGCCCAGGGGTCGACCCTGTCGTCAAGGTGCGCCCTGACGTAGTTGGCGGCCTCGAGGAGGCTGTCGAAGGTGCCGACGTCGAGCCACAGGTCGCTAAGGAAGGCGTAGGAGAGCCTCCCCTCCCTCAGGTAAAGGTTATTGACGTCTGTTATCTCGAGCTCGCCCCTGGCCGAGGGCCTTATCCTCCTTATCTTGTCGTACACGGAGGAATCGTACACGTAAAGGCCCACCTGCGCGTAATCGCTCTTTGGGTTGGAGGGCTTCTCCTCGATGGCCACCAGTTTTTCCCCGTCGAAGACCGGGACGCCGAACCTGCGGGGGTCCTTCACCTTCTTGAAGAACGCCATGGCCCCGCCCGAGAACGACCTGACGTACCGTGACACGTCGTCGAAGATTATGTTGTCGCCGAGGACCGCGACCACGTCGTCCCCGCCCGCGAAGTCCTCCGCCAGGGAAAGGGCCTGCGCTATGCCGCCAGCCTCCTCCTGAAGAGCGAACTGGAAGCGGGCGCCGAACTCCTTCCCAGAGCCCAGAAGGTCGAGGAAGGCCCCGGCGTTCTCCTTTCCAGTGACTATGAGTATGGAGGTAACGCCAGCTTTGACAAGGGTGGATATAGGGTAGTAGATCATTGGCCTGTCATAAACTGGTAAGAGATGCTTGTTGACTACCTTTGTGAGAGGCAGGAGGCGCGTGCCCTTGCCGCCCGCGAGGACGACTCCCTTCATAATCGTAAGGCGGGAGGACTTTTAATCCTAACCATCCAATAGCACAATAGCTTAGGATCCAAGCTAACTACCATAGCAGAACACATCCCATCGCTCAAAGGGATGACTTATGACCTTCCTACAGAAATAACTCACAAGGGGCTTACTTGGGTCAGAGGCATGCGGGTTGCGAGGTCTGGCTGAGCCTGTCGGCTTACGCCTGAGGTCCGCTTCCTAGGCCCCCTCTATCGTCCCCTCGAACCCTCAGCGGTACTCTGATACCACTTGGCGGACCTTGCGTATCCCTCATCTTTTGTATGAGAGCTTCGTACTTGCATCACTCGCAGTTCATTTTCATGGTATTGAAAGACCATGTCCCTTGATGGCATCGTTCAGTGAGTGGGGAGTTTGTCCTCCACGTTCTCCAAGCAGGAGTCCAGGTCGCCTCCAGTAACCATAGTTATACTCATCTCTACTACTTACTTGTGCCAACTTCATGTAGCTAGACGCCGAAGGTTAGACCTAGCTTAGCCCGACTATCCTAAGTTTCGCTTCGATCGGAGAACCTAGCGTAATTTTGAGAAACTGAAGATGTCTGCGACAGGCAAAGTCGTGAAAACTGTTTTATTGTATAATCCATAGATAAGTTTCCGCAAGGGGAAAAGTAGAGGCTAAGGCTGCAAAAGCGCGGTAAAGAGCAGCTTCAACTTACCAAGACAATATTTAGGCTACAAGAGATAAGTCTAGCTCTAAGTGACTGGTACCATCAGGAGGGGAAATTTGCCGTAAGTGGAGAGTTCCACCTTGCACATCAGAGTATTCGAGCGCTGGAAGGGGACCTCAGGAAAGCTGGCAAGAGTGGGGAGAATGGTATTTCTGTCCCGATTTCTTTCTTAAATGACAAGTCGTCTGATAATACTAGAGGCGTCTGCAATCTTGAGGAAGTGGCCCGCTCCTTGAGGCATCTCCTCGCAACGCTTCATGCGGACGGATGCGCCACAGCTCGAAAGGCATCTAGCATGCTTCTGAAAGCTGTCAGGGCTTGATTTTTAGATGGCTGTTCATGGCACCAGGTTGGGGAGGATCCGACAGCGAGCATCGCAGTCACATGTAGAGAAAGGCAAACGAAGCCCGTTGCCCTAGCTAACTCCATAAGCATCAGCTGCAAGAAACTCTTAAGCATCTACGTTTACACTATTTGAGGGGGCAGGTTGGAAGTGAAGACGGCCAGCAAGATGTCGAATGAGCTGAAGGAGAAAGCCAGTATTAATTTGTCGCAACGAGATCCATGAGGTCAACGCGTCCTCCTCAGTGAGGAAAGCGAAAGGTGGCATGAATACAATAAGGAATGCCCCTTCTGATCATCCTTGGTTAGGCTGAATAAAGCACCAAGCAAATAGGTGCCACGCGTTGAATCCCAAGAGTGGGAGGAAAGGGACGGAGTACGGCAGGAGGTGAACTCTTAGGAGCTCTTTCTGCAAGAACTTCGGAAAGGAAACAAGGGCGAGGAAGCAGTCCTCAGAGCAGAGGCCGTTCAGAGGCCCCCAGCCCTACTACACAATGGCATATTACACGAGAGCAGGCGCGAAAAATGCTGGAGAAGCACGCAAGCGAAGGTCATCGCCCAGTACCTATGCGATAACTCAGGCCATCAGCAATGTATAAATGCGACGCCATCGGCGAGGGTATGAGGCACGTCTTGGACACAGGATTATTCCAGCTCATTTTGCCCCCTCTGCTTTCAGCCAGGTCTGCTCTTGCGGAAAGGCTCATGGCATTCGTGCTTTTAAGGGCCGATTTTGTTTCGACGCGCGAAGGGTCACGCAGTTGAAGGTACTCGCCGTCCAGTCGGGAGGTCCTTCACCAGGTTCGAACTCAGTTTTGGCTGGCGTCGGGCTTTCCCTTTCCCGTTCGAACGACGAGCTCTGGGGAGCCGTTGGGGGATTTCCGGGACTGATCAAGGGGGATGTCGTGAAGCTGACGGGCCAAGCTGGCTTCTGGCAGGAATTGGCTCGCTCAGGGGCTCCTTATCTCCGTACATCTAGGGACAAGCTGAAGGGAGCGCTCGAATCCCTCCAACATCTTGACTTTGATGGCGCGGTTGTCATCGGAGGAGAGGGCACACTTGAATTTGTCAGGCAAGCGGAAGTGCATGTGCATTTTCCCCTGATTTTCGTGCCAAAGACCATAGACAACGATCTGGGACCTTCTCACCACGACCTTGGATTTCCAACGGCTGCCACCCAATCCGTGAAGGCAGCGGTGTCCGTGAGGTATGACATGAGCTCTTACGATGGCTACGTTGACGTGGAGATACTGCAATTGATGGGCAGGGACGCAGGCTGGCTGGCTCTCTCTTGCGCTGCAGCAGGAAGGTTTTCCCCCGATCTTTATATCATACCAGAGGCAAGCCCCATCGACCACAGCGACGAATTGGTTCGGGAGGTGAAGGAGGCCGTGAATTCTAAAGGCAAGGCACTTGTGGCAGTTTCGGAAGGCGTGGGCTATTCCGCTGACTTCAGGTTGGCCAACGGAGGAGAAAGGGTCCGTGCTTTGCTCGAGGGCATGAAGACAAGAGTTGAAATTCCTGGCGTTCTCATCAGGACTTACGTGCCAGTTTCCATCGACGTGAGGGAGGGCATCGCATTGGGAAGACAGGCAGTGGACCTGCTGCGCTCTGGAAGGAGCGCTTTGTTGTCCTTGCTTCCTCCAGACCAGAGAAGAGGAGCCGAACTGGCAGAGCCGCTCAGCTTGGCTTCAGGAGTGAAAAGGGTTCTCCCTAGGAAATTCTTCAACGGGTTCTTGCCAACCGACGACTTCCTCGACTACATGGCATCCATGAGGATTCATGCAAGGGCTTTGGGATTGCCTCCACTGCATTGAGGCTTCCTAGCGCCCAGCTGCCATGAGACAAGTTGCGTATGTTCACGCCGACTGGGGAATCGAATCTCTAAGAGGGCGTGACTGGTGGTCCCCGAGAGCAGTTCAACGCAGGCCCGACACCGATTGGAGCTAATTTAAGTGAGTTGAAACATGGGTTCTGCAGTTCTTAAAAGGAGACAGCATGAGGAGTGATGGTTCAAATGAGTTGTAACTGGGAAGGAGCTTGCTCAACGCCCCAGATGTATAGTGATATTTCAAGCGAGTTGAAACCGGTAGCTTTTTTGGTTGCGATGCTTGAACTTCATGGTCAAGTATACCTCTGATCAGTCCGTTTCATCTGGGGTACCTCTTGGAGGAATAGGTGCTGGAAAGGCAGAGATAAACAACAAGGGAAAGCTCGTTAACCTGACTCTTGCGAATAACTGGGCTCATCCCATGGCTTTCATGAGGGGCTTCCACGTGTTCGTGAAGCCAGAAGAGGGCAACGGCTTCTTCCTGGAAAGCGAGCCTCCTTTCTTGGACCCCCTGAGTGGGATGGGTACCGTTCTGCAATATGAGGGATCGTATCCCTTTGTCAGCTTGCGCTCGGTGCGCGGATCGGCTAGCGTGGAGCTGACCGCGTTCTCGGCCATAGTCCCGAACGAACTTGACTCGAGCTCGCTTCCAGCCTTCGGGATGTCGGTGAGAGTTAGCGGGAGCAAACGGGGAGTGGTCGCAGTTTCGGCCTCGAACATCTCGGGTATGAGTCCCGTTGGTCGGAAGAACGTTGAGCTGAACTCTGGAGTGCTGTTTACAAACCCGAGGGCAAAGCCAATCGATCCGGCGAAGGGGCAGACCTGTCTCTTGGGAAAGGGGTCAAGAGCTGTGGTTCAGCTGAACACTTTCCTTCCCTCCAAGTTGGCGGTTGGCAAGAGGCTTGGCAACGACCCTTATGAAGATCCAAGCCCTTGGCTTACCTTGATGGCGGGCGATCTTCCTCGGGCCGAACAGCATGAGGTAACTGGCCTTTGGGACATGCCAATGGGCATCCTTGTGAACGAGTACGAAGGTGAGCAAGAGCTCAAGTACGTCTTTTCGTGGTACTTTGAAGGGAGGTCCGCGATGTACCCCTACGGACACCGTTATCAGCGCCTTTTTGACGGGGCCCCCGCCGTTGCCGAGCACTTCATGGACGAGTTTGAGCGGCTTCTATCCAGCACGAAAGCTTGGCACGACGGTCTGTTGTCTCTGACAGCTAAAAAAGGATTCCCAGACTGGTTTGGAGATCTGATAGTGAACTCGGCTTACACGCTGTCTTCCATCACTTGGCTGGACGACGCGGGCAGGTTCTGCATGTACGAAGCTCCCCAGAGCTGCCCGTGCATGGGGACCATAGCCGCCCTGTGTCACGAAGGGGGGTCGCTGCCCGTCCTTGCTTATTACCCCGAACTAGAACGCTCGTTCATCGAGATGTTGGCCGGCTACATGAGGGAAGACGGCTATGTCCCTCACGACTTGGGCGTGAACTCCATGGATGATCCCAGCGACGGGACCACGGCTCCGCCCAAGTGGAAGGATACAAATCCGACGTTTGTCCTGTTGCTCTGGAGGTACTACCTGGCAACTGGTGATCTCGATTTCCTGAGGCGCAACTTCTCTTATGCAAAGAGGGCCATGGACTGGGAAGAGGGATGCGACAAGAACGGGGATGGGCTTCCAGAGCTGGAGGGATCTGGAGACACAGGGTACGACGCGATCTCCATAAAGGGAACGGACAGCTACACGTCCTCCGTTTACGTTGCGTCTCTCATTGCCTACAGAGAAATGTGCCGCGCTCTTGGCGAGGCAGAAGAAGGGAACAGGGCAGTTCAGCGCCTTGCGAGGGCCAGGGAATCCTTCAATGCCATGTTCGAGGACGGGCAGTTTATAGCTTGGAAAGGGGAGCCAGACGTTGGGCACGCCACGTTCATGGGTCAGCTCGTGGGAGAATGGTGGTCTTACATCTTGGGTCAGGAGAGCGTGGCGGATGAAGAGAAGTTGTCTTCTGCACTCAGATCCGTGGCAAGGGTCAACGGTCATGCGTCGCCCTATTGCTCTCCCAACTTGGCCGATGAAGACGGTCCAGTTGATCTCAGTTCTCAAAGCTCTTCAAGCTGGCCGAGATTGGTATTCGCGCTGACTGCCCTGGGGGCAGAAAGGGGTATCGAAGGTTGGCTGGAGATGGCGAAGAAGGAGTGGGATACTCTTGTTCGGGAAGGCTTGGTATGGGATCAGCCCTCAAGGATAGCTGCCAAAACGGGCAAGCCCGCGCCTCCGAGGTACCTTGACCACTACATAGGCAGTGCCTCGCCTTGGACGCTGATCTACAGAGATATCATTGGGCAGAGGAAAGCAAGTCCCCCGAGCGAGAGGCGACCTTTGAGGCCCCCGCGATACGAGAGATCGCGTCTCTCAGCTTCCGCTGGACTACAAGCGTGGCAGAACCGCTGGCTTTCCCATTACTGGTATTCGATTGGCTACTCATGTAACAGATGTCATGTACTGGTTGAGCACGTCTTCCAGGTGCTCCTGTCTGCCCGAGCTCAGCTTCGGAAGTCCTCTCTGAAGGGCGTACTCCCTCAGTTGGCCGAGCTTTGCCCTTCCTGTCGTGATCTCTTTGCCGATGCCGTCGGCATAGCCCCCGTACCTGTCTTCCAGAAATCCGTCCAATGCCCTGTCTTTGATGAGGGCGGCAGCCACCTTGAATCCCCTTGCCACGGCATCCATGCCGGCCTGATAGGCGTATGCGAGGTCCAGCGGCTCAAATGATCCCCTCCTCACCTTTGCGTCGAAGTTGAACCCGCCGGGAGCTATGCCTCCGTTCTTGATTATCTCATATGCTGCCAGTGTTGTCTCATAGAGGTTCGTGGGGAACATATCCACGTCCCATCCAACCAAGAGGTCTCCTTGGTTTATGTCCACGCTTCCCAGCAGGCCAAAAGAGCGAGCCAGACGGAGCTCGTGGGCGAAGGATCTGTTGGCCAGCGTGGCGTGGTTGGCCTCTATGTTTGCCTTGAACTTTCCCTGAAGGCCGTAGTGCTGGAGGATCGCCCAAAGGCTCATGACGTCAGAAACGTATATAAACTTCATGGGTTCCATCGGCTTAGGTTCCACCAGAAGATTTCCCTTGAAGCCTATCTCTTGCGCGTAGTCGGCAACCGCCGACAGAAACGATCCCAAGAGGTCCAAGGCAAGTTTCAAGTCGACGTTCAGCAGCGTGTCATAGCCTTCTCTCCCTGGCCATATGACGAAGTTCTCTCCCTTGAGCTCGAGCGTGGTGTCCAGCATGCTCTTGACCTGACTGGCAGCGCGGGCGAAGACCGCTGGCGAGGGAGACGTGGCCGCCCCGTGCACGTACGCGGGATCTCTGAATAGGTTTGCGGTTCCCCACAGCAGGCCTACGCCTGCTTGCTCCATGGCGGACCTCAGCACGGGAATCACCTGCTTCAGCTCGTGCTCCATGACCCCGAGGTCTCTCGTGGGAGGGATGATGTCCAAGTCGTGAAATGCAAAGTGGCTTATGGATAACTTGTCCATGAACTCAAAGGCTGCTTGGAGTCTCTGCTCCAGACCCTTGGGTCCCCTTTGCCATGGCCTGATCATGGTACCGTCACCGAATGGGTCAGTGCCCTCGCCGAAAAAATGCCAAACGGCTAAAGAGAAGCGAGTCCAGTCTTCCATCTTCTTTCCAGCTACGGATAGGTTGGGGTCGTATTGCTTGAATTCTGCCCTTTGGATTTCAGGAAAGTACTCCATTTTGTAAGCGTGCCTTTTCCGCTTTTAGCTCTAACGGGGGGAGTAGAGGCGGGATTCCCCTTGCCAAAGGGATGACCTCGTCCCGCAGAGATGTTCATAAGTAACTCTTTCCATTCGCAATGATGATGGCTACCAGGCTGAAGCTATATCCGAACGAGAAGCAGGAGGTCTGACTGAAGAACCGCTTTGGTGGCTGCAGGTTCGTGCACGAACGCTTCTTTGGAGAACCCGACAAGTACCAAGTTTCCCACAAAGACGCTGAGAAGTTCTCGCTGAACTACATGGATGCGCAGGACATGCTGATGGATCTGAAGAAGCATTACCCTTGGCTCTAGGAGGCCAACGCTCAGTCGCTGCAGGTGTCGCTGCGCTTTCTCGATGACGTCTTCAAGAACTTCTTTCGCGAGGACGCCGATCATCTCAAGTTCAGGAAGAAGGGGAAAGACGACTACTTCGCTGTGCCGCAGCACGCATCGGCTTCGAGGCATTTACCCTCGGTATATGCGTAGATCAGAAGGACTGCAACGCGCCAAGTCGCTGGCCTACCTGGCAAGCCGGCGAACTATCCTTGACGGACGAGCTCTGTACTGGCATTACCGCGCAGGCCCGAGGCAGCGGCCCTCGCTGCCCAGATCCAAGCCCCATTGTCTCCATCCCGGCTGGTCATTACGTGTTCAAACGCCCAAGGGGACCCATCCTGGGCTTCCCGCTTGACGGGAGTCAGAGCTTGTAGGGCGAGGACGCCCAGCGCTGGAAGCCGCAGCGCGAGGCGAGCCAGGCCCTTGCAAGGGAGCTTGGGGACCCCGTGAATGGCGGTCCGTGCGTCTTCCCAGAGCGAAGATGGTGGCGACCACGACTGCCGCTGCAGCTGCGACTGCCGCTGCAGGGACGAGTTTTCCGAGCAGAGGTGTCGTCTGAGTGCTACTCGAAGCCGTAACAGTCAGGATCTCTGGGACGCCGCTTGTCGTCACGACTGCTCTTCCCCCAGACACAGTCGCGTTGTGAGAGTACCCGAAGAGGTTCGTGACGGAAACGGAGGAGAAGCTGCCAAGCAGGTTGGGGGTGAGCGTGACGTTGCTTGTGCCATTTGTTGACCACAATACGTATCTGACCGAACGCCCGCGCACGAACTTCAGGAGGTAGATCCCGGCTTGTCCTGCCAGGCTCGGGTCCATATAGCTGAATGACCCATTCTGGTATTCGCTGAAGAGGCGATCGTTCACGTATGCCTGGTTGAACTGGTAGCCGTTGAGGCTGTAGTCCAGATAGTAGAGGGAGAAGTACGAGGGCTTTACCATGTAGGCCTGCGAGCCAAGCAAGGGCCCCCCGCGACCCGCAAGCACGTCGTCGTCTAGGATGAGGCCCCAGGAAAAAGACGGGCCATCTGGCCAGTCGAATAGTATCGTTATGGGGACCCCGTTCATCAGGTTGGTCAGGTATATCCTGGGGTAGTACTCCGCCTGCTTCAGCATGCCCACTGCGTAGGTCTCGTATCCCCACTCACTCTCAACGATTGGCTTTGACCTGTTCTCGGACTGCAGGTCTTGTTTCAGGCTGATGTAATCTGGCGAAGCAGTCTCCGGTGGGGGAAAACGGTATGGATGTACCGAAAAGGCAGCCAGGTGCTCGAAGGCGGTAGGGTTCAGCTGCTTGCCAAAACGGACGATGAAGGTGTTCGCAGTCCCTCCTACGTATATCGACGCAGGGGCTATCACCGTGGCCTTTCCGCCCGTCGCAGCCTCCATCCTGATTATGGCCGCGCTCGCGGCGTTGGAGTAGGCCTGCTCCGGGTAGAGGCCCCAGAAGCCGTAGCCCGCCCCGCCGTCGTTGGGCTCGTTCCAGATCTCGAAGATCGGGTTGAACTGGGAAAAAGTCAGGGAAGCGTTGCCGGCGTAGCTGGCGTAGGCGCTGTCCCAAGTCGACGTGTT